>Ga0326511_10003411_pt1 | contig 12791 bp, 15 predicted proteins | sample 0_2496_0518_D_FD_203701 | JGI IMG/M metagenome (GOLD analysis project Ga0326511, IMG submission 203701) | Bovine rumen microbial communities from UC Davis, California, United States - 0_2496_0518 | ecosystem: Host-associated > Mammals > Digestive system > Stomach > Rumen | place: USA...
TGCGAATAAATCTGCGACAAGAGTCAAAAAGGCGGTGTAATATGACATACGGGATAGATTATCTCAGGAAGAAGCTCGGCAGCAAGGCTGTGAGAGTCAGCATGAGGTATGAATACTATGAAATGAAAAACAAGGTGCGGAAGATAAATGCTCTTATACCGCCGGAGTTCCGAAGCCTGACGTACTCTCTCGGCTGGTGTGCGAAAGCCGTTGACAGTCTGGCGGACAGGCTCATCTATGACGGATTTTCCGGCGATGACCTGATGATAGAGCAGATATATTCGCTGAACAATCCGGACGTGCTGTTCGACAGTGCAGGGCTTTCGGCATTGATAACTTCGTGCAGCTTTCTCTACATCGGAAGAAACAAGGACGGCTATCCACGCATCGAGTGCATCGACGGCGGAAATGCCACAGGAGTCGTCGATACAGTCACAAATATGCTGACGGAAGGCTATGCGGTCCTTGATACGGACGAACACGGCAGGCCTGTCTCGGAGGCATACTTTCTCCCGTTCCGGACGGAATACTACGAGTCGGGAAAACTCGTTGAAGTGTTCGAGCATAAAGCTCCGTATCCGCTGCTCGTTCCGATAATCAACAGGCCAGATGCCAAAAGACCGTTCGGCCATTCGAGGATATCACGCACCTGCATGGATATCGTGCAGAGTGCATTCAGGACGATGCTGAGAACGGAAGTCGGAGCGGAATTCTTCTCCGTTCCGCAGAAATATGTCGTCGGAGTCTCACAGGATCTCGAATGGGACAAGACTCAGGCGACGTACAGTTCATTCCTGAAATTTACCAAAGACGATGAAGGAGACAAACCTTCTCTCGGACAGTTCGAGCAGCAGTCGATGACTCCGCATCTGGAACACATGAAGATGCTCGCTTCGATGTTCGCCGGAGAGACAGGCCTGACGCTCGATGATCTCGGCTTCAACACCGGAAATCCTGCAAGCTATGACGCTATCAGGGCAAGCCACGAACAGCTCCGCCTGACTGCACGGAAAGCTCAGAGGACTTTCGGAGTCGGATTCCTGAATGCCGGATATCTCGCTGCCTGTATACGTGATAATATCACATATGAAAGATATGCCTTTGCTGGCTGCAAGTGTCAGTGGTATCCCATATTCGAGCCTGACGCTGCCGCTCTCGGTGCTGCCGGTGATGCGATCTATAAGATCAACGAAGCCGTTCCCGGTTTTATCGGGGCTGAGAATATCCACCGTCTGACAGGCTTGGAGAGTGATACAAATGACCGCTGACGACCTCATCAGACTCATAGAAATACGTACTTCACCGAAGCTGCGGAGCTTGCAGAAACGCATTGAAAGCGGCACGGCAACGCTCCGGGATTCGTTTGAATATTCGGCAGCAGTCGCCGGTATCGCCGGCCGTGTCCTGTCGGAAAACATCATCGGCATCACTCCGGAGGAGCGTGAGCTGATATGCACTGCACTTCTCCGGCAGAACCACCGGGTAGTCAATGATATCTTCGCTCAGGTCCAGGAGAATATCGACCGCAGGAACGGTCTGACGCTCCGTCCCCGGCAGGGAGAATTTCCGGCTGAAAGAGTGCAGCAGTTCGCACACTCGCTCGTGGATCCGACCGTGGAAGAAAGTGTTATCCGCCGGCGTGCAAGGAGCGGAACGGAAAATATCACGCTCTCGTTTCACGATGACAGCGTCCGGGAGAACGCAAAGTTCCGCAATGATGCCGGCCTGACCTGCTACCTCGACCGCCAGACGAACGGTAAATGCTGTCCGTGGTGCAGCGATGCCGCCGGGCGGTATCTCTACGGAACTGAACCCCGTGACATCTACCGCAGACACGATAACTGCAACTGCACGGTCATCTTCGAGAACGGCAGACAGCGGCAGAATGTCTGGACAAAGCGTTCATGGGAAGCTCCGGAAGTCGGCAGCGGAAATAAGCCGAAAGTCTTCTCCGAAGATGAAGCACGGAGCATAGAGCAGAGGAATCTTTCGCAGATCCGGGGAATAAGTGTTGACAATTCTGGAGGAAGTGGTATAATAGAAAGTAGGAAAACACAGTTTATTCCTGCTAAAACAATATCGGAGGCTGAGGAATACGGAAGGCGGTTTGCGGATACCGTAAATTATAGCGGTCTATCGCTAGATAACGTTAATATTATCAATGAAACACTAACAGAACTACATGAGTTATACCCTACGAAACAATTAGAAAGAATAATCAGTAACAGTCAATTAAAAGTATCAAGTGCACGTTCCTCTTGTGCGTCATTATCTATAAATCCGCTTATCGGAACTTTAGGCAAACCACCCGATGAACTCAGAAAAGAAATCGTAAATTCCCTAAAAATATGGAAGACTGCAAGAGAAAACGCTCCAGCATCTTTGCAAAAGAAATATGATAAGGTTATCAAACAACTTGAAGAAAGATTGAAATTTGATCGTTGGAGTGAGAGCAGTGGTATCGACACCAAGAAAACCATTATTCATGAATATGGACATATTATAGCAGACCAGTATTTCGGACAAATAAATAATAAACTTGCTAATCCGAATTGCTACTCGGAAGAAGGCATTAAATTAAGAAAATTGGTAAATGAAGCATATCGAAAAGCCAAATCAACAGGTGATATTTATAAAATTTCAGAGTACGCTTCGAGTGATGATCAAGAATTTTTTGCTGAAACATTTGCAATGTACCATTTAGGTGAAGAACTGCCTGAGTATATCAGGGATATGGTGAAAGGAGTGCTGGAGCATGGAGCAGTGTAAAAAATGTGCAATTTATTCAGATGATTTCAATGCGTCGAAACAGGTATTTAATGATATACAGCCAATTGACACTCAATACTGCATTATGTATAATTTTGGCATTCCTGAGAATATCATTGATGATAAAAACGAATGCCCATTTATGATACCAAAAAATGAGTAGAAACCGCCCATAACAAGGCGGTTTTCTCATACCCAAACGCAAAATGCCAATAAAATGCGTATTCCACGCTTATAATACGCTCATAAAACGCAAAAGCACCGCAAAGGTGCTATTTTTATACCCGAAAGGAGAACCCCATGTCCAACCCAAGAGACGCACCCTGCAAGCGGCCTGACAGAGACGGCACGCACCGCTTGCAGTTTGAATCGAACAAGAAGAAGATCTACGCCACGCAGGAGATATGCGGCATCTGCGGAAAACGAGTCGATTTCGGCTTTAAGTTCCCGCACCCGATGTCGCCCTGCATCGATCATATCATACCCGTATCGAAAGGCGGACACCCCTCGGATATATCAAATCTCCAGCTCGCTCATATGTGCTGCAACCGGCAGAAGTCAGACAAGCTCGTCCAGAAGCAGGACTTTACGGCAAGTGCCGAGGTCATATCAAACAGGCTTCTGCCGCACACATTTGACTGGAAGAATTTATAACAGGAGCGATCATGAAACAGCTAATAAAAGGGACAGCCGTTATCATGGACGGCGAAACAATTGAAAACGTCCTTATCGGTGAACCGTCAGCCGACGGAAGAAGTGTCACTCTCGGTATCCCGAAAGGCGATGCTCATGTATGGAGCGATAAAATAGTCCGGTTTTTCGGCAGAAATTACCGTACAAAAGGCCTGCCGGAACAGGGCATCGAGGAGAATATCCCTCTTTGCTGGCATAAGAAGATCAGAGCTGAACTGCTCGATATCTCCGGCAGCATTACGGTCTACGAAAACGAAACATTCAGGCGGCACGTCTTTGAGGACGTGTTTTTTTGTGACCTGAGAGGCGAAAAACTCACCGGAACAGGCTCCCAGACCGCCGGAGCGGTATCTGTGAAGATCTATAGCTGTTCGGGACAGGACGGCTACAGACCACGCACAGGAGATATGATCGTCCTGTCGGGAACGGACTTTGAATTCGATACATCAGACCAGCAGGCGGTCTTTGAGAGCATTAACGCTTTCAGAACGGCTTTTCCGGAGTTCTGCGTTGTGAAAGAAGTCTCGGAGGAGATCTGCGGAGAGCTTCCGGATATCATCATAGCAGCGAGGTGACATCATGCGGATAGAATTTGTGATCGATCATATGTCGATCAAAAGGCGTGAGCGGCTATTCGCAAAAGCTCAGGACTATATCGACAAAAAGTGCATCGAGCGAATGGAGCCTTACGTTCCGGTAGCGGACAGCAGGCTGAAAAATTCCGGCAGGCTGCTTTCTTCCGCCGGGATAGCAGAGCCGGGACATTTAGTTTTCACCGCTCCGAAGGCGAAGGTGAGCTACTACGCAAAGGTAAACCACAGGCACGGCGGAAATCCCAGGGCGACAAGGCTATGGTTCCGGACGATGAAAGCTGAAAGTGCCAAGGAGATACTCCGTGGAGCTGCTGCGATCGTGGGAGGAAGAGCAGTTATATGAACATCATAGAAAAAGTGAAGGATATACTCCAGCGGTTCCCGAAAATTTCACAGGTCGTGAATTCGGTGCATATCGATTTCACGGACGATACGCCGACGAGCTACGGTCTGAGTCCCACAGGCGACAAGGTCATCTATGAAGACGTTCTCGGTGATCTGCACAAGCAGCACAGCTTTCTGCTTTTTGTGACTTTCGGGAGCGTGAACGACTACGAACGCCTTGCGAACAGTTCTGTTCTGCTGGAGCTTTCGGACTGGCTGCGGAGTCAGACCGGCGAGGAAGTCGAAACGCTCATCGACGGCAGGAAATGCAACGGAGAGATAACAAAGCTCACGGCAGAAAACGGCACGCTCCTTGCTGTCCCCGAAGAGAACGGCTTCCAGGGCGTGCAGTATCAGCTCCAGATAACCGCTGAATATACCGCATACGTATAAGGAGGAAATATGGCTAAACTCAAAAGAAGTGCATTGCTGCACTATATCGACTCGACTTTCGGGGGCAGTACGCCTGCATGGTCGGTCATCGGAAAAGATGTCGAGGATATGTCTGTCGAACTCAACCCCGAAACTGAGACAGCAAAGAATATCCTCGATGAGACAAGCGTGAACGATAACGGCTATTCACCGCAGTTCTCGGTCGATACCTACTATGCCGATCCGACAGATGATATCTACGAAAAACTCAGGGATATCGCTATGGAACGCAAGACAGGCGACGATTGCAGGACTAAGGTAATGGAAGTCCTCATCGACAAGACAGAAGGCCCGTATACCGCATGGACAGAAGACTGTATCGTCAAGCCGTCCAGCTACGGCGGTGCGACCGGAGGTGTGCGTATCCCGTATACTGTTACTTTCTGCGGAAACCGCACTCAGGTCAGCGTCAATATCGCAGCCGACAAGACGGTCACTATCGTCACAGGAACAGTTCAGGGGAACACACCTTAAAGGGGATGTGAATAATGGACAAAGAGATCCTTGAAAAGATAAACAAATTCACCCGGCGTGAATTCACGGAAGATGAGCTTTATGTCTTTCCCGTGAAGCTCTGCGGAAACGAGATCGACAGAGACTATGAACGTTTTTCAGACTCCGCTCTCGAAAGCCTGAAAGAGCTTATGATCGGAGCGTCAGGCATATTCGACCACGATCCCAGAGCCGGGAACCAGACTGCCCGTATTTTTGATACGGAGATCGTCACAGACGAAAGCAAGACAACAAAGTACGGTCAGCCGTACAGATACCTCAAAGGAATGGCATATGCAGTACGCACGGAAGCCAACAAAGACCTCATTGCCGAGATAGACGGCGGCATCAAAAAGGAAGTCAGTATCGGGTGCAGTGCTGCGAAGAAAATATGCTCGATATGCGGACAGGACAGAATGAAAGGTCTGTGTGAGCATGAAAAAGGCAAAGAGTATTCCGGTCAGATATGTCACCATATCCTCGACGATATCACAGATGCCTATGAATGGAGCTTCGTCGCTGTGCCGGCTCAGGCTGATGCCGGAATTACAAAAAAATTACACAAGGAGGCTGAACCTATGGAATTCACACCTATCAGCACACAGGCGGAATTCGATGCTGCTGTACAGTCACGCATCGACGCTGCCGTCACAGATGCAAAGAAAGGCTTCGAGGGCTGGATATCTCCGGAAGATCACCAGAAGGCTCTCGATACGCTTTCGGCAGAAAAGAAAAAGCTTGAACTTTCGCTGCTCAGGCTCAACGCAGCCGGTGAAGCCGGTCTTCCCTCAGAGCTTGCCGACCGTCTGACAGGCGAAAGCGAAGAGGAGATCAAAGCCGATGCAGAAAAGCTCGCTTCGTTCATGAAGCCTGCTCACCAGACACCTTCACGCTCGGCAGAGGGAGAAGGTCTTTCCGGTGTGGAGAAAGCTTTCTATGCAAGAAATCCCGAACTCAGAAAGGAGAACTAAACTATGGCACATGAATTACAGACACGCTACTCTGATCTTGTCCTTGAAAAGCTCAGAAAGGAACTCGTCCTCTCCGACGGACTTGTTTTCAACAACGACTATGAGGGCGATCCGCTTTCCGGTTCTGTAAAGATACCGGTACGTGACACCGAGGTCGCTGTATCTGATTACGACAAGGCGAACGGCATCACTGCAACAAACGGCTCCACGACCTACACAGACCTCGTTATCAACAAGGACAAGGCTGTCAACGAGATAATCGACGGCTACGATGCACAGGCTGTCCCGGACGGCATAGTCGCAGAAAGGCTTGACAGTGCAGGCTACTCCCTCGCTGAAAGGATCGACACGGACGGCGGAACAACTCTCATCGCAGGCTCGACACCTATCAACGTTGCATCTCTCACAAAGGACAACATCTATGACACGATCGTGGATATCAAAACGGCGATGTCAAAGTCGAAGATCCCGAACGACGGCAGACGCTATCTCCTTGTGACACCTGATGCAATGGCACTTATCCTCAAATCTCCGGAATTTATTTCGGCTTCAAGTCTCGGTGACGATGTCAAGGCAAACGGCGTTGTCGGAAAAATAGCCGGATTCCTCGTCAAAGAGTGGAACGACGACACGGCTAATCTCGCAATGCTCGCAGGACACCCCCGCTTTGCTACCCGTGTAAACGCATGGAAAGTCCCCGTCAAGCTCCAGAGCCTCGACGAATCCGGCAAGTATATCGGAGCCTGTGCCGTTCAGGGCAGAAATATCTACGCACACAAAGTCCTCCGCAGCATAGCTATCAGATCGGTATACACTCCCGGAAGCCTTACAGCATCACTCGCAGCAGCCACAGGTGAAGGTGCTTCCGGCAAGACTGTTGTCACCGTTACAGCAGGCAATACCGGCACTACATACGCTTACAAGGTAAATCCCTCCGAGAGAGCGACTTTCGATATGACTTCTTCTGCATACGGCGGAACTTCTCTCACCTCCGGAACGACAGCTATCGCTGTTTCTGCCGGAGATATCATCGAGGTCGTGAACCTCAGCTCATCGAAGGTCAAGGCTGTGGCTTATCTCACAGTCAACGCCGGAGATATTGCGTAAGCTATGGGAACGAGCTATGCAAGCGTCAGTGATATCACCGCTCTCGGCATAAGTCTCACACCTCAGCAGGAAGCATCTGCGGAAGTCCTGATCTCTCAGGCTTCCGCTAAGCTCCGCACCGCTGCAAAAGATCACGGCGTTGATATCGATGCAAGGATATCAGAGGACGAGGACTACGGGATAACAGTGAAAAGCGTCATCGTTCAGGCGGTGATAAGGGCATTGAACAGCCTTTCGGACAATGATCCGGCGGTATCGCAGATGTCACAGGGCGGACTCGGATATACAGCGACGGTGACGTATTTCAATGCAGGTCAGTCGCTGTATTTCCTGAAATCAGAGCTGAAAGAGCTTAAACTGAAAAGGCAGACATACGGAGCAATAGATTTCTACAATTCATAACCAGGGGGGATAATATGCAGTCAATAAACTATGATACAGGCGTGCGTGAGTACGCACTTAACGGCGACGAGAGCAATACCATAAAGATCATGATATCAGACCTGAATCTTATCGTGAGGATAAACGATATGCAGGAGAAACTCTCGGATATCGCCGCAGGATTCGAGGAGATGACAGCCGGTCAGGTCATGGAAATGGATCATGCGGTCAGGGAGCTTATCAACACGGCATTCGGGACGGACGTATGTACAGCCGCTTTCGGAAAGGTCAACTGCTGCTCTGTGCTGGAGGGCGGAAAGCTGCTCTTTGAGGGATTTGTCGAATCTCTGTCAGCTCTGGTGAGATCAGAGATAGAAGCAATGGATATTGAAAGGAAGCCACGCCCCGAAGTTCAGAGGTACCTCGAATGACCGGTCAGCTTCCGGAAGTCCTTGAAGTCTCCGGGGAGAAATACCCGATAAATGCAGATTTCCGGAATGTCCTGACGATCTTTGAAGCCTTTGCGGACAAATCGCTCACTGACCGGGAAAAGGCGTATATCTGCACTAAAAGGCTCTACAGGGACGATATCCCGGTCAGGGCATACGGTGAAGCTGTCAGGCAGGCATACTGGTTCTGCGACGGCGGAGATATGCCGAGAACAAAGCCGGAAAGCTTTCAGATCATCGACTGGAAGCATGATGAGCATATGATATTCCCGGCAGTCAGCAAAGCGGCAGGAGTCATCGATATACGGAGCCTGCCGTTCGTGCATTGGTGGACATTTCTCGGTCTGTTCGGTGAGGTCGGGGAAGGCCTTTTTTCGGCTGTGGTCGATATCCGCAGGAAGATCGGGAAAGGCAGAAAGCTCACAAAATACGAGCGGGAATTTCTCAGCACCGGCAGGGATATCATCATTCTGCACAGCGATGAAGAATTACAGGACATAAGGGAAACGGAAGAATTTCTGAAAAAATTCATTTAAGGGAGGCGGCGGAATGGCTGTTGACGGAAGTCTGAATTTCGATACCAAGATAGATCAGTCAGGATTCTCGAAAGGCGTGCAGTCGCTCAGAAACGGCATCGGAAAGCTCACATCATCGATGAAAAGCCTTGCAGGTGCAGCAGCGTCGGCTTTCGGGATATCGGATATCTCATCGTTCATAGGCGAGTCACGCAAGCTGTGGGAAGTCCAGCTCGAAGCAGAGACACGTCTTGAACAGGTCATGAAAAATACGACCGGAGCGACTCAGGAACAGATACAGGCGACTAAGGACTGGGCATCGGCTTTGCAGGAAGTCGGAGTCATAGGCGACGAGATACAGCTTTCCGGCTTGCAGGAGCTTGCTACATACGTTGAAAATGCCGATTCGCTGAAAACGATGAACGTCGTCCTCAATGATATGCTCGCTCAGCAGTACGGACTCAATGCAACTGCCGAGAACGCTGTCACGATCTCGACCATGCTCGGCAAAGTCCTCGAAGGTCAGACCGGAGCTTTGTCACGATACGGCTACAGCTTCACCGAGGCTCAGGAGCAGCTCCTCAAATACGGCACGGAGGAGCAGAAAGTCGCCACGCTCGCAGAAGTCGTTGAACAGTCCGTCGGAGGCATGAACGAGGCTCTTGCGAGAACTCCTGCCGGACGGCTCAAACAGGTCAGCAACTCAATGGGCGACATCAAGGAGCAGTTCGGACAAGCTTTCACCAACATCGGCACGCTCTTTCTTCCGGCACTTGGGCGGCTCGTTGACCTGCTCTCAAAGGCAGCTTCGGCAGCCGTACAGCTCTCGGAAGGACTTGCGGAAGCGTTCGGCATAGAGACTGATGATACAGCAAAAACAGCAGCTTCCGTTGCCGATACTGTATCAGCTCAGGAAGAGCTCACAGAGGAAGTCACCGAGACAGACAAGGCACAGCAGAAGACTCTTGCCGGATTCGACAAGATGACGAAGCTCTCCGGCAGCAAGGACGATGACGGCGGCGAAAAGACTCCGGCTGTCCTTCCGGCTTCCGGCGGGACTTTCGCTCTCGATGCCGATACATCGCAGGCAGAGAAGAAGCTCAGCGGATTCTCGGCAAAGATACGTTCAGTCTTCGACCGGCTGAAAAAATACATACAGAGCCGGTTCTCAGGCATATTCACCAGAGTGTGGGACGGCCTTGTGAGGGAGACAAAGGAACTGTACTCGACAGTTTCGGGGATATTTTCCGATATTCGTTCGCTCGCACAGCCGCTTGCGGAATACTTCAGAGGCGACTTCACCGCTCTGATGCAGACGGCATTCCGGACAGCCGGAGATATCGTCCTCGGACTGTACGACACGTTCAATACGGTGTTCAGGGATATATGGGAGGTAAGTGTTTTCCCGTGTCTGAGCAGCTTCATAACGGACGGCCTTCCGGTCATCACACAGTTCACGTCGGAGGTCATAAGCACTATCGGAACGCTTTTCAGCGAAGTGAAGAAGATCTTCGATATGCTCTGGAACGATGCAGCAAAGCCCGTATTATCGTTCATTTCAAAGCTCTGGGAAGATCTTCTTTCGTCTTTCAGAAAATTCTGGGACAAATGGGGACAGCCGGTATTCGACAAGTTCAGGACAGCGATAAAACTGACCGGCGACACGTTCCGCAACATATGGAACACAGTCCTAAAACCAATATTCGACAAGTTCATGAGCGTTGCCGACGAGCTGTGGGCGAAGCATCTGAAACCGCTCATCGACAATTTCCTTGACCTTGTCGGAATGCTCATCGACGGCGGACTTGATATCTACAACAGATTCATTCTCCCGGTCGTGAACTGGTTCGCTGACACGTTCGGGCCGCCTATCGTGAATGCGTTCAATAACGTCCTCGATACAGCAGGCAGAGCGTTCGGAGGGATAATCGATGCAGGAAATCATATCATCGATGCCCTTAAAAGCGTCCTGAACTTCGTGCGTGCCGTGTTCAAGGGCGACTGGGAAAGTGCATGGAGCAGCATCAAGAACTACTTCAAAAGCATCTGGGACGGCCTTGTAGACATCGTGAAAGTCCCGGTAAATGCGATAATCGGTCTTGTCAACGGCATGATACAGGCTATAGGAAAAGCTGTCAATGCCGTGATAGATGCAGCAAATAAACTCCACTGGGATATACCGAACTGGGTTCCGGGCATAGGCGGCAAATCGTTCGGATTCAACTTTTCGAGGATCAATATACCGCAGATACCATACCTCGCACAGGGAACTGTCGTGCCGGCGAACTACGGTGAATTCCTCGCCGTCCTCGGTGATAACAAGCGTGAGCCGGAGATCGTCTCACCGGAAAGCACTATCGAAAATGCCGTCATGAGAGCGATGCAGCGGTCAGGTATGCAGGGCGGCGATCTTCATATCCATGTAGATGTTGACGGCCGTGAGATAGGCCGCATCGCAGTCAGGGCAGTCGATCTCAACAACGCAAGGAGGGGACGCAGATGATAAGGATAAACGGTACAGCTCCCCCGATCGAACCGGTCGCAGGCGGCTACAGGATAACCAAGTCAGACCTTTACTCCGATGCGACAGGACGCTCGGCAGAGACAGGAAAAATGCTCGCATATCCCGTCCGGCTCGGAGTCTATTCCATAGAGCTTGAATACCTCGGCTGTGACAGCGATATCGCAGCGATAGAACAGCTCATTTCCGGCACGTCGCTGCAAGTGACCTTCCGTGACAACGGGCAGTACATCACAAGGACGATGTACCCCTCCGACCGTGAAAAGGAAACGGAGATCGTCCTGAACGGCACTGCAAGGCAAAGGCTCACTTTTTCGCTGATAGAATATTGATCGGAGGGAGAATATGGCGGAAAAACGTACAGGCAGACAAACCCCTGTGCTGTCCGTCGTGCTGCCATATACTCAGTCTCTCGGCACGGAGGCAGCAGAGATCTACAACAGGTCGAAACGCTCCACGCTGCCGTGGCAGGAACTTATGCTCGAAGACATCATGGCGGTAAACGAGGACGGACTCTGGGTGCATATGAAGTTCGGCTGGTCGATACCAAGACGAAACGGAAAATCTGAAATACTCATAATCAGAGCGATCTGGGGAGTCACTCACGAAAGGAAAGTCCTCTATACCGCTCACAGAGCCACTACATCGAGCAACGCATGGAGCAAGTGCTGTGACAGACTCTCGGAAGCCGGATATGTCGAGGGAAAAGATTACAAGACGACAAAAAAATACGGTCTTGAGACTATCGAATGGCTCAGCAGCGATGCAGTCATAAATTTTCGTACACGTTCAAGCAAGGGCGGACTCGGTGAAGGCTATGATGATCTTATCATCGATGAGGCTCAGGAGTACACCACCGATCAGGAGAGTGCTCTGAAGTACGTCGTTACCGACAGCAGAAACCCTCAGACGCTCATGTGCGGAACGCCTCCGACGGCCGTTTCGAGCGGTACGGTCTTTGCAAAGTACAGGAAGAATACTTTTTCCGGGAAGAACGAAAATGCAGGCTGGGCGGAATGGAGCGTCCCGGCTCTGACTGATGCTCATGATCCGGAGCTGTGGTATGAGACAAATCCGTCGCTCGGCTATATCCTCAGCGAACGAACTGTAAAAGATGAGCTGGGAAGCGATGAAGACAAGGTCGATGACAATATCCAGCGACTCGGACTGTGGCTGACATATTCACAGAGATCGGCAATAAGCCGCCGTGAATGGGAAGAACTTATCTGCAAGACACCGGAACTCAGAACTCCGGTCAGAGTTTATTATGCGGTGAAATACGCTAAATCAACAGGCAATGTGACGCTTGCTGCGGCGGTCAGAACGGCTGACGGAAAGATCTTCGTCGAAGCTATCGACTGTCAGAGTGCAAGGAACGGCAATGACTGGATAACAGCATATCTCATCAGACCGAATGCTGTTCAGGCGGCTGTTGACGGTGCCGGAAATCAGGATATCCTCGTCAGTGAGATGAAAGATGCCGG
>Ga0326511_10003412_pt1 | contig 12780 bp, 23 predicted proteins | sample 0_2496_0518_D_FD_203701 | JGI IMG/M metagenome (GOLD analysis project Ga0326511, IMG submission 203701) | Bovine rumen microbial communities from UC Davis, California, United States - 0_2496_0518 | ecosystem: Host-associated > Mammals > Digestive system > Stomach > Rumen | place: USA...
TTTCTGTCAGCTATGTTCTTTATTCCTTGTTCTTTAGCTTCATCTTCAAACTGACGTTTTACTTCTTTTGCTGTCATGACTTTTCTGTTGTCTTTGACGGCCTAAAGCTTTCCATCTGCAAATCTGACTTCAATAAAGTAGCTTAAAGGTCTACGGCTTCTGATAGCTGCTTTGAATTTGACAAACACTCTGTCTGTATTGAGGATTTTAACTGCTGCAACAACATCATACAAGTTGTCTACATCTATTCCATAGTATTTGATTATTATGTCAAAGAATGCATCAGCATCAAGGCGGCTTATTTCTGAATCATCCTCTGAGACAATCTGCATGCCTTTTTCATACGGATTCTTCTTTTTCTTTTTGCCAGCACCACCATATATCTCTTCCCAGCGTCTTAGCATCTTCCCTTTTCCTAATGCATTCTTAGGGACATGAAAGCACTTGCTTCCAAGATATCCATCACAATGGTGATCGCATTTTCCAAGAACATCATCTGCACTTATTCCCTTCTGTGACGTCAAGTCAGTGTCTACTGCTGAATTAGAAACAACTTCACCTGCTCCAGCATCACCTGCAGCCACAACTGCATCTTCTTCTACAATTTTTTCGTATATCTTCTTGAAGTCAATCATGTTATGATCTCCACTTAAAGCTGTCAATCTGCTTTTCTTTTATGACATTGTTCAATGTCTTTCGTATGCATGACTGTGTCTTAGTAATCTCTGTAGTGTTCAAGTTTTCAGGATTGTTGACTTTGTCCATTATCTCTTGTGGATCAAGCTTTACAAACTTTGATATCTTTTCAGCACAGTGGCGAATGAATTTGTCAACAAGCTTTAAGTTCATAAGGCTGATGTTCTCTTCCTTTGTCAGCCATTGCACAGGTGGAAGAGATGGGTCTAGTGAATATCCTCTGAATCCACGGTTAATGTAGTCTTCATCTGTTCCAAAAGTTGACAATGACAGCCCGTATGGTATGCCATTATGCATAAAGCGCATTCTGCACAGAGGCTTTATCTTAGTCCAGTCCTTCCATGTTGACCAGCGATATACTTTCTTGAGATCGGGCCAACAATAGAATTTTGCATCTTTGGTGCTGACTAATGAATCAGAAAAGCGTATTATCCGTCTTCCACTTGGAGTATAGTCACGGACTTCATCACCATCAACATCTTTGTTGCTCATTGAATGGTCATTGTCTTCTTTCAGCTACGGTCCAGCATCAACTAGCATTTCTTTCTGAAGTAGCCCTTGATAGAGGTTTCCATAGAACTTATCTGACAATGGCCAATTTTTTCCAAGCTTCTAGAGAAGCTTGTCATAGAACTATGTCTAGAAAAACATTCCCATCTAGTCAGGAGACAGCTTTGCATGCATGCCATTGACATTGACATCTGAATCCCACTGGCATGAATTAGGCTCAAAGAAAAGCTCAACAGCTAAGCCGTCAAGGTCAAATATGATGTCAACAGCTTTTGTAGGAAACTTCTTTGGATTGAATGGGACTTCTTTTGGCCCTTTTCCATCATCATTGTCTTTGCTGACAACTTGCCCAACATTGTATGCTGCAATCTTTGCTGTCTTCAAGATGTCATCTGTTACAGCAAGATTTACAGCTTCAGTCTCATCTAATGGCTTGAACTGCTAGAGTCCTGAAAAATCAAATTCGGTTTTCATGCAGACATATTTACTCAAATGAGAAATACGTCATGCAGCAAGCCATTTGATGTGTGTTGACAGAGTCTTTAGCCAGGCCTAAAACTGCTTTCTGTAGCCATTTGTGTCAGGACGATTCAGCTTGAAGTCTTTTGTCCAGCATGTGTCATAGAAGTCAAGATGGCTTGACTCTTTGTGGACCAATGAATAGTCCATAAACTATGTCAGCCATTTCTCTAGCTTGTCTTGTGACACTGGAAGATAGTCTTCTCTGACTTCTCTTTCCCAGTTCTCTTGGTATCTATACTTGATGAGAAAATGAAACAGCTATTTGACATTTATCTTTCCAGTCTTCAAGTCACATATTGGTCCCCATACATCTTCAAAGCTTGAAGCTATCTCTGCAAAAGTATGCCCTTTATAGGTCATCTCATCTGAACAGAATATGTTCTTGTACACCCAAAGGACTGCTTTTTCTGGAATGTTCTTGAATGCCTTTTCAGAAATGCTCATGTCACGAATAGCAATAGCCATGAAATTGCATTTCTTTATGTCAGTCCAGAACACACCCACATCATCATAGAACTCATCTCTATAGGAATACACTTCATGTATGACAGATGACAAGACTAAAAGTGCTTTCTCAAGCTTTTTTCCTTCTGCTTCTCTCAAGCTCTATAGTGACTCATAGCACTTTATCCCCTTCTTTTTTGCTGAATCTAAGAATGTAGAATTGTTGTCAATTACAATGTATTCAACTGCATTTCCAGTCTACTTTTTGCAGAATTCAGCAAATTCACCAGCACCACCACCAAAGTCAACAATCATGCTGACATCTTTTGGCAGATACTTCAGAAACCATGCTTTGTCATGAAATGACTTTGACATATTTGCTAGATATATGTCATTGTTTGCAATTCCAACTTCTTCAGTCAGAAATTCTAGAAATGATGGAAATTCTCTGTTCATGTTGTTCTCTATTATGACATTTTTCCGCCCCATACTACCCAGACATTCATGTCTGCAGCTGTATTTTTGGCTGATTTAGAGGTTTTCTTTGTTCCAGCAATCTTGCTGAACTTGTCTTTTGCTTCAGCTTTTGTGTACATGTGTTCATCTAATGATATGAACTTCTTCTTCTAGCTGTCAAATTCAAAGAATGAGAAGAATGTTGATCCATCTTCACGTTCTGCTTTAGCCATAAAAGACTTTGTGACTGGGTAGTAGGCAATAGACACAACAGAAATGTCTTGTATCTGCTTATGAGCTTTCTTTAGAAACTCTGCAATAGTCTCTTCTGGAACTGAATGCAATGACAGCAAAGTATTTCTATCAAGTTCAGCTTCTGAAATGCAGCTTTCATTTGCACCTTCCTTAAAGAATGACGGAAAGTCAAGTCCAGATCGTGAACTAAGCTCTTTGTATGTGGCATATATGACGCATTTCCTCAACTATGGATCTTTGTATGTCTTTGTCTTCTTGAACTGCTTTATGCAGTCTTCTATTGTTGACACATCTTCAAGCTTTACATTGCTTCCAAACAAGATCTTCACTATTTCATCAGGCTTGTCTGTTATCAGATGCTTGTCTGTCTTTGTTGGACTCTTGACAATTGACCCAGGCTTCTTTCCTTTATGAGAGTATTTTGCTCTGAACAGCCCTTGTGATGTTATCAGCATATATCTTTCATAGACTACCTCAACTGTCTGCCCATCTACTTCTGCAGTCTCTAGCACTTTTCTGTCTGTAAAAGCTGCAAGACGTTCAAGAAACACGTTTCTTACAACAGTCTTGTACTTTGTCTTTGAGCCATCTGGAACAAGATTGCTGAAGCGCAGAATCGAGAGGTCTTTTGCTGGCATTATGTCAATCTAGACATACTGTCCTTTCTGCTTTCCATCTGCATTAGCTATTGGCCATTTGACTGACACTTCATTCAGTCCATACGCTGGTGTGCATTCAATTCCTTTGCTCTTCAGAACAGATGCAGCATTGACTAAGAACCCTCTTACATCACTGACTTTGTCAATTCCTATGTCAATGTCTCCACTTGTGTCTTTCTTTCCAGCACTTCCAACGATCTCTGCATTCTTGGCATTCACTTTAAGCAGTGTCAAGACTTTAGCTACAAAGTCTGCATATGTAGCCTTCACATTCTCTTTATTGATTCTAGTCACACCTTCTACAGCATTTCCGCCTTCATTGACTGACATTGACTCTTCAAACTTTACATATTTTGGATAAGGGAACTTGAATGTCTGCATCTTGTCTTCAAAGTCAGCCTGTATAAGCTTTCTCATCTTCTTGTCTTTGTAGAACTTTGACTTGACAAATGCATCCCATATCTCTCTCACTGAAAGCAAGTTGTCTGGTGCATATGAAGAATTTCCAAATATGAAGTCAATGATCTTCTAAGGGTCATCTGTCACTTTATGCTTGTTGACATCTTTCCAAGACACACCGTATGTGCCGTCTTTCTTCAGTGGACGCTCTTTTGTCATCTTGAACAGTCCATCATTCTGCTTATACTCATACCTCTCGATCTTGACTGGGACATTTCCACCTTCTTTTGGAACATTTCCTGTCTTCAAGACTTTCAAGAATCCCATCTTCACAATGGCTTGAAGAAGAAGTGCTCTGACAGCAGACTTGTCATAGTCTTGGCCTGGAACTTCTTTTGACTGATACATTCCCCACTGCAGCATCTTCAAGTTTTTGTGTGGAATAAGGTCTACTTGGACAAACTCTCCATTCTGCTTTTTGTCAGAATTGGCTATTGGCCATCTGACTGATGTCAGTCCGCGTGACTTGTACTCATAGTACTCAACTTTAGCTTCATCAGCAAACTTCTTGCAGAACTCAAACCATCCATTCTTGTCTTCAATGTCAACACCTTTCTTTGACAATGCAGTCAGATTGACTCCTAAGTCAAGGTCTCCGCTGCTTTGTCCTGGAAGACGTTTTCCTGTTGACCCTAATGGGACAACGTCATCTTTGCTGATCTTTGAAAATTTGCAGAACTTCTCTTTGAAGTCTTCTATTGTTGCGTCAACATTTTCTGCATTTATTCTTACAGCATCATCAAATGCTGTTCCGCTTTCATTGATGGCTTTTTCTGACTCAGGTGTAAACAGTGAGTCTGCTGTGCGTTTGTTGTCCATAGGTGGATATTTTCCTGTTGGTGGATTCATAAGTTCATATACTTCTTCAAACTGCTCTTTTGACAGCTTTGAAGGAAGGACTTTCTTCAAGACTTTCTTATCATCAATATGCTGACGAACATATGTAGCAGATATGTTGTCTTGGCCGTCTTTTACTGCGTCAAGTGCATTGTCTTCAATTGGAAGTATCTCGATGTCTGGATTGTCTTTCTTGAATCTGTCTGAAGTGAATGCAGAAAAGCGAGATATGTCATCTTTTCCAGACACACCAAGCATTATCTTTACATTCTTCATTGTCTTTATCTTCCATCCAACCCATTGCATTACTTTCATTGTCATTGCAATCTTGACATTTGAAAGACCATACGCTTTGCAGTATATCTGAAGAATCTTTCCTGCAATGTAGTTTGGCATTGTTCTGCCAAACTTGTCAGGACGCTATGATGACACGGTTGCTTGTCCAGAGACTGCAACAATGACTTCATCTGCAATCTTTGAGTAATGCTCAATCAATGCAAGATGCCCTTTATGTGGAGGACGGAAAGATCCAGGGACTATTGCAATAGTCTTTCCTTTCATGTCTTTCACTGGACCAACAACGACATTTAGCAGTGAGTTGATGTCAGACGTTATGTCTGCATCTTTGAACTTTGAGATCAATGCTCTTGCACGGTCTTGGCCAACAGAACGGACAAACTTTGGAAGAGACTTGTCTGCCAGCATCTTGTCAACTAGCTCTTTTCTCCTCTTCAAGAACCCTTTGTAAAGGCCTGCATACTTCTTCTAGTACTTAGGCAGATCTGATCGTATCTCCTTGACCATGCTTGATATTGATGACCCAGCAGTCTTGTCAGTCAGCTTTGCCAAGAACAGCTTGACAAACTCTTTTATCTCGTCTATGTCTTTATAGTATCCTTGGCGGATGTCCTTCCAGCTTTGGTAGTGGATTCCATACAGATTTCCATTCAGCTGAAATGCAACACCTTCAAGAGACTTGTCATCTTTCTTCATTATTGAAGGGTTCTTGAACTTCTTCTTGAAGATGTCAGTCAATGCAGCATTTATCTGCATTTTCAGCTCATTTGCAGCAGATGACTTCATCTTGTCAATGTCTGAGTTCTTGAGTGTGTCTATTATCTCAGGCGGAAAGTCCTTGTCTGCAACATCGATGTCTTGTGCAAACTAGTTTATGTCAAAGTACGATGCATTCTTGTCAGAGAACTTTGCTGCAAGGAAGTCAAGTATTTTCTTCTTTGTCTTGTCATCAAGGTCTGAAAGACTTTCAAGTGTAGCTCCTTTTACATCAACAATGACAACTGAGCCCACTCTTCCAAGCTTTGTTGCATCATAAGTTGTTCCAACATATGTCACTGTCCCGTTGTCATCAGCAAAGTCATCACCATTTGCCAACAGCTCACCAAGTATCTTTATTCCAGTAAGCCCATATTTCTTTATCTCTTTGAACAACGGCTTCTTGTCTTGCTTGTCAAGATACTCAAAGAACTGCTGTTCATGCTTTGGTATGCTTTGCGCCTTTATCTCTTCTGCACCCATTAGGCCTGAATAGCTAGTCTCAATATAGACGTTTCCATCTATCCATGCAACTCTGAATGGGTGGCCATCAATCTTTGGTGTTGTCTTTATCAGAAATGAGGCGTCATCAAGTCCAGCTTTGAAGTCTTTCAAAAAGTCTTTTAGCTTAGATCCAGAAAGCTGATGCACTTTTGTCAATGGCTGACGAGGAGAGTCAATGCTTGAGAAGTCTTGGCCACTTCTTCCATCTTCATCAATGCTTTCTGACTCTTGGAGATGGATGGCTTTAGCAATTTCTGGTGGAAGTGTTATTCCTTGGCGCTCAAGCTTTGGCTCGAGGTTTGCTTTCAGGTCAGCTAAGAACAGCTTTTTGTTCTTCTAGTCTTTAAGCAATGGTGACTTCATTGCAAGATTCCAAGCTTTCATTGGGCTTTCAACATCGTCTACTGAATGCCCTTTTCCAAACAATGTGTCAATGATCTTCTATGGATGAGATGCAATAAGCTTCTTTTCTGGCATTGTCCATGTCTTGTTGTATGTCCCATCTTTCTTCTGTTTTCTGACCATATGCCGCTTCTCTATTCCAGCATCAAGATTGTAGTGGTAGCGCTCAACATCAACAGGCTCTTTGTCTCCAACTCCTGCCACTTTTCCAAACTTGTTTATCTTGACGTCAAGTACATGAGCTAGAACTTCAAATATTGCATTTCGTATAGTTGACTTGTAGTATGGCTGATCTGCTGTCTCTTGTGGTGTATACTTTGAAAACTTGTTGAACTCTAAGTCATCTACAGGCATAAGATCAACCTGTACAAACTTTCCTTTCTGTTTCCTGTTCACATTAGCAATTGGCCATGCTAATGAAACAGTATGTATTCCACTGATAACATTGCATTCAATGTCAAGCTTGTCAGCTACAGCTTTTACGCCTGATGCCCATTTTTCAAAATCTGTAATCTTTGCAGCTTTCTTGTCAATTCCAATGTCAATGTCACCCGATGAATTACCAGGAAGACGTTTTCCTGTACTTCCAAGCACAGCTATTTTATCCTTCTTCAGCTTTATTGCAGGAAGCAGCTTAGAATAAATGTCATCTAATGTCTTCTGAACATTTTCAGAATCAATTCGTGAAACATTAGACAATGCATTTCCACCTTCAGTTATAATCAATGGCATATAGTGTCCTACCTTCTTTGTCATTTAACGACATCTAAATCTTTATATTTTAGCACAACTGGAATATAGAAGTTATCAGTATTGAGTGCTTCTTTTATTTTTGATTCAAGAACAGTGTTGTATTTTCCTGCTCCAATCTAAATGATGTATTTTAGCAATGGTTTACCTTTATACTTAAATGTGTATCGCTATATAGCATTTGTGTTTTGAATGTCAACGGTCAAGTCTGGATCATTGTCAGCAAGCAGATTTCTGCATTTTATGAGCTTATATGAAGCATGGTCTTTGCTTTCTCCATTGTTTGTATATACACCGCTATGTGACAAGATGAGAGTGTCAGGATTGTCAAGATTGAATGCGTATGAAAATATTGATGCGTAAACCTCTTTATTCTGCATTATAGCTTTCTGCAATTTATTTGTGCATGAATTTCCTATCCAGTTGAAGTATTCTTTTGTGTTGACTTCATCATTTTCATTAAGCTTAGCAGCTTTCAGGTATTTTTCAAATGACATGCAGTTGAAAATCTTCTTGTATTCTGGATTTGTCTCAACTTGCTTTAGAAGTGAAAAGTCTCTAAGTGAATGCCCTTTTCCATTTATCTTGTCATCTTTGACAGAAAATCCAAAGTCTTTTCCGTTGATTTTGACACGGAAGTCTGCTGAATCAACTTTTGCTTTTTCATTTGTTATATGTGCATCAGACACATCTTTTCCTTCAACATAGTCAGCCGCAAATCTTGCCATAGTCATTCCATTTTTGACTTTTTCAATTATCTTTGGTCGCTTTATGTTGTTTTCAATTCCATTTATCAGTGAAAGTATGTCATCTGATGATGCAATGTCTTTGATGTCTTCTTTTATCTTCTTTATGAAGTCAACAAGAGATTTAGGGTCCTCTATTTTTAGAAACTGCTTTACTTTTGCTGGGCGCACTTCTAGCAGCTTGAGAGCAATTGTTGGAAGATATTCAGTTATGTCAGAGCTAATTTTGTTTATTGCTCTGTCGCTTGTAGGCTAGACAATGTGAATAATTACTGTCCTAAGCTTATAGTCTTTTACAAATTTTGCATTTGGCGTAAACTTTATTTCATGATGCTTGATTGACACATTAGCTATTGGATAATTTTGTCCTAAACGTATTTTTGTCTTAAATATCTAGACAATTGAATTTATCAGCTGATTTCTCTTTGATCCATCAATGCATATAAAGTTTATGAACTTCTTGTTTGCTGACGTTGTCATCTTGTTTTTTTCATCAGCATTAGAAGCAAAAAGTCCATCAAGCTCATCTTTGCTGCTGTAAAGCTCTTTTATGATAAAGCTGAAGAACTCAGGACATTCGACATTGTCTTTCAGGAACAGATAAATGTCATTTGCGACATTGATATTGAAGTACTGCTTTGCAACTTCATCATCGTCATCATCTTCATGCTGCATAGCCAAGCTGTCAAGTTCAGCAGTGCCAAACTCGATCATGTGGTTTAGATTTGCTTCACAAAGAGAGTCATCTGTCTCTTGACTTTCAAATATCCATGATAAAAATGACTTTTGTTTCATATCAGTAGTTCACTAGCTTCATTATGTTGTTGATTGCACCAAATGTGCCGACTAGTCTGCAGACTTTTCCGTTATGAGAAACCAAGATTCCTTCTTTTGGAAGTGTGCTTTGATACTTGTCGAGGCTTTTCATGCAGCTTCTGAAAGCTTTGATCTTTTCAGGTGTAAGGCCATCTGAGTCATCTTCAAACATCTTGACAGTTGCATCTACTTGAGGACAAAGCTTCTAAGCTGAACGGCGAGGGTCAGCAGCAATTACTCCAAGCAGGCACTTTATCGCTAAAAGTCCAGCTTGAAGTGCAAGCTCTTCAATTGGTCGAATTATTGCATCATTTGTCTCTTCTGCATGCTCTTCTAAGTCATTTATAAGTCCGCTGTATTCATCTGACTTGTAGTTGACACCATCTCTCTTTGCATATGTAATCAAGTCTGCACGACTTGGACGATGGTCTTCTGTATAGCTTAATCGTGCAATAAGCTCTTTCACAAAGTCTGAATTGTGGTACAAGTCAATTCCTCTCTTCAATGCTGTATTGACAATGTACTTTGCAAACCGTTCACGCACATAGTCATTGACTGTAGCTTTATATCCAATTCCATCGACAATCTCACCAAGCTTCTACAGCAGCTCATTCAATGCAACATCAGGTGATGTTGATGCTTTTAGGCGCGCTATGTTGTCTGGAGAAAGATTTGGCTAGCAGATGTCAGTCGCTGTGCTAAGTGACAGCTTTTCTGAGATCTTCTTGCTGTTCTCTTCATCTTCAACTACATTCTTGAATGTGCTGTCATAGCAATTTATTCCGTTGCACTGAAGAAAACATCTATTTCCGTAGTCTGCAAGATGCGCTTCAGGTGGAATAATGACATCAACTGTCATGTAGTTCTGCCCATTTGCAAATATGCTGTTCAAGTCTATTTGCTCAAGTGAGTTCAGCTTCTTCACAAATCTGTTCATCGTGTCTGTCAAAGCTTCTTTCACTGGACCTTTGCATTTGCATTTTGCACAGACTTTGTCAACAGAAAATGGCTCTTTTGCTGAATTGTCGTCATTTGCTATTGCAAACTCTCCATCTTTATAAGTTATCATCAATGGAATTGTGTTGACTTTTGTTGTTAGTCCAACTTTTCCAGTAAATACACTTTTGAAGATGTTTCTCATGTCATCAAATGTCATTGTTCCATCTTCAAAAAGGTGCTTTAGATGTGTCTTTTTGCTTTCAGTAAGCATTCCAGCAGACACTTTTGCCGATTCATAGATTTTCTTCAGATTAATCATAGCAACACTATTTACTCTTTAATATTTTACACATATATGGCTAAAAAGATTGGCGAGTTTTGCAAATCTTTTCTCTAAATTTTTAGTATAATATCAATAAAAGTAAATATTTACATACGATTATGGACAATGACAATACAACACCGATGAAGAAGAAAGGACGTCCTCGCAAAGTAAGGACACCAGAAGAGCTTGCAGAAATTGAAGCAAAGAAAAAGATGCGATTGACGTTAGCAGAAAAGCAAGAGCTTAAGCTGCAGCAATAGCATAAAAAGCAAGCAGCTAAGCGTGGATCTGAGCCAAAGAACAAAGAACGGTTCTACTGCACAAACAAAGAGCTTCATCAAGAACTTCTTGACTGGAGAAATTCTGGAAACTCAATCTACAAAATAAAGAAGCTAGTTGATGGAAAAATTGTTGACACTGCTATCTAGGCGACACCTGAAAAACATGAAAAGTATGTTGAAGGATGTCGCTATTTTCTTGTCTATCCTACCTCATCTGCTAGATATCAAGAAAAGTCAGCCGATCCAAAATTCAAGTTCTTCAAGAAATATGGTGGAAATGTCACAGAAGAAGTAACTGAACAAGTAAAGAACATGGGATGGGCATTTGACTTAGATGACCCGATCGTTGACAGAAAGATTTCAGAACATCTTGGAAAAATGTTCCTTGACATTGGAAATAGACTTCTAAACCATAGCTCGTTCAGAAACTATGACAAAGAGCTTAAAGATGACATGCTGATGTTTGGAATTGAAAAGGTAGTGAAAGGCCTAAACAACTACAACTTCAAGTTCAACAATCCATTTGCATGGGTGACACAAGCTTTCTGGAATGCATATCTTTCTGTGCTGAATAGGCACTACAAGCAGATCAACATAAGAAAAGACTTGATGATAAAGCTTGCTCAAGAGCTCGAGACTTATGCTGGAATTAGCCCAACTTCTGGACTTGCTAAATGCATAAAGACATATCTTGGAAACGACGTTGAGATTGACTAATGGCAAAACAGACAACAAAGCAAAAGATTGATGCAATCTTGGGAATACAAGATGACCAGTCTGTAGATGACTTTCTTGATGAACTTGACATCAATGAGCAGTCAGCAAATTCATTGTCAGCATCATTTGACTAGATCAGGCAGAATGTAAATGATGGACTTGAACAGCTTGACACACAGATAAATTCAATCTCATCTGATGCAGTCAATGGGCCTCTTCTGCTGAAAGACATGAATGCAACAATGGGTGAAGTTGAGGAACTGATATCAATCTCTAAGAAGATGTTCAAGCACATATACGAGAGCATATGCAGTTCAGACCTAATTGATGCAGAGCTTGTTGGAAGCATAAGCAAGCTGCTTGAAGGAATACATATAAACATAGCTGAATTCATTCAGCTATACAAAGAGAAAAGCAGATTTGCAGACAAAGTCAGACTGATGATCTTCAGCCAACAGCAGAAGAAAGAGTTAATGGAGCTTAAGCATAAGCAAGACATGGAAAAGCTTAAGCTTAAGCAAGATGACAACACTATTGATGCAACAGATGGAACTACTATCTACAATCAAGACTGGGTATTGAAGATGCTTGATGACCAAGTAGATGAGTAGACAACAACATTATCTGCTGCATAGGAATAACTATACAGCTAACGTTGTCTTGATTATATTCCAGACTCTTCTAGAGAAATATGTTGAATATAGCTTATAAAGTATATATGCAATTGAATATATTCTCTAAAAACAAATTTCAGTTATATGTTTTCACATGCTGAGAACTTCATATTCAGCTGGTGATTGACTTTGTAGAAAGTAGTATGACGGCTGAAATTCTTCATTTTAGTGCATCCAATATATGCACAACATGACTTAATTCCACCATCTATGTCATTCAAGACATTAGACAATGGTCCAACATATGGTATGAGCTTTTCTCGTCCTTCACTAGCTGAATATTTCCTGATTCCACCAAAATGCTTTTCTTGTGCAAGATGTGAACTCATTCCATAGTACTGCTTGAACTTCTTAGTCACAATGACAGATGCACCGTCTTCATCAAGCTCATCAAGCAGATACTGCTTCTCAATGATGTCGCCAGCTGCTTCATCACATCCTGAAAACAGTGAACCAGATATTATGAAGTCTGCTCCGGCTCCAAATGCTTTGCAGACATCTCCAGCAGTATTGACTCCACCATCACACATGACATAGCATCCACGCTGATGGCATGCATCAGCGACTTCAATCAATGTAGACAGCTGAGGACGACCAACCCCTGTCTTTATCCGTGTAAGGCAGACTGAGCCATTTCCAATTCCAGTCTTCAGGACTTTAACTCCTGCATCCATAAGCTGTGCTGCACCAGCTGCGTCGACAATGTTTCCAGCTATTATGCAGCTGTCTTTGCAG
>Ga0326511_10003413_pt1 | contig 12776 bp, 9 predicted proteins | sample 0_2496_0518_D_FD_203701 | JGI IMG/M metagenome (GOLD analysis project Ga0326511, IMG submission 203701) | Bovine rumen microbial communities from UC Davis, California, United States - 0_2496_0518 | ecosystem: Host-associated > Mammals > Digestive system > Stomach > Rumen | place: USA: California...
CAACTTTCCCAAGAGGAGATTGAGGCAGAGGTGAAGAAGATTATTTCTGAAGTGGGAGCCACAAGCATGAAGGAGATGGGAAAGGTAATGGGCACAGCCAGCAAGCAGTTGGCAGGAAAGGCTGATGGCCGAGTCATCTCTGAGATTGTAAAGAAGCTCCTGGCATAAGCTTTGATTCTATGTCTGGAATTAGTGGTACAATAATGGCGCAGAGCACTGTAACTCGCTGGTACTCAGTATGTGCTTTAAACTTCAACGAGGATGAGTATTAATGACAACGAATAATAGTCACTCTTTTTCGAGGGTGACTATTTTTTTTATACAATAAAATACGTGTTGATGCGTTATAATACACGTGTTTAGACGTTTAACATGCATATTATCGCTATTGTTATTGGTCAGTTTGTCTGCCCAATCACAGTATGATCCGCACTATAGTCATTATTGGGCGATGGAGACGGCGTTTAACCCTGCCGCAGCAGGCAAGGAGTCCAAACTGAACGCTGTTGGTTCCTATTCTATTGACTTTGCCGGTTTTGAACACAATCCCCGGACAGCTTATCTGGGAGCCGATATGCCTTTGTATTTCCTCAAGTCGTATCATGGAGTAGGTTTGTCGCTGATGAACGATAAAATCGGTTTGTTTACCCACCAGCGTTTGGCCATACAATACGCCAATAAGCAGAAATTGTTTGGCGGTCAGTTGAGTATCGGTATTCAGGTGGGCATCCTCAATGAAAACTTCGACGGTTCGAAATTGGATATCGAAGACCCCGATGACCCTGCTTTCATTAAATCAGAGGTGTCTGGAAACAGTGTTGACTTTGCTGCCGGCTTGTATTATACGCATGGCCGTTGGTATGTAGGCGTGTCTGCCCTGCACCTTTCAGCCCCTGTTGTCAGCCTGGGTGAAAAGAACGAACTGCAGGTTGAGCGCTCGTATTATTTAACGGGTGGATACAATATTAAGTTAAGAAATCCGTTTCTAACTATACCGACCTCTGTGTTGGCAAGTTATGACGGTACATCCTTTCGGGCTGATATCACGGCTCGTCTGGTCTATAAAAACGACACCAAGATGTTGTACGGAGGTGTAACATACAGTCCGACCAATTCCGTCACCGCTGTCGTCGGCGGCAGCTTTCATGGCATCAATATAGGCTACAGTTATGAGCTGTACACGTCGGCGATCAATCCTGGCAATGGCAGTCACGGATTGTTTGTCAGTTACCAGACTGACATCAACCTTCATAAGAAGGGGCGGAACAAACATAAGAGTGTGAGATACTTGTAGCGGCCCGTCCAGCTCTGCCAAGGGGCAAGGAGCAAGGGGCAAGGAGCAAGGGGCAAGGAGCAAAGAAAAAATAAAAAGATAATATATCAAACATGAACATGAAAAGATGTATATTGGTGTTATGCGTAATGGCACTCGTCTTGCTGACAAGCTGTATGAGCAGCAAATCGACTTCTTCATCCGGTAGAGGTGGAGAAGTTGTAGGCGTTGGTGCCGGACGCGGTTTCAGGGAGCCTGCACCATACGGAATGGTGTTGGTAAAACGTGGCTACTTGAAGATGGGTATTGAGAAACAAGACAGTCTGTGGGGAAAGTCAACGCCTGTCAAGGATATTTCCGTTGACGGTTTCTGGATGGACGATACCGAGGTGACGAACTCCGAGTACAAGCAGTTTGTACAGTGGGTGCGCGACTCCATATTCCGTACCCGTCTTGCAGACCCTTCTTACGGTGGTGACGAGACCTATATGATTACCGAAGACAAGAACGGTGATCCTGTTACGCCCCATCTGAACTGGAAGAAGGCATTGCCGCGTAAGATGAACGAAGATGAGCAGCGTGCATACGAGAGTCTCTACGTGACCAATCCCGTTACCGGTGAGAGACGTCTTGATGCCAGTCAGATGAATTACAAATACGAGGTTTACGACTATACGACAGCCGCTTTGCGCCGTAACCGTCTGAATCCCTATGAGCGTAACCTGAATACCGATGTGGTTGTCAACCCCGATGAGGTGGTGTGGATTTCCAAAGATACAGCCTATATCGACGATGAAGGCCGTATCGTACGCGAAACAATCAACCGTCCGTTGAGTAGCGAGTGGGATTTCTTGAATACCTATATTGTGAATATCTATCCCGATACCACTTGTTGGGTCAACGACTTCAAGAACTCCGACAATGAAATCTATATGCGCAACTACTTCAGCAATCCGACATATAACGACTATCCCGTTGTCGGCGTGACCTGGGAGCAGGCCAATGCGTTCTGTGCATGGCGTACAGAATATCTGCTGAAAGGTCTTGGCAGGGAAGCAAGGTATGTACAACGTTATCGTCTGCCGACAGAGGCCGAGTGGGAATATGCAGCCCGCGGTCGCGATCAGAATGAGTTCCCGTGGGAGAATGAAGACGTCAAGAGTGGCAATGGTTGTTTCTATGCCAACTTCAAGCCCGACAAGGGTAACTATACGAAAGACGGAAACCTGATTACCAGTAAGGCAGGTATCTATTCCGCCAACACCAACGGTCTGTTTGATATGGCCGGTAATGTGGCTGAGTGGACCAGTACCATCTTCACAGAGTCAGGTGTTGATGCCATGAACGATTTGAATCCTCAGCTGGAGTATAAGGCAGCCAAGGAAGACCCCTATCGTTTGAAGAAGAAGAGTGTTCGTGGTGGTTCTTGGAAAGATCCAGAGTCGTATATCCGCAGTGCCTGGCGCACATGGGAGTACCAGAACCAACCCCGTTCTTATATTGGCTTCCGCTGTGTACGCAGCCTGGCCAGTTCATCGAGTGAAGCAGCAAAACAAGCAAAGAAAAGTAGTAAGAAGAAAAAATAATGGGCGAATATAGTAGATTCAATATCGTTTACCGTCTGCAGAGATGGATGGATAGCGTACCAGGACAAACGTTCCTGAACTACGCTTACAGTTGGGGTGCATCTATTGTGATCCTCGGTACTTTGTTTAAACTGACCCACCTTCCTGGAGCCAACCTGATGTTGTTCCTGGGTATGGGTACGGAGGTCGTTGTGTTCTTCCTGTCAGCTTTCGACCGTCCGTTTGATAAGACGGCCGATGGTCGTGAACTTCCCACACACCTTAAACGTTTGGGTGAGGAGTACGAAAATGGCGAGTCGGAAGAGGCTGTCGAAGAGACCGTTACACCAGCCTTTGTCGGTGGTCAAACGGTCATCGGCGGACAGACGATTATCGGCGGTCAGCCTGTTGGTGATGGTCAGCCCGTATCAGGCGGACAGTCTGTTGTCGGTGGTGGCACGATCATCATCGGTGGCGGTGTAGGTGGTTCTGTAGCTGCAGCGTCTGCAGCCGAAGGTGATGAACCTGCAGAGACCGTTGCTCCGACTGTTGCTGGTGGACAGGCCGTAGCTGGTGGTCAGCCTGCCGTTGTCGCACCTGCCACATGGATGGCTGGTCAGCAGGAGAAGACTCCTGAGATGGCAGAGGCACAAAGCCATTATGTCGATGCCTTGAACGAGCTGACAGAAATGTTGGGTAAGGTATCTGCACAGAGCGAACGTCTGACACGTGACAGCGAAGAGATGGAGAACCTGAACCGTACGCTGACCGGTATCGCTAAGGTTTACGAGCTACAGCTGAAAGCTGCCAGTCAGCAGGTGGGCACGATTGACCAGATCAATGGCCAGACGCGCAAGATGGCAGAGCTTATCGAACAGCTGAACAGCATCTATGGCCGCATGATTGAGGCGATGACCGTCAATATGCGCGTTGCTGCTCCTGGAATTGGGAATCAGGATTAGAAGAAGTAAGGAGTAAAAGGAGTAAGTAGTAGAGTAAACATGGCAATTAAGAAAAGACCGGTATCTCCTCGCCAGAAGATGATCAACTTGATGTATGTCGTCTTGATGGCAATGCTTGCGTTGAACATTTCGACGGAGGTGCTGAACGGATTCTCCATCGTTGAGGAGAGTCTGAACCGCACGACCGCCAGTTCAAACATGCGTAACGAGGCTATCTTCGGTGATTTCGAATCCCAGCTGAAAGCCAACCCTGCCAAAGTAAAAGCTTGGTTCGAGAAGGCTACGGCGGTGAAGAATATGAGCGATTCCCTTTTCAACTTCGTGCAGCAGCTGAAGGTGGAGATGGTTCGCAATGCTGATGGTCCCAACGGAGATCCCCTGAATATAGAGAACAAAGACAACTTGGAAGCAGCAGCCGAAGTGATGCTGGCTCCTGGAATCGGCAAAGGAAAGAAACTGTATGACGCTGTCAACAGTTATCGTGAGCGTATTCTCACGATGGTCACCGATAGTCTTCAACGCCAGATTATCGCCCGTAACCTGTCAACAGCTGTGCCGAAAGGTCCCAACACCTTGGGCAAGAACTGGCAAGAGTATATGTTTGAGAATATGCCTGTTGCTGCTGCCGTCACCCTGTTGTCGAAACTGCAGAGCGATATCCGTTATGCCGAAGGTGAAGTGCTCCATACATTGGTAGCCAACATCGGTTTAAAAGATGTACGCGTCAACAAACTCGATGCTTTCGTCATTCCGGAAAAGACAACCCTCTATCCGGGTGAGAAGTTCTCTGCAAATATCGTGATGGCTGCCGTTGACACCACACAGGTGCCGGAAATCTATATCAACGGTTCCAAGGTGAACACCATCGACGGACGCTATACGTTTGGTGTTGGCGGTGTTGGTGAACACTCTTTCAGTGGATACCTGTTGACACGCAATGCCAATGGAGACGTGCTGAAACGTGAGTTCAAACAGAAATACAATGTTATCAGTCCGCCTTCTGGTGCAACAGTGGCTGCCGACCTGATGAACGTGCTGTATGCAGGATTCTCCAACCCTGTCAGCGTCAGTGTTCCAGGTGTACCTCAAAATGCCGTTTCGGTATCCATGAGCGGCGGTTCGCTGACTTCAAAGGGCGATGGTCATTATACAGCGGTGCCTTCTGCCGTTGGTCATGATGTGACCTTCACGGTAACGGCAACCACCAATGGACAGACGCGCCAGATGGGACAATATTCGTTCCATGTGCGTAAGCTGCCCGATCCTACTGCCTATATCAATGTCGGCACAACCCGCTTCAAGGGTGGCGGTCTTGCTAAAGCCTCTCTGATGGGTGCTTCTGGCATCAAGGCAGCGATAGACGATGGATTGCTGGATATAGAGTTCCGTGTGAACAGTTTTGAAACCGTCTTCTTCGACAATATGGGAAATGCGGTACCCGTAGCATCTGCCGGCGCATCGTTCTCTTCCCGTCAGAAGGAAATGTTCCGCGGTCTCTCACGCAACAAACGATTCTACATCACTCGTGTGTCGGCAACAGGTCCTGACGGTATTACCCGTACGCTGACTGGTGCGCTCGAAGTGATTGTGAAGTAAGGCCCCCTCCAGCTCCCCCTGAAGGGGGAGAGAAGGAGAGAAGGAGTAAAGAGAAAAGAAATAAAGATTATATCAAACAATATGAAGCGAATACTGTTTATATTATTAGCCGTCTGCATGGTGCAGATTGCCGATGCACAGCCGAAGAAGAGTCGTGTACAGCAGATTCCGCAGAGTCCGCCTAATCAGCCGAGTCAGCAGAACAGGCAGGGCCAGCAGAAAGTAGCAGCATCGGGTATTACCACCCGTGCGCTCATTTCTTTCCCGACAGCCTTGGATATGTCGGAAGATGTAGTATGGCGTCGTGATATCTATCGTGAGTTGGATTTGACCAATGAGAAGAATGCCGGCTTGTACTATCCAGTAGAGCCTATCGGTCAGCAGGTCAACCTGTTCACCTATCTGTTCAAGCTCGTTCTCCGTGGAAAGAACAACGGCGGTGTCAATGCTTACGAATACCGTCTCGACGGTAATGAGGTGTTCACAGATTCTGCACGCATCAAACCGTTGCAGTTCCTGGATAACTATCATATCTATTACGAGCGCAATGGTAAGGGCATCCGTCTCGACAACAGCGATATTCCTTCCCGCGAGGTGCAGGGATACTATCTGAAGGAGAGTGCCTACTACGATCAGGCTACGGGTACCTTCCATCGTAAGGTGATTGCACTGTGTCCGATTATGTCTCGTGAGGACGACTTCGGCGATGGTGCAGCAAAATATCCGCTGTTCTGGGTGAAATACGACGATATCGCCCCGTTCCTCAGTAAGCAGACGGTGATGACCAGTAATCTGAACAATGCTGCAACGATGAGTGCTGACGACTATTTCACGATGAATATGTATGAAGGCAAAATCTATAAGACCACCAATATGTTGGGTCAGACGTTAGCTCAGTATTGTCCTACCGACTCAGCGATGACGGCCGAACAGAAGAAGATAGAGAAAGAGTTGCAAGACTTTGAGAAGCATATCTTCGGCGATCCGGCACGAAAGGATTCGCTCGACAGTATCGCTGCAGCTGAAAAAGACCAGAAGCTTTCGAAGAAAGGACGTAGCAACCGCCGTTCGGGTGGCAGCTCGACCTCGAAGACACGTCGTAAGGGTTCCGGTAGTGCTGCCACTGGGTCGTCAGCTCGTGTAAGCGTAAGAAGAGAGAGACACTAATAAGCCCCTCCAACCTCCCCCTCACAGGGGAGGCTTTATATTTTTAATAAGGTTATCAAGTTAAATAACTAAACTTTCGGGAGTTAAAATGGGAGTTAAAATGGGAGTTAAAATGGGAGTAAAAATGGACAATAGATTTTGTAACATGTGAAACTTTCGTCCTGCGCGTAGCGCATAACTACCTAAGCCGAAGGCTTATAACTTCCTTTTTAACTCCAAATTTAACTTCAGAAACTAAAATTAAATAATTATTGAAGCATATGAAAAAGTTATTTACTTTAGTCGTTCTTGCAGCTTCGCTGATGGCGTTGCCTGCAAACGCACAGAAGTTTGGTATCAAAGGCGGTTTGAATGTGACGAATATGTCGCTGAGCAGTAAGGTGCTGGATGCCGACAACCGGTGTGGTTTCTTTATCGGTCCGACCGTGAAGTTCTCGTTGCCCTTAGTAGGTCTGGGTGTTGACGTTGCGGCACTTTACGACCAACGTTCTGCTAAACCAGAGGTGGAAGTGATGAATGGGTTAGAGGTTACTTCTGCTGAGTCGATGAAGACACAGTCCATTCAGATTCCTATCAACCTTCGTTATAGCGTGGGGCTTGGCAGCAGTCTGAGCGGTTATATCTTCGCTGGTCCGCAGTTTGGATTCAACGTAGGCGACAAAGAAAAGCACTTGAACTTCGGTGATTGGAAACTGAAGACTTCCAATTTCAGTGTAAACGTGGGTTTGGGTTTCACCATCATGAAGCACCTGCAGATTTCCGGCAACTACAACATCGCTTGCGGTACAACTGGCGAAATTGACTTCCACTCTGTCACAACAGGTTTGAAGAACAAGGCAAAGGCTAACGCTTGGCAGATTGCCGCAGCTTACTATTTCTAAGAAGTAAGGCGTAATCATTATTTTGAAAAAGTCAGCGGTGAGAAATGAGTTCTCGCCGCTTATTTTTTGTTGTTTTATAGAAAACCGCTATCTTTGCAGGGATGAAATTCGCTGATGTCATATTGCCGTTGCCGTTAGAAGGCTTGTTTACCTATGCTGTTCCTGCATCGATGGAGGCACAGGTGCAGCGGGGTGTGCGCGTCGTTGTGCCTTTGGGTAAGTCGAAACGCTATACGGCCTTGGTGATGTGTGTGCATGAGGTCGCACCTGAGGTGAAGTATAAGTTTATCGAGCAAGTGCTCGACGAACAGCCGATGGTGTTGGATCATCAGCTGAAGCTGTGGCAATGGATAGCCGATTATTATATGTCGCCCATCGGCGAACTCTATAAGGCAGCGCTGCCGTCTGGACTGAAATCCGAAGACGGCTATCGTCCGAAGACTGAGACGTGTATTGCCCTGACTCCAGCGTTTCAGAACGAACAGGCATTACATGTGGCGTTGGATATGCTGGGACGTGCTCATCAGCAGAAGAAGGTGCTGTTGACGTATTTGGAGATGAAAGGAGAGATTACCCGTGATGAGCTGATGAATGCGTCGCATTGCACGGCGGCGGTGTTGAAGGCACTCATTGACAGGAAGATATTCTACACTTACGAACGGGAGGTCGGTCGCTTGAACGAGCGTACTCAGCCTAATCCTGCAGCCATCAAACCTTTGAACGAAGCCCAACAGGAAGCTTACAACCAGATTCTGTTTCAGTTTTTAAAGAAACGTGTGGTACTCTTACACGGTGTCACGTCGAGCGGAAAAACAGAAATCTATATCCACCTGATACAGAAGACGATAGATGAAGGCAAACAGGTGCTCTACCTGTTGCCGGAGATAGCGCTGACGGTGCAGATCACGGAGCGTTTGAAGCGTGTCTTCGGCAATCGCCTGGGTATTTACCACTCGAAATACAGTGATGCAGAACGTGTGGAGATATGGCAGAAACAGTTGTCGAAATGTCCGTATGACGTCATCCTTGGTGTACGCTCAGCGGTCTTCCTGCCGTTCCAGCGGTTAGGGCTGGTGATTATTGATGAGGAACACGAGACCAGTTTCAAGCAACAGGATCCTGCTCCGCGCTATCATGCAAGGAGTGTGGGGATTATGATGAAAGCTCCCTGTGTGCTGCTTGGTACTGCGACTCCTTCAATAGAGAGTTACCATAATGCACAGACGGGGAAATACGGATTGGTGGAATTGAAGAGTCGGTACAAAGACATCCAGTTGCCTGAAATCCGCATCGTTGACATACGTGATCTGCGGCGACGGAAGATGATGAACGGCCCGTTCTCACCAACCTTGTTGGCCGCCATTCGTACGGCTCTTTCCAATGACGAGCAGGTGATTTTGTTTCAGAACCGTCGTGGCTTTGCTCCGATGGTGGAGTGTAGCGTTTGCGGATGGGTTCCGAAGTGCCAGAACTGCGATGTATCGTTGACGTTACATAAGAATATGAATGTGCTCACGTGCCACTATTGTGGTTATACGACGCACATCCCGACGGAATGTCCGTGTTGCGGCAGCAAGGAGATCAAGGGCAGGGGATATGGTACCGAGAAGATAGAAGACCAGATAATGACGATCTTTCCAGAGGCGCGAGTGGCACGTATGGATTTGGATACCACACGAACCCGTTCAGCCTATGAGCGTATCATCAATGATTTCTCTGAAGGAAGAACCAATATGCTGATCGGTACGCAGATGATCAGCAAGGGCTTGGATTTCGACCGCGTCAGTGTGGTCGGCATTTTGGATGCAGACACCATGTTGAACTATCCCGACTTCCGTGCCTATGAACAAGCGTTTATGATGATGGCGCAGGTGAGCGGTAGGGCAGGGCGCAAAGGCAAGCGCGGCTTGGTGTTCCTTCAGACGAAAGACCCGCAGTTGCCCGTCATCCATCAGGTCGTAGACAATGACTACGATGCTTTCTACCGGATGTTGTTGCAGGAACGTCGCGAATTCCATTACCCACCTTTCTACCGGTTGATATATGTATATCTGAAACACCGCCACGATGCTGTTGTCAACAGTGCCGGTTTGGAGATGGCATCAAGGTTGCGTGAGCTGTTTGGCAATCGTGTCTTAGGCCCCGATAAACCAGGAATTGCTCGTGTGAAACAGATGAACATCCGCAAGATTGTGCTGAAGTTGGAGAACGGACTCAACGGTCAGCAGGTGCGCCAATGTCTCCGTTCCGTTCAGCAGGCACTCATGAAAGATCCGCGTAATGCTACCCTTCAGGTATATTATGATGTTGATCCGCTATAATGTCACGTCAACACCTAAGCCGAATACTTTGTTGGTGCGGGTGAACGTATCGCCAATGACAACAGCGCCAGTTGCCGGATTAGTTTGTGTCACCTTGTCATAATCTTCGTAGTTGGTCTGGAAATAAGCAGCCTTGACTCTGACGTGGTCAGAGATATTGTACTTGAGTCCCAGTCCGAAACTGTATGAGCTGACGACAAACGACATATCGTTCATGTAGTCATCGGTCAGCTGATAGCGGGTAAACTGCATACCACTGCCTACGGTGAATCGTTTGTTGATATCCCACTCAGCACCGAAGAGGTATTCATTGGTGTCGCCACCCAGATTCTTTTCAGCATGCTTGTACCAATGGGCAGACTTGTCGAAATAGTGGTGATAGCCGATGTTTGCACGGACGCTCGGTATGATACTCCATTGTGCACCCACAGACAGCAATGCTGGTGCATCCTCATCCACTTCCGTACCATCCTTGAACTTGTTCAATGCCTCAATCTCCGTTGCCTTGTCGAGCGTGGAGTGGTTCTTCATCTTCATACGAGTCTTGAACTCATACTTTGCAGCGAAGTTGAAAGCACCTGTACGGTAGTCAACACCGATAATCGGAGCAACACCAAAACCCGTCTGGATGCTCATCAGGTTTACGCCGTGACCGTATTTCTCAAGTGGGTCGAGTTGTCCCAGTACCGCATCAGCCTGTGCTTTTGCAGCCATATACTGCTCTTGGGTGTACATACCCATCTGGTAGGCAAGTTCAGCCTGTCCCAGTTTCTTGTTGATGTCAGCAATGGAATTGTTGAGAAACTGGTCGAAATCCACATAGTAAGGCTCGCCCTCTGGATTCGACATCTTCACTTGGATATTCGTCATACGTGCTTTGTATGATGCATCGCCATAGAGAGCACGCAAACCACCATATACCGACCAGTGTTCGTTTATCTTGTAGGCAGCACCAAGCTGGAAACCAAAATAGTACTGGCGTCCGCGTACATATACATTGGCATCATAACCCTCAGCTCCTAATGGTGCCAGTTCGTGGGCAATCATGCCGATAGCACTCTCGAAAGAGCCGATACCATTTTTAAATTCACAGATGCCACCACCACCAGGCATTGAAAAATTGAACTGGAAACTCCATTTGCCTGTGTTGTATGCCATTTGTACGGAAGGGATGCAGCGAGCGTCGGCAACACCTTCAAAAGTCTTGGTAGATGCACCTTCATTTCTCTTTCCTAATGCAAAAAGCGGGCTTGTAGATGTGATGGTACGTGTTTGGTGAGCCATCTGCCAGTTGATGCCCAGGTGGAAACCTTCTTTCATGAATGCCACACCGGCAGGGTTGCTATATACTCCATCAATACCAATTGCTGCATTACGTGCAGGATTCATCAAAAAATCAACGCTCTGGTTCGTATTTGTCAGGATTCCTCCAGCGAGCGCTGTTGTTCCTGATAACCATAAAACAATGGCTGCAGAAACTAATTTTCGTTTAGTCATATTAAAAATACTTATTGAAATTGGCTGCAAAGGTACATATATTGTTCCATATTTCTAATGTTTGCGCGCACGTATTTGCATTTATTAACACTTTAAACCCCCTTTTGGTCGCCAACGGAGCCTCTTTCACCTTCTAAAAGCAGTCCTTTCACTCATCAAAAGGGCACCTTTCACTCATCAAAAGGGCACCTTTTGCCGACCAAAAGGATAGCTTTTACTTTTTTGATTTCAGTTTCGTCCCTTTTGTGCCACAACATGTACCTTGTACCTAAAACGTCTGAAATCCCAGTGTACAAAGGGGTTTCCGTTAGGTACATGTTGTCCAAACATGTACCTAAGTTGTACCAAAGTTGTACCTTCATAAATATGGTAACTACTTGATGAATGATGAGAGAGGTACATGTTAAGGTACATGTTAGGTACATGTTCAAACAACATGTACCTCTCCGCAACCCCTGTGTTTATCGGCATTCCAAACGGTTTTAGGTACAAGGAACATGTTTTTGCGAATGTCGGTAGAAATCTGGATAACAATCCCTTTTCAACGAAAATCAATTGATTTTCGGAAGTTAAATAGGTAGTCTATGCCGATAACGTCGGTACACAAAATTGTGGACCACATATTTGTGTACTTCATTTGGTAGCAAAACAATACTTGAAAAATATAATCTCGGCAGCAAATCAAACATTGCGCGCATCAAAACAGCTTTGCAAGACAAAGAGATGATAGACTTTGATAAGGACAGCGTCTATCTGGAAGATCCTGTTTTCAAAATCTGGTATAAACGAAATATGAAGTAAGATAAAGGATTTTCGTGGAAAGTAGGTGGATTTTTAAGCCAAAAGGTATAAAAGGGGAGAAAAGTTTGGCACTATTCCCATTTATTCGTACCTTTGCATTGAACCAAAAGTGTTTTACCAAAGGTGTAACACCAAAAGTGTAACACCAAAAGTGTAATGAATTTATGGCTGACACGAATCGTATGAAGAGAAGATGTTGTGTTCTCACCCTTTTGGCTTTATGGCTGACAACCAACCAACTGTCAGCACAACCATTATGTAAAGTTCACATGTACGACGAGACGGACGGTCTGCCGTCAGGTCACGTCACCCAGCTGCTGCAAGACGAGCAGGGGCTGATGTGGTTTGCTACGTGGAACGGCCTGTGTCGCTACGACGGGTACGACTTCCTGACCTTCAAGCCGCAGGCAGGCGACGGCTGCAACATGACGACAGACCGCATACGCATGTTTGCCATGAGGCCCGACGGCAACTTCGTATGCCGCATCGACGAGGACTACTTCCTCTTCGACACGCACACCTACCGCTTCAGCAACCTGCCGAAGACGACTGCCGAGGAGGACCTGAAGCACTACCGCACCAGCATGTCGCTGAAGGAGGACAGACCCATAGAGTGGAAAGACGCGTACGACACACGATGGACGCTGTACGTCAACGGACGCCTGACCTATCAGCGTGACGACGGACTGACAGGCGACTACCCGCTGGACATC
>Ga0326511_10003414_pt1 | contig 12776 bp, 9 predicted proteins | sample 0_2496_0518_D_FD_203701 | JGI IMG/M metagenome (GOLD analysis project Ga0326511, IMG submission 203701) | Bovine rumen microbial communities from UC Davis, California, United States - 0_2496_0518 | ecosystem: Host-associated > Mammals > Digestive system > Stomach > Rumen | place: USA: California...
GCTTCGGCATACATGTGGCCGAGATTGCGGGCATGCCGAGAAGCATCGTGAAGCGGGCCAACGTCATACTGAAACAGCTCGAGGCCGACAATGCCGGCGTGGGCACCGCAGGAAAGCCTACGGCACAGATAGCCGACTCGCGCGAGGGCATGCAGCTCTCCTTCTTCCAGCTCGACGACCCCGTGCTCTGCCAGATACGCGACGAGATACTGACGCTCGACGTGAACAACCTGACGCCTGTAGAGGCACTCAACAAGCTGAACGACATCAAGAAGATTGTGGCCGGTAAGTAACACAATAACTATATACGTATGAAAGAAAGACTCACTATCGTGAAGGTGGGCGGCGCCGTGGTCGAAGACGAGGCACAGCTATCCGCACTGCTACACGACTTTGCCGCCATCGATGGGCGCAAACTGCTCGTTCACGGCGGGGGACGAAAGGCTACGCAGGTGGCCGCCAGCTTGGGCATAGAGACAAAGATGATAGACGGAAGGCGTATTACCGACCGCGACATGCTCAGCGTGGTGACGATGGTCTACGGCGGACTGGTGAACAAGAACGTGGTGGCACGGCTGCAGGCACAGGGACTCAAAGCCATCGGACTGACAGGTGCTGACGCCGACGTGATTCGCTCGCACCGCAGGCCCTTGAAGAACGGGGTGGACTATGGTTTCGTGGGCGACGTAGACAGGGTGGACGGACAACTGCTGCACACCTTCGTCGAAGAGGGGCTGGTGCCCGTGATGGCACCACTGACACACGACGGACAAGGCTCGCTGCTCAACACCAATGCCGACACCATCGCTGCCGAGACGGCCAAAGCCCTGGCGCAGCTGTACGACGTGACACTTGTCTACTCGTTCGAGAAGGCGGGTGTGCTGCGCAACCCCGACGACGAGGGAAGCGTCATTCCGCTCATCACCCGGGAAGACTTCGAGCGCTACAAGGCCGACGGCACCATTTCGGGGGGCATGATTCCGAAGATTGAGAACGCCCTGCAAGCCGTAGAGGCCGGCGTGGACCGCGTGGTCATCACCTTGGCCACGGCCATCGACGGGCAGCACGGCACCGTCATTCAGCGATAGTTCTTACGATAGAGCAGGCCTTGCACAATACCTCGCAAGGCCAGATAGACAATGAGGGCGAACCACAGGGCGTGGTTCGCCCATATTGATTGCAGACAGGCCCACAGGCCAAAGAAGGCCACGGTGGCCAAAAGACAGCTGTAGAGCATGCCGCGTGTGTAGGTAAGGCCTATGAAGACGCCGTCCCACACAAAGGCTGCCATGCCGCTCAGCGGAATGAGCAGCGCCCAAGGCAGGTATTCGCGAGCAGCAGCTACAACGGTAGCGTCGTCGGTGAGCAGGCGCAGAAACGGTGCACCGCCAAGCCAATAGAGCAGCGTGAATAGTGTGGTCACGCCCCATCCCCAGCGCATCAGGCACCGAACGGTGTCGTTCAAGGCGTCGTGGTTGCGGGCACCATAGTAGCGGCCGGCAAGGGCTTCGCCGGCATAGGCAAAGCCGTCCATGAAGTAGCTGAAGAGGGTGAAGAGCTGCATAAGCAGCGTGTTTACGGCCAGCAGGAGCGCACCCTGACGGGCACCGGCCGACGTGAAGTAGAGGTTGACCGCCACAAGGCAGAGCGTTCGCAGGAAGATGTCGCGGTTGATGCTAAGGAAGCGGCGAAGACCCACCGGCCGCTGTGTGTGGGCTGACGGGTCGTTGGGTTTCCAGACAGCGCGTATCCGCTTGCCATAGAACAGGCTTAGCAGCACCAGAGCCAAGGCGAAGCCCGTCCACTGCGCCACCAGCGTGCCGGTGGCGATGCCCTCGATGCCCATGCCGCCCACTACGACAAACAGCAGCGAAGCCACGATGTTCACTACGTTCTGCACAATGGCAATAACCATGGGTGTGCGCGTGTTCTGCATGCCGATGAACCAGCCGGTCAGGGCGTAGAGACCAAGCACTGCCGGCGCTCCCCATACGCATATATTATAATAAGGTAGGCAAAGCGAGGCCACGTCGGCCGTGGGTTGCATGAGCCAGAGCGACAAGCTGCGAAGGGGCAGTTGCAGGGCTACGATGGCGATGCCTATGGACAGGGCTACCATCAGGCCTCGTCGCAGGGCGCAGACGGCATCGCCAATGCGCCGTCCACCCAGTGCCTGTGCCGTGATGCCGCTGGTGCCCATGCGCAGGAAGCCGCACAGCCAGTACATCACGTTGAAAATCATGGAGCCTACGGCAATAGCACCGATGGTGACGGCATCGCCTATGTGGCCGGCTATGGCCACGTCGCAGAGGCCAAGCAGCGGCACGGTGATGTTCTGCACGATGCTGGGTACGGCCAACAGCAGTATCTGGCGGTTGCGACGGCTTAACATGGCCCTCATAGCGTGCCTCCTTTCTCCAGGTAATGCAGGCGCCGCAGATGGGCCAGCAGTACCAGCATGCAGGGCACGAGGAACAGGTCGGCAGAGAGCCAGGCTATGGGGTCGCCCATGATGACGCCGGTGAAGCCCAGCAGGGGCACTATCCACAGGCTCACACCGGTGCGCGCCAGCATCTCCATGACACCCGACATGAGCGACAGGTGGGCATAGCCCAAGCCTTGTATGGAGTAGCGCAGCACGGTGAGCAAACCAAGCACGGGGTAGAAGTAGTTGCACAGCCGCATGAAGCGTGCTGCCTCGCTGATGATGAGCTGCTCAGAGGGGTCGACGAACAGGGCCATCATCTCGTCGGCCAGCGGATAGATGACGCATAGTGTGAAGACGAAGTAGACCATCGTAATGAGCATGGCCGAGCGTAGACCCCGGCTCACGCGGTCGATGCGGCCGGCTCCGCGGTTCTGTCCACAATAGGTGGCCATAGCCACACCGATGTTTTCGAAGACACAGGTGAACACATACTTCACGCGCATGGCTGCGGTGAAGGCGGCCACATAGTCGGTGCCTAAGGCGTTGTTAGAGCTTTGCAGCATGATGCTGCCTATGGCGGTGATGCTGAACTGCAAGCCCATGGGCAAGCCGTTCCACAGCAGCTTGCGCGTGATGGCTGGCTGAGGGAGCTGGGGCCACTGGGTCGAATGGGGCCACTGGGCCGAATGGGGCCCATAAGGCCTATGAGCCCCATTAGCCCCATCCGCCTCAGTGGCCTCAGTGACCCCAGTAGCCCCATTAGCCCCAGCGCTCTCAGCCGCCCCAGCTATCCCCAGCACTGGCAGCTCTCTCCTGATATAGCGCCAGCAGAGCCATGCGGCCCACGCCTGTGCCAGGATAGTGGCCACACCGGCGCCTGCCACACCCCAGCGCACTACGGCCACGAAGAGCACGTCGAGCAGGATATTGAGCAGCGAGGAAAAGATAAGAAAGTAGAAGGGTTGCCGCGAGTTGCCCAAGGCACGGATGAAGGCCGCCAGCAGGTTGTAAGCGATGGCTACGGGTACCAGCAGGAACTGCAGATACAGGTAGAGGCTGGCCTCGGGCATGATGGCTTCGGGCGTGTTGATGAGCTGAAGAATCCATCGGCAACACAGACAGGCGACAACCGTTACGACGACGGCAATGACAGCAGAGATACGCACGGCCTGTGACGCATAGCGACGCATGAGCTGCAGGTTCTTGGCACCAAAGGCCTGCGCCACGGGTATGGCGAACCCCTGACAGGTGCCGCAACAGAAGCCCATGACGAGAAACATAATGCTCGACGAGGCACCGACGGCAGCCAGCGCCTCCACGCCCACACACTGTCCTACGATGGCCGCATCGGCCACGTTGTAGAACTGCTGGAGCAGATAGCCCAGCACAAGTGGCAGCGCGAAGCTAATGATCTGTCGGGTGGGCGCACCCACGGTCATGTCGTTGGTGTTGCTCATGGTCGTGCTACTTCAATGCCTGTATGTATTGCCACAGCTTGCGGTAGAAAGGATGGCGGGTCATGGTGCGGCGGTCGCCAATGATAATGAGTTTCATGCGGGCACGGGTGATGGCCACGTTCATGCGGCGAAGGTCGCGCAGAAAGCCTATCTGACCCTCGTCGTTCGAGCGCACGAGCGACACGACGATGATGTCGCGCTCCTGTCCCTGGAAGCCGTCGACGGTGTTCACCGTGATGAGCCTTCGGAAGGGCTTGAAGAACTCCTGCTTCTTCACCATTTGGCGCAGCAGCTGCACCTGTGCGCGGTAGGGCGATATGACGCCCACGTCGAGCCGCTCGTCGAGTATGCGCTGTCGGCCTATCATTTCGAAGTAAGCCTGCAGCGTGAGCAGCGTCAGTTCTGCTTCTCGCTTATTGTGCCGCGAACCGAAGGGTCCTTCGGCCTCGCCCTTGTCGGCCTCGTCCTGAGCACTGCCCAGGTTGAGGCTGGATGTGTCTATCCAGGTCATAGGCAAGTCGAGGTCGAGTATGCTGCGGTTCTTCACGTCGGGGGCTGCCACCATCATGTTGTGGTAGAACCAGTCGCTTGAGAAGCGCATGATGTCTTCGTGCATGCGGTACTGCATCTTGAGCAGCGTCACCACCTCGGGTTTCTGCATGGCTATGCGCTCCATGAGAGTCTTGCCTAACCCGCCCTTCAGGGCCTCGTAGCACTTCACCGTGGGCGGCAGCTGACAGTGGTCGCCGGCGAAGACCACGCGTCCGGCCCGTCTGATGGGTATCCAGCAGGCTGCTTCGAGTGCCTGTGCTGCCTCGTCGATGAACAGCGTACCGAAGCGCATGCCGTCGAGCAGACGGTTGGCACTGCCCACGAGCGTGGCGGCGATGACGTTGGCCTGGGCAAACAGCTCTTGGTTGATGACTATCTCGAGGGCCGTGGCGCGCCCTTTCAGGCTCTCCATCTTCTGGTGCCACTTCTGGTCGCCCCGTTTGCGGTGGGACCGCAGGTCGCGGATGGCCTTGCGGATGGCCCACAGCTGCGGATAGTCTGGATGGGCCTCGAAGCGTCGCTCGTAGGTGAACGACAGCATCTTGTCGTCGACGCGGGTGGGGTTGCCTATGCGCAGCACGCTCAAGCCACGGTCGACGAGCTTCTCTGAGATCCAGTCGACGGCCATGTTGCTCTGCGCACAGACAAGCACCTGTGGCTCACGGCGCAGTGTCTCGTAGATGGCCTCGACGAGTGTGGTGGTCTTGCCCGTACCCGGCGGACCGTGTACGATAGCCACGTCCTTCGCCCTGAGCACCTCGTTGACGGCGTGCTCTTGGGTTGGATTCAGATAGGGGAACTGCATGTCGGCAAAGGCATAGTGCTCGGCGTGCATAGAGGGGGTATAGAACAGGTCGCGCAGATAGCCGTGGCGCCCTTTGGCACGCATGGTGCGCTCAAGGGCGTCGAACATCAGACGATAGCTGGTCTCGTCGAATCCTAACTGCACGCCTACGCCCTCTTGCTGCAGGTCGGCCAAGGGCGTACCATCAGGCACGACCACCACCATGCGGTCGCCATCGACAAACGACACCGTACCCGAAAGGCCCTTAGCCCCAATAGGGCTTATAGGCCCAACAGGCCCCGTAGCACCGTGTGCCTCAGCGTTTGCCTTGAAGAACTTCACGGGCCGGCCGAACTCGAAGTTGTGGTCGGCTTCGTCGTCGTCGGGCGATGGCTTGCGTACAATCTCCACACAGTATTGGTTGAGCGAGTTATAGTAGCTGCGCCCTGCCGTCACAGGCCACCAGGCGTCGCCACGCTTCACGCGGCGCTGCATGCCGATAGCGTCGACCTTCTGGTCGAATGCCTTCTGCTCTTCCTCATACTCCATCTTCAGCAGCAGCTGTTGCTGTTGCAGCTCGAGTATCGGCGATATGGGTTGGCTCATTGTCTGTTATTGTCGTGTTTGTTTTCGCTTATTCGAAAAGTCAGCTGCAAAGGTACGAATTATTTGCGATAATGCGCCATCGGCACACAAAAAGTGCCCGTCGGACAACGAAAACAGCAAAAAGGAGGGGTATTATTTGGCATTACGCGCCTTTTTACTTACTTTTGTAGCCGCAAATATGAAACAGATACTACTCATCAACGATGTGGTAGGCTACAGCCACGTAGGCATGGTGGCTATGCTACCTATACTGACCTATCTTGGTCATGCCGTCTATAACCTGCCTACGGCCCTTGTCTCCAACACGCTGGACTATGGCCGGTTTAATGTGATGGAGACCACCGACTACATGCGGGGCACGCTGCCCGTGTGGCACGAGCTGGGCTTCCGTTTCGATGCTGTATGCACAGGACTGATGTTCAGCGAGGAACAGGCGCGCCTGGTGTCGGGCTTTTGCCACGAGCTGAGCGAGCAGGGAGTCACCATCTTCGTCGACCCCATTATGGGCGATGCCGGCCGGCTGTATAACGGTATCACGCCCCGGCAGGTAGAGCTGATGCGCGAGATGGTGAGCGTGGCCGACCTCATCTTCCCCAACTACACAGAAGCCTGTCTGCTCACCGACACGCCCTATCATGCAGAAGGCATTAGCTGGGAGGAGGCCTGCCAGATGCTCGACCGCCTGCTGACCATCGGTTGCCGCTCGGCTGTCATTACGAGTGCCTGCATTGAGGGGCGTCATTGCGTGGTGGGGCGACGCAGCGACGTGCCGTTGGCCGGCTTTGCACAACATTTAGAGGAAGGACCCTACTTCCGCCTGTACTACGACGAGATACCGGTGCTGTTCCACGGCACGGGCGACATCTTCTCGGCGGTGCTCATTGGCCATCTGCTTCGGGGAGAACCGCTAAGTCAGAGCACACAGGAGGCCATGCGGGTGGTGAGCAGCCTGATCGACCGCAACCGCGACCTGCCCGACAAATGCCGTGGCATACCCATTGAGCGGTGCCTCGACCTGCTGTAGGGGAAGATGCACGGGGTTTGCTGAAGCGTGAAAGGGACGAGTGGAAGTTACTTTATCTTCGACGTCATGGGCGAGCGCACGCCCTTGTAGCCCTTTAGGAACGCTTTGGCCGAACCGAAGGAGAGGAACATGTCGAGGCGTACGGGAATATGGTTCTGGTCGTCGGTGACGTAGAAGCGTATCAGCTCGTGGTTCTTGCCATCCTCGCGCTCGATGAACGAGAAGACGAGACAGCGGAACTTCTCTTTAGTACCGTCCAACTTGAACGTCTCCTTGCCACGGTACTTCAGCCATGAGTTCTTCAGGCTCGAAGCGTCGGTAATGGGCAGCGAAATGTTCTGTCCCTCCGTCATCTTCGACGCATCGAAGTTGCGTGCACGCAGGAAGATGCTCATCATGTCGTAGACACAGTCCTTGAACGTAACCTCGCCCCACTCGTGCTCGCCACTGGCTTTTTGGGCGTGCTTCTTTACGTGGCATTTGCCGTTAGGATAACTGTACCACAGCTCGTCGACGTAGTAGCGCTTGCCCTCTAAGGCACCCTTGCGATGATAGAGCGGTGCCAGGTCTTCGCCGCAATAGCTCAGCAGCGTGTCGCGCATAATGAAGACCCCGTCGAGCTTCTCGTTACCGCGCGTGATGAGACTGGTGCGATAGGCCGACTGTCCGGCATACTTCGACTTCACGGTCGACATGGATGCCGACCCCACCTTTACCCAAACGAATTTCCAGTTGAAGTAAAGGTCGTAGCTCAGGAACTCGCCACCCTGAAAGGCGGTGTTCTCTATGCCGCACTGAGCCTGCGCAGCGCTGGGCGACAGCAGGCAGCAGAACAGCGACATGGCAGCTGCTGCGAGCCACCCGCGTGTAAGTCTGAAGTTCTTAGTAATCATATCTTTGGCTTTTATGGTTTTTAGCTGACTCTAACGTCTCACAGTCCCTGCTCCTTCACATACTCCTTGCCCATGCTGCGTGCGCGCTCGATGTTGCGGTTGCGCAACTGCTTCTCCTTGTCTGGCTTCTGCTTGGTGATGGCCGCAGGCTTCTGCTTATAGCGCGGCGTAGCCGTAAGGTTCCACGAGCGCGTCACGTCCCATTTCTCCTTACACTCCACCTTCTCTGTGTGATAGAATACAGGCTCGGCCTGTCGGTCGGTATCATAGAGACCGGTGTCCCAGACGCCGTTGCCGTTCATGTCGACAAAGGCCCGCAGGTAGTAGGCGTTGGGCTTCACGAAGAAGAACTCTGCGGCGTGGTCTGCGCCCATCACCGCCTTTCTTGCCGGTTTATCGCCACTCTCTAACAGTTCCACGACAAGCTGTGCGCTGTCGGGCATGGCGGGCAGGCCGGAGAGGTTGACGACCAGCGTGCTGAACTCGTCGTTGGTGCGCACCTTGATGCCTTTCTTAAACGGGTTCGACGCCTCTCCGTAGATGCTTACGAATGCAGCCGAGTCAATCTCGAGGCTATACTCCAGTCCCTGTTGCCATTCGGCCATAATACGGTAAGTGCGCGTCCATTCCTGGGTGAACTGATGGGGCGCCCTGTACCACACGGAGTCTATCATGCAGTATAGGTGTATGGCCGAGGTGTCGCACTTCTCCAAGGGCACGTCTACATCGATGAAGATGCTCTGCGTGGGGTCGAGCTGTCCGGTGGGTGCCACCTTCATTTCGAGCGGTTTGCGTGGCATGATACTGTCGTAGCGCTCTCCCTTCTTGCGCAGCTTCTCCTGTTCCTTCTCCCATTTCTCATAGTCTTTCTTGGCCTGTTTCTGCCGCTTCTCGTAGCTCTGTTTGGGTACGGCTTCGATGGTGTCGGTATTCAGCACGAGTTGGCCCAGGGTGTCGGTAGCATAGTACTGCATTTCGAACGTGAGCGTGTCGCGGTTGATGAGCGTGGTGTCGCGCAGCCAGTAGCACAGGGTGTCGCGATGTTGCGAAGCCTCGACAACGAAGGCATCGCTCTCGTCGAAGTCGAGTCCGCGTATCACGGGCAGTGAGTCGCTGCCATAGGTGAAGAATACCTCTACCTTCTCCGGGTCCTTACGCTCGGTCTTGAGCAGATAGCGGTCGGTCTGCGGCTCCTGGAAGCATAGCAGGGTAAAGTCGTCGGGCAGGAAGCGGGTGTAGGGCACCTTGATGATATTGTCGATGTGGAGCGAGTCTATCCACACCGTGTCCTGGCGCACGTCCTGCCGGAAGGAGGGTACGACCACGTCGTGCGAATAGCCTATGCGCTCGCTCTTCTGACTGAACTTGAAGTCGCCGTCGGCATCTTCCACGGCATACACATTGTACTTGCCTGGCGCTACGCCCTTGATGGTGAAGAACCCGCTGCCGTTCGTACGAGAGACGCGCATGAAGGGGGTGGTGCGGAAGACCGTGTCCGACAATACGCCTGTAGTGCCTTTCGAGCGGGCTTCGGCCGACAGGGCCAGCGAGTCGGCTGCAGATGCTGGCGAGAGGGAGTCGGCGGGTTCCTCGGGCAGTTTGTAGAGTCCGACCAGAATGCCCTTGATAGGCTCCAGGTCGGCCGCGTTCAGACAGTAGCCCGATACGGCGAGCGTGTCGATGACACTGCCCGTGGAGAAACTGTAGGTGTAGTTGCCCATGGGATTGCCCTCGTTGTTGTCGGTGATGGCGTCGCTGAAGTCGATGGTATAGGTGGTGTTCTCCTTCAGCGTGTCCTTCAGCTCTACAAGTATGCGCTTACCCGTAGCACGTATCTCGGCCTGTTCTATTTGCGGCGGGGAGACGATCACCTTCGATTGTGCGTCTTCCAGTTTGATGAACTCATTGAAGTGGATGGTCACCTTTTGGTTCTTCACGCTCGTAGCCCTGTCGGCTGGCGTGGCACCCACAACGCGCGGCGGCGTGTCGTCGTACCATCCGCCGTCGGGATTGCCCATGCGTGCACAGGAGGTGACAGTAGCGAGCAATATGCACATGAGGAACAAGGCCATGAGGCCACAGGCTGCACCGTTATGGCCAGCCCTATGCCGTTTGCGCTTCGTAGCGCCAACAGCCTCATTGCGTTTCTGATTACGCGCCAAGTTCTTCGTCATGTCGCATTACTTATTTCTCGTTCATACGCAGCAACTGCTCAATGATGGTTCGCTCGTTGCTCAGCCGTGGCACCTTGTGCTGACCGCCTAACTTGCCGTTGGCTGCGAGCCACTCGTTGAAGAGTCCTGGGCGGGCCTCAACAATCTCGAGGGGCTGCAGGGTGATGTCCTTGAAGCGCTTCGCCTCGTAGTCGCTGTTCAGCTCCTGTAGCTTGCGGTCGAGTGTAGCGGCAAAGAGTTGCAGGTCGTCAGGACGTTTGGCAAACTCGATAACCCACTGATGGCGGCATTTGGCACGGGCATCCATGAACACGGGGGCTGCCGTGTACTCCTGCACCTGCGCGCCGCACTTCTGGCAGGCGTAGGCCAGTCCTTGCTCGGCATTGTCTACGATGAGCTCTTCGCCAAAGGCGTTGATGAAGCTCTTTGTGCGACCGCTGATAATAAACTTGTAGGGATTGGTCTGGGTGAACTGTATGGTGTCGCCTATCATGTAGCGCCATAGTCCGCACGACGTCGAGATAACCATAGCATAGTTCTTGCCCGGCTCTACGGCCCACAGCGGTACAGGGGTGGAAGTGGATGAGCCGACGGGTATGAACTCGTAGAACACGTCGTAGTCGAGCATGAGCAGCATGGCACGCTCGCTCGGGTCGTCTTGCAGTCCGAAGAAGCCCTCGCTGGCGTTGTAGGTCTCCATATAGTGCATGTCGGGCGAGGTGATGAGCCGTTGGTACTGCTCTCTGTAGGGTGTAAAGGCCACTCCCCCGTGGAAGAACACTTCAATGTTTGGCCACACCTCTTCTAAATGCTCCTTGCCTGAAAGCTCCATGACGCGGTTGAGCACGGAGAGCATCCACGAGGGCACGCCGCTCAGGTTGGTGACGTTCTTGCCTATCGCCTCGTGGGCTATGCGGTCGCGCTTCAGTTCGAAGTCGGCCAGCAGGGCCGTCTGCTTGCTGGGCACACGCACCAGGTTGACCAGCGGGTTGATGTTCTCTATGAGTATGGCGCTCAGGTCGCCCACTAAAGAGTCTGGCAGGTTATAGTTGGGTGCATGGCTGCCGCCAAGTATCAGTCCGCGTCCGTCGAACATGCGGCTGTTGGGATTGTTGTGCAGATACAGGGCCACGGCGTCGCTGCCGCCTTTGTAGTGCAGGCGCTTCAGTCCGTCGGGCGAGACGGGAATGAACTTCGACTTGTCGTTGGTGGTGCCGCTCGACTTGGCGTACCACTTCACCCGACCCGGCCAGAGCACGTTGCGGTCGCCCTGGCGCATGCGGTCGATGTCGCCCTTCAGCTCTTCATAGCTGTTCAGCGGTGTGTTGCGCACAAAGTCGTCATAGCTTTTCACAGCACCAAACAGGTGGTTGCGCCCATACTCTGTGTCCTTGGCTTTGTCTACCAAGCGTGCGAGCACCTCGCGCTGCATGGCTTCGCCGTCGCGCTGATAGCGTTCCAGTTCGCGCCAGCGCGAAGCAAATAAATTGCGTACTATCTTTGTCAGACTCATTGCTTACATATCTTTCGCGCGGCACTGAGCACATGGACTCATGCCGCAATGATGTTGCAAAATTAGACAAAAGGTGTGTAAATGCCGCAAGATTTACGTTTTTTAATAGCTTTTGACCTAATCTAACCCTCGGCAAATGCGGCAGCCTCAGCAGCGGCAATGATGTCTTCGCGCGATGCTTCGGCTGGATTGTGGGTGATGTCGCTCAGGTCGAACTCGTCGGCTTCCAGCGGCGCACCGGATGTGGCTGGCTTATTCTTAGCCATCGACTTTTCTTTGGGAGCGGGCTTTTCTTTGGGAGCGGGCTTTTCTGCGGCCTCGGTCTTTTCCTGCGAGATGATGAAGTTCTTGTCGGCCTCGAGGTCAGGTGCCACGGCAGTGGGCTCTTCTTCCATCTTGGTGCGCTTGCTCTTGCTCTCGAAGATGGCATCGATAAACTGTGGTTCGCGGCGCAGTCGCAGCAGCGTCTCCTTCGAAGCCAGCTGCTGTGCCTCCTTCTTCGAGTAGCCCTGACCCTTGCCTCCGTCGACACCCTCGATGATGACGATGAAACCAAAGACAGGCGACCCCTTCTCGTCGGTGGTCTGCTTCAGCATCTTATAGTCCATGCGCACGCGGTTCTTCTGTGTCCACTCCAATAGTTTCGACTTGAAGTTCACTTCCTTGTAGGCTACCTTGTCTATATTCACCATCTGTTCCAGGATACGTTTCTTCACAAAGCGCATCACGGCCTCATAGCCCTGGTCTAAATAGATGGCGCCCACAAGAGCCTCGAAGGCATTGCCCGCCATATAGCTGTTATGCGAGCGCTGCTGGCCGTTCGACTGTATCAGGTCGGTCAGTCCCATCTCGGTAGCGAGTTTGCCCAGCGTTTCGCGGCTAACAAGCTTCGAGCGCGTGTTGGTAAGAAAGCCCTCGCGCTTGCCTTCGAAATGCTCGTAGACAATATGGCCCACCACCGCGTCGAGCATGGCATCGCCCAGAAACTCAAGGCGCTCGTTGTTCAGCGGACGCCCTTTGTCGTTGCGCCGTCCGGAACTCTTGTGCATCAGGGCCAGTTTGTAGTGCTTGATGTTGCACGGATAAAATCCTATGATGTCGCGTAGCGACTGCCTCAACTCTTTTTCGTCGCGAAAGGGCATTCGCAAACGCTCAATGATGTCTCTATAGTTCATGGTTATTGGCTTTGAGTATTAGGCTTTGAGAATTAAAAAATTACGTGCTGTGCGGTTGAGGCCCGAAGGGCTGTTTGAGCACAGGCAGAGGTAAAGCAACCTCATTCAATCGATAAGACTATTAGTGTGAGGAGACTTGTTCATGGTCATGCGGTGACCGATGCTTGGTC
>Ga0326511_10003415_pt1 | contig 12775 bp, 8 predicted proteins | sample 0_2496_0518_D_FD_203701 | JGI IMG/M metagenome (GOLD analysis project Ga0326511, IMG submission 203701) | Bovine rumen microbial communities from UC Davis, California, United States - 0_2496_0518 | ecosystem: Host-associated > Mammals > Digestive system > Stomach > Rumen | place: USA: California...
AATGCCGCGACAGAAAAGCTCTCCAATGCCACTGAAGAGTTCAAGGATTCATTGACAGAATTAAAAAACAAATTGAAATATAGCCTTATAATCAATGCTGTATCGCTTGTGGCAATAGTTGCAATAGTTATTCTACTTTTAAGGTAGAATAACTATTGATTACACTATTAAATACAGAAGATTATGTACAGCGAGGCATTTACTAGTAGAAGCAAGATTCTGTACTTAATATTGTAACAGCGAGTTCTTGACAGAACGAATATTATCAATGAGGATGGTCGGGTCAAATGCTTTGCCATCCTTTTTTTGTTGTCAGGTACAGGTGTTCATCAGTAGATGCTCCAGTGTTACCTGTTAATCCCAATGGCTCTCTATCTGAGAGCCAAGTAAGCATTCCTCTCTGAATAATATATGTTCAAATTGCATTTTTAGATAAAAAAACTAAAAACCACATCTTGTTTAATAAATAAATAGCAAAATAGAGTCAAAAATGAAATATTTTCAATATATTTGCATCATTAAAAAATTGTATATGGAAGATATTAATCGTATAAAGGTAGTTCTTGTAGAAAAAAAACGTACTAGTAAATGGCTTTCAGAACAGATGGGTGTAGCCCCATCCACCGTTTCCAAATGGTGTACTAATTCATCACAGCCAGATCTCGGGAATCTCTTAAAGATTGCCGACCTTCTTGAAGTGGATATAAAAGAGCTGCTTGTTAGAGAATACAAGCAATTCCTTCTTTCTCAGGAGTCATAATCGACAAACACCAAATTTCATTCGCCCCAAGTATATGATAAGAAACAATAGACATATTATCACGAATACGTTAGGATTCCTAATTTGTCTTATCATGTCCTTTATGATACAGCCTATTACAGCTCAAACAAAACGAGCTTTGATTGTGGGTATTTCAGAATACATACAATCAAGCAATGATGCCTGGGGAACCATTCATGGAGCGAATGACGCAGATTTGATAGTGCCAGTCTTGAAAAAACAAGGTTTCAGAACCATCAAGATTAGTAATAAGGCTGCCACAGCAAAGAGAATCAGAAAAGGGCTTGATGACCTTGTTGCTTCATGCAAATCTGGTGACAATGTTTATCTCCATTTCTCTTGTCATGGGCAACCATATGAGGATATAAATGGGGATGAAGAGGACGGCTGGGATGAATCTATCGTTCCTTATGATGCACTGATGGTGTTCCAGAAAGGAAAATATGAAGGTGCTAATCATATTACAGATGATGAGCTTAACTCTTATTTCAAGGAACTAAGAAGCAAAGTTGGCAAGAAAGGTCTTGTATGTGTAGTTATTGATGCATGCCATGCCGGTGGTGCCTCACGGGGTGAAGACGACATGGAAGAAGACGAGGATGAAATTTATGTTCGTGGTATAAAGAAAGGATTCAGTCCACAGGGGAAAGACTTTCGTCCTCGAATAAATGCTAAAGGAAATTTTGTGATTCCACAAGAAGCGGGACTTTCAGACATTATTGTCTTGGAGGCATGTCGCTCCTATCAATCGAATTACGAAATAAAACAGGCTGGAAAATTTTACGGCCCCCTGTCATATTATATCGGCCAGGTTCTTTCCAAACAGCCGTTTGCTCATAGCATTGACTGGGTGCTGGAAGTGAAAAAACTGATGAATGCAGACAAGAGGTTGACAAGACAAAATATGGTTTACGAAACAAGTATAAAATAAATATGGAGATAATAGACATACCGCAGACCCAGCAAAAACTTAACAAGTTTGCTGCTGAACAATGGGATAAAGCACTTGCATACCTGCAAGGGACTTTCTCCTTGTCCCGTTCCGACTGTGAAGATATATTCCAGGAGGCTTTCATCGTCCTGTATAAGAAGATTACGGAAGGAGAGCTTACACTAACATCAAAACTCTCGACATATTTCATTGGTATTTGTCGTAATAAAGCTCATGAGAGGATGCGCGGCATGGGCAAAGAATTGAATATCATTGATGATTATCCAAGTTCCACCAAAGACGAATTTGAGGATGAACGAATAGATAGGCTTCTTGCTTTAGAAGATAATACAGAGCAGATAGAAGCTCGAAAAGAGGCAATAGTCAGAGAAATTGTCTCTAAATTACCAGAACCTTGTGACAAAATTTTATGGGGATTCTATCGCGATGGCTTCTCCATGAAGACACTTGCTTCTATGTATAACTACAAGAGTGAAGGCTCTGTGAAAGTTACCAAGCATCGTTGTGGCGAGAAATTCAAAGCTCGCTTTTTAGAAATATCAAAACGTTTCTTTGACTAAAAAGTAGGAATTATGATTAAGGATATTAATAACATAGACCCGAAGCTTCTTGAAGAAGACGATCGAATAGTTTCCTTTTTGAAAGGCCAGATGTCTTCCGAAGAAGAAAGTAAGTTCATCGCTGAACTTAATGAGAACCAGGAATTGAAGGAGAAAGCGATAATAACAGCTCGCTTGGTAAAGGGCTTGAAGGAGGTCGGCTCGATGCAAGATCGAGATATAATCGGAGCATTCATGGCTTCGAGTGAGCATGGTGTGAACTACGCAGCCAAAGAAGCTTCACGAATTGAAGAAGCAGCATATGCTATGGAAGCAAGTGCTGAAAAGGTTCCCTATATACCAAGTGAAGTTCCTGCGGCAAGCCGTTCAAAAGTCGTTCCGATGAGAAGAGCGGCCAAGTGGATGTCGATTGCAGCATCTTTATTCTTCATTGTCTGGCTTGGCGTGGAATACAGCATGTATAGAAGAACCACTAGCCTTGGTGAACAATATGGTAATCAATTTGAATCAAGTATGATAGTTCGTGGCGCAGAAGGCCAGTCTGAAGCTGCCAAGAAGTTGGAGAATCTGTTTGCAGATGTAAAGAAGAACGAGAATATCGACGATGCCATCCATGAACTATCTCTCTACTGGGAACTTTCTCAGATGGAAACATACAACGATTATACTGATTATTCGTCTGAAATTGGATGGAACCTCGCAATTGCATATCTAAAAGATAATAACAAGAAAGAAGCAAAGAAGGTTCTTGAAAAGTTGATTGCTACATCTGAAGAAGGTTCGGCTATTTACAACACATCTACACAATTATTGGAAAAATTGTAAACTAATATGGTACGTACATTCATTCTATCTCTATTGACGCTCTTGTGCACACAAATGTATGCACAGGGGGGAATTGTTGAGAGGATAGTACATGTTAGACAGCTTATTTCAGATCCTTCAGATTTTAATCCCAGTGAAGCTTTTTCCCAGTTACAATTAATTGAGAAAGATTGCACTGCATCAGACAATGACACGCTTAAAGCTGTGTATTGGGGATTGAAGGGACAGACACTCTTTTTCTTGGAAAGATACAAAGATTGCATCGCTCCATGTAAAGAAGCAATACAATTATTTGAACGGAGCAATCTTCGGCAATATGAATACTTAGATGCTTTCAGAATAATAGCGATGTCATATCATCGAATTAACGATTTCGAGAATGCTGAGAGCTATTATCGAAAAGGCTTAACAAGAAGTGTAGCCGCCAATGTGACCACAACCGATCAATACAGAGCAGATTTATATCTGAATCTAGGTAATCTTTATAAAGCCAAGGGAGATTCTGCTTTGGCAGAAGACTGCTACAATAGGTCAAAACAGTTACATAATAATACTAACGACATAGAGAAATGGAATTATATTGACTGGGAGAACTCCTATTGGGACAAAATAAGTGCATTTACTCAGGCGGAGAAATATGAGGAGGCCGTTGACGCATATTCAGAAATGATACCTGGCATCCAAGAGAACCGGGGTAAAGATAAAACTTACATACTTGCCGTTTATAGCAAGGCCATTTTACTTAGTCGTTATCTTAACAAATACGACGAAGCCATTCCTTTGTATAATGAAGTTGTAGAAATTGGCAAAAAGATTTCAACGACCGATGAAAGTGTTTGTGGAGCATATTGTAATCTAGCCTTAAGTTACGCATATAAAGGTAATTTCTCAAAAGCAGAATCCTTTATTCAAGAATCACAAAGTTATCTTATCAGAGCAAATAATGATTATTATCCGCCCCACTCCATCTACAGATATGCAGGTAATGGCGCATATTGGACACAGAATTATGAGAAGGCCATTAAATACTATGAGGCTTACTTATCTCCTCAAAACAAGAGAGAGATTGGAAACAGTTACGATGAGATCACGAACCAGCTAAGTGTATCATATATATTTGCTAACAAGCCAAAGAAAGCAGAACAATTGCTTAATGGCTTTCTAAAAACTGAAGAGCGAAGATTAAAAACAGAGAACTCTCCTACTTTAGCAAACATCCTCCATAATTTGGGGCGTGCTATTATGCTCGGTGGGAATAAGTCTGAAGCCTTGAAACACCTGAAAAGGAGTAAGGATTTACAGATGAATGCTAATGGAGAAGTATCGGAGCGTACTTTACAATACATTGATGAATGCACCGCTAAATGAGATATATACTTCAATTCATATTAGTCCTTTGGTGTTCGTCTGTATTTTCTCAAACAACCAATGACTTGAATTCACGAGTGAAATCTGGTGATTTGACATATGATGAATGCATGTCATATATTTATACTGAAAGATTTCCTGATGCAATACCATCACTTAAGAAGCTAAAACAAAGCTATGAAATCCCAGGAAGATACAATGGTGAGGTTTACTATAGCATTGTAATGGCTATATATACATATTATCTCGGAAAAGGAGACATAGCTTCTGCAAGGAATATCATTAACGAAGCAAGCCAAATTTGTGGTCAAAGAGAATCTTCTGCAAATAATGATTTTACCAGACGTTTATTGTGTTGCAGGGGACAACTAGAGTCCATGTTAAAGAATTATGATGAAGCTTTAAGTTATTTCCATATAGCAAACAATTATTTTGAGGAAGCTAATGAATATGGTGAACAATATCTTGTACTTCTTACCAATATGGGAATAGCCTATTTAGGTAAGGGTGATTTTCTTTCATCAAAAATATATATGGATGAGATGAAAGACAAGTTCGTTCAACTATATGGAAGTTTTGAAAACATAAAAGATGAAGACCAGTTTATTTTCTGGGCATATTACGGATTGATGCTGCAATCGATTGGGCATGAATCTGATGCAGAAAAATACTATCTTAATGTTATAAACAATTGTAAAAGAACTCCAGCCTCTTCTGAAGCGTATCTTCTTTCCGCCAACAATCTTTCCAATATCTATTTGAAAAATGGGAGATGGAAAGAAGGCGTAAAAATCTTAGAAGAACTACATGGCCCCAATAGCCTTTCAAGTTATGTCATTTCACAGAACTTGGCTATCGGATACCTTTTTACTAATCGATATCAAGAATCCATTTCTGCTCTTCATGACATGAATGAATCTTCTATCTCAAATATAGAACAGATTTTTTCAAGTTTCACTGGTCTAGAACGCGAACATTATTGGGATGAAACGTCCAATTCACTTATAAATGTGAATAACATAATTGCTCATAGGACAAATGACAAACGAGCCATTTCCATGGCATACAATAACATGCTGTTGTGTAAGAACTTATCATTGAATGCCGTTAGGATCATTGATGAGTTCGTTGCAAAAGCTGGTGATAATGACCTAAAAGAGCAATATAAAAGATATCAAGGGCTCAAAAGTGAATTCGCTTATAAAACCACCAGCTTTGACGAAAAAGATTCTCTTCGAAGAGAAATCAATTTGACAGAAAGAATTATATTGTCTTCAACAGGTAATCTTGGCCGTTGGATTAAGCAAGAGTCTAAAAAATGGGAGGACGTAAGAAATGAATTGCGTGAAGGCGAGATTGCCATTGAATATTGTCACATTCCGAAGGATGAGAAAATACCAATTACAGAATTTCAATATGGCATGTTTGTCTTAGGCTATAATTATGAAGCTCCTGTATTTATAGCCTTAGATGATATCAAGGTGATAAATAGAATCTTCCACTACGATAATTCAGACCCCTTATTCATAAACGAATTGTATACTACGCAGAATAATAATCTATACAATAAGTTATGGAAACCCCTTTTGCCATATCTGAACGGTATTCATACTATCTATTATTCTACAGTGGGTCCTTTGAATGATCTTAATTATGACGTGCTTTGCGGAGAAGACGGGAAGATGTTAAGTGAAAGGTACAAAATGGTTAGGGTCTCTTCTACCGCAAACATTAAGAAAACAGAGGTGGAGAAATACCAGACTTCGATTCTATATGGAAATATTAAATATGATGAATCTGCAACAGATATGTCAGATACAAGTTCCGTATACAGTACATTCACCGGCACAGATGTTCATCAAGAATTGGCTCAACGATCCGAAAATGAAAGAGGGAGATGGGGACCAATTCCATCAACGAAAAAGGAAATAGATAACATCGAAGCTTTATTCAAAAAGAAAGGGATTAAAGTTTCGATATTTGAGGAAAATGCTGCTAATGAAGAATCTTTCAAGAATCTAAGTGGCAAATCACCAGAAATTCTTCACATGGCCACTCATGGTTTTGTGATTGATACACCACAACGAGCAGAAGGGAACAAGTTTGTTGCTTCAACCAATGTGTATTCCCAAAAGGATTCCTACATGATGTGGGCAGGCCTTATGTTAGCAGGAGGTAATAATATATGGCAAGGCAAGTTCGATATAAAGAATGTTGAGGATGGTATCTTAACTGCAGACGAGATATCGCAATTGGATTTATCCAATACTAAACTTGTCGTCCTTTCAGCATGTGAGACAGCCAAGGGAATGATAGACCCTGTTGATGGTGTATATGGTTTACAACGAGCATTCAAAATGGCTGGCGTTGAGACTATTGTCATGTCATTATGGAAAGTACAGGATGATGCCACATCAATGTTGATGACCCAGTTTTATACTTATCTCAATGACGGTACGGAGAAGCACCAGGCGTTATGGAAAGCGATGAAAGACGTTAAAGATAAATATAAAGACCCTTATTATTGGGCAGGATTCATCATGTTAGATTAAATGAGGACAAGCATATGAAGAAAATCACAATATTATTCTTTCTCTGTTTACTATTTGCATCTGTTTCTGCTCAGAGTGTTACTTCGGATTCGCTATTTGCTATAGGTGTAACATACTATCAAAACGAAGAATATGAAAAAGCTATCAACTATTTCCTAATATGTGATAGCCTTGACATGAATGACATTACAATAGGTGCCAATAGAAAGAACTATTCGAAGATGTGGTTGTCCTCCTCATATAACAAACAAGGGCAGGAAGAAGTTGCTAAAAGTATATCACCAGACTATTATTGTTATCCACCGGTTGACAGAAGAAAGACTGTAGTATCCGATTCACTGGCTTCTGTTGCAACAGCTTTATTTGAAGAAGAGCGTTATGATAAGGCTTTAGAGGTTCTAACTACTTGTGCCAAGATAGAAAAGGATTCACTGGGGGAATATTCTATCTGGTACAAAAACACCATAAACGAATGTGGTTACTTGTGTTTTAACATGGAGAACTACGACGATGCAATCAAGTATGGTGAGATTGCAAATAGAATTACCTTACACCTTTGCGGTATTAATTCAGTGGAACACGTTGAGACGCTTACAAATCTTATTTCTTATTATGGTGAAATACAAGAAGATGATTCAGTAAAAAAACTCTTGTTAGAACTGGAGGATATAAAAGATTCCATCTCATATGAAAGTAATGAGGAACATGCAGATGCCTTAATGGAATTATCTGGTTATTATGAAGCTCTGGATGACTATCAGGAAGCTGTAAGATTAATAACCAAAGCAAACAACGTTGCAGGAGAGGAGTCTGAAAACAGAGGCGTAAGAAATTTCTACTTGTTTGAAGATTTAGTCAAATTGGAAAATTATGAAGATGCAATAGCAGTTGGCACGGAAACCGTTTTGTCATGGAAAAACAACATATCAGAATCCGATACAACATATGTCGTGATTGGTAATATTTTAACTCGATTGGCATCGTGTTATGACAACACAGGTAATTATCTTAAAGCAATAGAATTGTGTAATGAAGCTCTCAATATTTATAATAAACCAGATAACAAAAATGATATATGGACGGCAGGCACTCTTAATCTATTAGCCAGTTCTTATAATGAATTGGGATTATATGATAAAGCAATAAAAAGCGAGAAGGATGCTGTCGAAATAATAAAAAACGCTGAAGGGAAACTTTCCCCAAAATATGCGATTGAACTCTCCAATTTAGCTTATTATTATAGTCAAATTGGCAATGATGTTGATGCATTTGCATTATGTGAGGAAGCGTATAATATTGTCATAACAGCTAATGATAGTATTGAAGAATCTGATCATTTACTTATACGTAGCAACTTGGCCACTCATTATGCAGAGTTAGGCAATTATTCAAGAGCGGTAGAATTAAACAAAGAGGTTCTTGCTATCCGTTCTCAAACTCTTGGTGAAGATAATTTTGAATATGCAATGTCTTTGAATAATCTGGCTACGCATTTAAGCCACACTGATGATTATGACATCGAAGAAGTTATTTCCATCCAAGAGAAAAGTCTTCAAATACTAGAACAATTATACGGCAAGAAGAACCAATATTATATTGAGGGCCTTTCAAACCTTGCTGTTTTGTATGATGAGAAGAAAGAATTCCAAAAGGCGATTATCCTTTTGAAAGAAGCGTTATCATTAGAAGATGATTTACATAATTCTGTTCATCCATTCAGTATCCTTCTTCATTATAATATCGCTAACACCTATAGTGGAAATAAAGATTATGATGATGCTCTTTACCACCTGAACAAGGCATATTCTCTCATGCATTCTTGTGGATTAGAGGAGAAATCAGAATATATAAAAGTCAAAATCGGCCTTTTCCATACATACATCAAGAATCATAATATGACTGAAGCGATGAGATGGATGAAGGAGACATATAATTCGATAAGAAACCAGATTGTTGAGAGTTTTCCGCGATTAACAGCTAGAGAGCGAGAATACTATTGGAATCTTTATTCTGAATGGTTTTATTCGGATTTACCCCAACTATTACTGTCAGATTCCTCGAATGTGACTGTTGAGACGCTATATAATTCAGCATTATTATCAAAGGGTATTTTGTTGGGTACGAATATTGAGGTTGATAAGCTCATAGGAGAAGAAAATCCTTCGTTGCTGACAGATTTGTACAATCTGCGTCAGGATCAAATGATACTGGATACTCCTAGGTCACTTGATTTGGATATTAATCTTGACTCTATTCGTTTTGCTATAGAGTATGCTGAAAGACACTTGCTTGAAGGTTCCCAAATTTACAACAGACTTCAATATTACTACTCAATTACCTTTGATGATGTGGTAAATGCTTTGGGAGAAAGGGATATAGCCATAGAGTTCGTTACTCTACCAGAAGAATCAAAAGAGAAGTATTATGCTTTATGTCTGAAAAAAGGATATAAGTCACCCCACCTTATTCAGCTTTTTGATAACAATCAATTAAAGTCTGTCATTCAAGATAACCATTTAGTGTCCGATTCGATATTTTATCTTGTTTGGAAACCTTTAACAAATGAATTGCAAGGAGTTGATAACTTATTCTTTTCTCCAATAGGAGAATTGTTCAGAATACCAATTGAATCTGCTCCACTTTTGAACGAAGATGGGACAATGGCTGATAAATATAAATTGTATCGCCTCTCATCAACAAGAGAATTAGCTTTAAGTCTTTCAGATGAAACGAGTAATGATATATCTTCTATCGCTTTGTATGGAGGGTTAAACTATAATTCTGATCCCTCGAATACCAGAAATGAGAATTTTATAAAAGTTCCGGACTTGTCTGGTACCAAAGATGAAGTAGATTCCATTATAAAATTGCTGCCAGAGAAGCTACAATGCTATATTTATGAAGGTGATAATGGAACAGAAGCATCTTTCAAGGCTTTTTCTGGTTCAAGATTAAATATCTTGCATTGTGCAACTCATGCCTATTATTGGAATGGTAATAACGTCTCTTCGAAGCATAAAAGGCCTATTAACCTGAGCGAGAAAGCCACATTTGAAGATAAAGCACTAACTCATTCTGGACTGTATTTATCCGATGTAAATAAGCTTTATGATGATTCAAATACTGATGATGGGGTATTATCTGCTTATGAAATATCTAAGCTTGATTTTAGAAGAATGAGGCTGGCTGTTTTGTCTGCTTGTAAAACTGGACTTGGAGCACTTAGTGGGGATGGCGTATTTGGTTTGCAGAGGGGATTCAAAAAAGCTGGAGCAAAATCAATTATCATGTCTCTATGGAAGGTTGATGATCTTGCAACCCAGATTATTATGACTGAGTTTTATAAGAACTATCTTTCGGGAACCAATAAACACGAATCGCTCTGTCTAGCTCAAAGAAAAGTTCGCGAGCATAAAGATAAAGATGGGGTTTACCTCTTTAAAGATCCATATTATTGGGCCGGATTTATTATTCTTGATTAAATGTAGATGATGAAAATCTTCTTTATAATATTGCTATGTTTTGTAATGCTGCCATCATACGTGAAAGGGCAAATACGAGATAATGCCCTTACGCAAGAGCTTTATAAAAAAGAATTCCCAGTTCTTCGCTCATTCAAAAACAAGCGTATTGCGGAAATAGAATCATTAAGGGATAGGATGTTGCTTCTTCCAACAAATACCGATGAGGGCATTGCTATGTGGAGAGATTTTCTTGACTTTTCTAGACAGAGCCTCATTTCGTTTCCACTTGACACCTACGACAAAGATGACGAGAATTACTGGAGTCGGATTATAGCTACAATGACTCCATTGTTCTACATCTGTTGTGACCATCTTGATGGCCGTGAAAAGGAGGCATATAACAATGCTTTAACATTAAAAAACTTCCTTTATCATGGCTACAAATACGAAGAGATAAAGCAAACGACATGGGAAGATGTACGGGATATGCTCGATGATGGAGAGGTTGCTATCGAACTGCGTGTTTTGCCAGAAGAAGCACTCATCCTGAAGAAGAGCATGAATTGTCCTGTGAGTGTTCCGATAGATTCCATTCTTGTAGAAAGAATGGGTATGTATAAAGGGGCTGACGCAGTAGAAATAAGTGAAATGTATTCGGATGGAGGCACTTTGGCCAAGTTTTGGAATTCTATTTCTCCATCTATTTCAGGTGCGAAACGTATATACTTGTCCGCATCTCATTTTTTCTGCAACTTTAATTTTGGTGCTATACCGACAGGGAATAGCTCAACCGTTGACGAAGATTATGACTTTCATTATCTCGTATCGACGGAGGACATCCTTAACGTAAAGAACAGAAAAGAAACAACCGAGTATCAGACTGCCGCAATCTTTGGTGACATCACTTATGACATGAGTGAAGAAAAGATGCTTGCATCAACATTGAAACGCGCAGACAATCAAACCCCTGCATGGGATTTGACACGAGGTATGGACGATGCAACACGTGGAAAGTTGCTGCCGTTGCAACATTCCAAAGAAGAGTTGGTTGCTATCAACGATTTACTCTGCTCAAAGGGGATGGAAGTTAAGAAATATGATGCCACCAATGCGAGCGAAGAGACATTTAAGGATATCGTTGGTAGCAAACCTGAGATAATCCACTTATCTACTCATGGGTTCATGTTGGCACCTATGTACAACGAATCAGATGGAACTTCAATATACCCAGAATCAATTATAGCGTCGAAATATGCAACTGATATGCTTAAATCTGGACTGTTACTTGCTGGTGCGAGCAGGGTATGGAATGGGAAAGCACCAATAGATGGAGTAGAGGACGGAATATTAACGACAAAGGAACTTCTTGAAATGGATTTCCGTGGTACGAAGTTAGCAGTACTCTCTGCTTGTAAGACAGGATTGGGCAATGACACTAATCTTACAGGGCTCTCTATTGGGCCACAGCATGCTCTTAAAACGAAAGGGGTTGAACAAATCGTGATGAGCCTATGGATGGTTGATGATGCAGCAACAACATTGCTGATGAAGTACTTCTATGAATCGCTTCTTGTTGGTAATGGAGCAAAATCAGCATTGAAATATGCCCAAAGGAAGCTGATAGAAGAAGGTTATACAGACCCGTATTATTGGGCAGCATTCGTAGTGTTGGAATAATTTTCTTCCAATGGTGTTAACGTTTTAAAGTGATAAATCATAAAGAATAAACAAATAACAATAACAAAATGGACAAATCGAGAATTGTAATCATTGCAGATTCTGTTTTAGATGGAACTATCGGTATCGAACAGGCTTGGCAGAACTATGGTAACATGATCCAGGGAACAAGTAATGCATCAACAGAACAGGAAGCGAATGCCTTAGTGGGCCTACATCTGCGTTATGGAGTCCATCTGGATAACAATGGCTACTACAAAGATGCAAAAGCTATGTATGAAAAAGCACAGAATGTGCTATCGAATGAAAAAAGGGTCATGTCAGAGCAAAGTGTTCAGAAAGCATCAGAGGCGATACTCTATCGCTTAGCTGTAGTCAACAGACAAATGGATGACTATGTAGGTGCATTTCAGCAAATCAAAGAACTTAGGAAAATGTTTCCACACAATGATGAATATAAACAGGCTTATATAGGTTGCGTTGGTAATATCATTTCTAAATACACTAATCCTGTATACATCATTATCGCAGTACTATTCTTGCTGAAAATGGGAGAAATTTACCTTACTCATACCCATTATATTCCAGGATGGCTT
>Ga0326511_10003416_pt1 | contig 12774 bp, 8 predicted proteins | sample 0_2496_0518_D_FD_203701 | JGI IMG/M metagenome (GOLD analysis project Ga0326511, IMG submission 203701) | Bovine rumen microbial communities from UC Davis, California, United States - 0_2496_0518 | ecosystem: Host-associated > Mammals > Digestive system > Stomach > Rumen | place: USA: California...
ATAATAGTTGTTTCCTACTATATTAGGGAGATATGATTTACAGTCTGCATTGCCTCTTTCACTATAGGTATAGAATTTCTCTGGCTCATACATAGGTAGAACACTTCTTGTTAGCGGGATACCAACACCACCTTCACCTGAATAGGACAGTCTCTTTGTTGACGCATCTGTAAAGTATACGCCATCAGAGAGCGAGAACATTGTTTCAAACTTGTATTTGAGTATTCTCTTTTTGGCTTCAGAACTAGATATACTAGTTTTAAGGTCAACATAATCAGCCCATACGCTTCTATTCTTTTCATCTGTAGGAGCAAACTTATAAGTGCTTTCTTGATGCACTCCAAACCATCCGTTCAATCCGCCATTTCTTGGGTCACTACCAGCTTCTCTCCAATCTCTCCTATAGAAATTACTCTTATTCATGATAGCACCGTCAGCGCTGTCATTAAGGGTTCCAAGCATGAACCTTACTGGCATCTTATTGAGATATGCATTGAAGTTCTCACCGTTTTGTATCACAGCAGTATCTTCAGTTGTGTTACTACTGATAACTTGCCCATTACACCATTGAGTCACAGTTATTAAAAATGTATTAGGTTGGTATGCATAGAATTCAGCAACTTCGTAGACAGGATTTTCACCAGCATCTTCTTCTGCTTCAGTTTTACTATCATAATACTTGCTATCATTTATGGCTGGTACAACATATTTACGCCCAACCCAACACTTAGATGTATCAAATGAAGATTTTATGTCTATTCCTCCAGAAGAGTGTTGAGCCACAGCAACAGGGTTCAGTTTGTCACACAAACAGTTTCTTACACCGTTCGTAGTTGCACTAGATGCTTGTGATGTTTTACTCTCAATGGTAGAAATATAGACAATAACTTGATTTAAGTTTTCTTTATTAGACCTTTCACTAGCACATTCATCACCATCTAAATTTTCATCTCCGTTATAGAACACATCAGTAAGTTCATTGATACCAGTTAGTCTTATGATATACTTATTATCTATCTCATCATATCCAATAGGCTCTATCTTGCTTATATTGAACTGATATCCGTCAATCGTGAATGACTTTAACCTTAATATGCCATAGAACATGGTCTTATCATTACAGATATAGTCAACTCTTGTCTCCGTAATGTTATAAAACTTAGTTCCAAGCCTTTGTGTTTCATAGTCAAGTGTCACCCTTGGTGTAGACACTTCAATTCTTTCTTGCAATCTCTTTCCGTTTGCATCTGTAACTCTTATTGTATATACTTGATTATCAATTACGACACCGCTAGTGTCCTTGTTAGAGGAATCTGGTATTTTGAATTCAGTGTTAGTCTTTCTAGATTCACTAACAATAAGGTTATTATTTGAGTCAACTAATTCATATGAGAAAGGAACTTGTATATCATCCATTGACACTTGTATAAACGGATTTCTATAACTCTTGTCCTTATACATGCACTTGCATTCAACCTTTCCTTGTGTGGTTATATCTATAGAGAAAGGTTTTTTAACGTTGCTTACACATGGGGCAATGAATTTCTTATGGAACTTTTCAATTGCCGTATTACCTTTATTAATACCGAAATAGAAATAGAAAGAATTATTATATAGTGGCATTTCATAGCTGTTTTCATTCTCATGATAATAGAAATGCCTCTTTCTTCCGTGTTGGGGCTTCCCGTCTTTGTCAACAGCTTCTGCGCCTAATCTAAACGTGATATACGCCTGGTCTCTTACATCTGTAAGGGCCTGGTCAAAACCGTTTTCATAGTCCTCCATAATGGCTTGTAATCTGCCGTCAAAGTCAACTGGATACATATATTTGAACTTAGGTATCAGATAACCAGTATTGTTATCCATTACCTGAGTCTCATACATATCCTTGTCAGTTTGATAGTTTTGAGGTACAAAGCCGACATGATTAAGTGTTGCAAACATTGCACGGCTATCATTGTCATTAAGTTCCCATTTGCTGATAAAACCATCTGAACTGACAACCCCATCTACCAAATCGCCTCCTCTAGGATATGACATCTTATATGACATATCAAGACTGACACCAAGTTCAGCTAGTCTTTCCACATTAATACAAGACTTAGCCCTTGTACCTGCTGTAATACATGACAAGTCTATAAACAGACCGTTTTTATAGACAGGGGCATCTTCTGCTCCGTCATAACCCCAGTCCATTCCAGTTGTGATGGTTGAACCAGCCAATTTGTTATCTTCTGGAAGCTCTGTGTTATTATATTCCGTCTCGCCATCCATGTCTTCTTGAATCGTAGCAATTGGAGGAATATTTGATGTTGTGGAAGGCAAACTGTTAAACAGTTGAGGTATACCATAAATGTTATTCTCGTTAAGGTTTCCAAGAAGTATGATGTCAGTTGCAAACAGTCTTACAATTTCAAATTGCCTTTTTATTTGGCTTATATCTCTAATTGGCGTTTTATCATTAGATGACAGTTGATAGCCAGCATAATAATAGGCTTTAAGACCGTCATTATTCTCAACACTCTTTATGAGTCCGTGGCGGAAATTTATTCCCCTTCTCTTCTCCCTATGCCATTTATCCTCACCTGGTGGAACTCTGTCAATAGGGGCTCCAAGACTTTCATCATAATAGTCTATGCTGCAAGTATGATAAGTTTTCAGCCTATCATAATCCCTGTCACAACTGCAATATTCGTTCTTTGCACTTCTTATTGTGAAGAACAAGAATTTCTTCTTCTTGCTTTTCTTCCAGAACCATAGAGGCATATATAGGCATCCGTTAAGCCAGTCTTGGTACAAATCAAGCCTTACGGTATCATATTCTTGACTTAAGCTGTCTTGTATTATGTCCATGAGCATGTCATTATTGCTGCTTTTATAGCAGTTAGGCATATCTTCAGGACAGTCTACATCTTCCTTCCCCCTATTGTCACAACCAGGAAAGAATATTGCATTGTGACTATTAGGCCCAACATTCAAATGTATGCATGGAATATAAGGTATTTCTGGAGGACTCCAGAAAAGACTAATAATGTTAAGCGCTGTGTTTAAAATACTTATTATAAAGTTAAGAGGGACAATCACTGTAGCGTTAATCAAAGTCACAATGATGACAAGCAATGTATACAACAAGCAAATGAATATATATGTGAATGACATATCTATTTCAAGCTTATTGAAAGGAAGTGGGTTTTGGTTGTCTACAATATTTCCAGCCTTAAGCGCATTATAATAAGAAGAATAAGACCTTGAAGCTATTTGCGTTTTAGGAATAAAATTCTTTACAGAATACACATTATTCCAATAAAGGTCACGGAAACAGCTTTGTGGCGTATTTGAACCGAACAGATACATCTTTTCAATTTCTTGTCCGTTTTCTTCCTTAGTTGTAGGTATAACCTTATCTTCATCGAAAACTGGATTCATAGGAACAAGATATTTTGCAGTATGCATAGAATACCCTTCTCCTCCAGTTTCAGTCTTACTTATTCTGAATCTTACTTGTGTTCTTGTAGGGATACCTTTTGTCGGATTATCAGTAGGTATGATGTTTCCGTACTCATCAGTTCCAACAAAGTCAAGGTTCATTGGAATCTGATAGCACCACACACCGTCACTATCAATAAGTCTGTTTCCGTTTATAGGGAATTCTTCAACAAGACCATCTTGGGTCTTTCTAATCATTTCTATTGTACCCTCTCCCGCCACTAGCTGATTGTTTCTTCCGCTATCAATTGTAGCTCCGCACTTATAGTCAATAGCGTTTCCGTCATTGTCAGAAATTATGGAACCAATGAATACGCAAGTAGGCTCAAATTTATAATTAATCTGTATATCAGCCCTTGTTATTGCGGCAATACCGTTTTCTGCATCTCCCCAGAAAGGATATACATATACGCTTTTGTTTTGCGAAAATATTTGTGTGAGGTTATCAAGGTTAGTACTTGCTTTAAATTGGGTAGAGCTATCGAACGAACTCTCCGTATAGCCCTTATACATATAATCCCTAGGCTTTTGTGAAAGAACGCCAATATCAGACATGTCTATATCTACATGGATTTGCTGGTTGCCTACTGGCACGCCAAATATCATATAGTCACCAGCATTGTTGGTAACTGTAGAGTATTTCCAGTATTTGTCATAAACCTCCAAATATGTAGAATCATCGAGAAGCAGTCTCTTGTTAGGGAATGTTCCGACTATTCTATAACAATCATCATCGCTGTAATCTGGAAGTAAGTTGTATCTTCTCCCATCTTTATCCTTTCCGTTAACATCTGAATATGGATAGATGTTCTCCAATTCGGTTGTATCATTACTATCCCTTTCTATAAACACAGATACCTTTGCATTTGGTATACCAAACGCATCATTAGCAAGAACCCTTCCAATTATAACACCATAATTGGAAGAGTGTATCTTGTAGGCATCCCTTTGTGAAAGTTTAAGAGATAAGATTTCCATGAAATCAAAATCTTGTCTCATGTTAACTTGCAGAAGAGAATCCTTAATAATATTTGTGTGTATTCTGTAATTCTTATTCATTGGATTACTTTATCATATTAAAAACTTTAGTTGGTATAGTAAGCTTATCACTACCTTTAAAAATTAAAGTATAAAAAATACCTATAAGTATTACTGGCGTTAACACAACAATAGAACACATTGCTAATGTAAACAATCCTATTTTTCTTAAAAACAACAACACTTTTTGCAGCCAGCTTAATTCGCTTGAATTAGCATCAATTATTTTAGCTGCTCTTTTACAATTACAAGCCATAACATTATTTCATTTTTACCCTACACTGAATATCTATCGTAGGATTCTTTATTTCGTACATTGAATTATAATCGCCATATAGTACACGGTCAACTGCATCAAGGTCAATTTCTCTTGATTCCGCAAGAGTATCACTCACCTTGAATGTGAATGGCTCAGCTCCACAACTTGATGTAGTAGAACCTTCAGCAAGAGGACATATGTCTGGGCTATATGTCCCATTCCATATCTTAAATATCCTTAAATTAATAAGGCTTATTACACCATCAGTTAATGATATTTCTTTTTCAAGGTCACCAATGAATATATCTTCTCCCATATTGCGTCTGTTAACATCGAAATATTCAGCAATAGTTGTGATTACATTGCTTATAACATCTGCTGGATTATAGTTTTTATCAATAAACAAATCAACACCAGCGCCTATATTGTATATCCTTCCGCTTCTTATTTCTATATAATCGTTTATCTGTTTAAAATGAGACATATATTCAATAGTATTCTCTGCAAGCGTTTGTGGGAGTGCTGAATCTAATTTTCCATCTGGGTTCAAACCCAAGAAACTCATCTCAATCTTATTATTAGACTCTATGACTGTGTTTCTGAACGGAGCCCCGAACTTTGGAGGCATCTGCATAAGTTTTATCTTGTAATCATTGACGGTGACACCTCTATTTTGTGCTGAAGAATTGTATTTAATCATATACTTTATCTCTTCGCTTGAAGGTGCATCCCTTCCAGCAACAGCTGTAGACACGTTAGTCACCCTTAATGAGGATACGACTTCACCTCTTCTGCCTCCATCAGTATTTCCAGTGTTTCCTCCCCAGTCAACGTTTGCAACAGTAATAGTGTTTATAGCCCCAGGACCTACATTAGTTGATACACCTCCACCTGTTCTATAAAGGACATACATAGTCCACCCCTCTTTAGGCAAAACCCCAAGCATGTCGTTATTTATAATGTTTGATGCTACGTATTGGCCGTATGGAGTGATATTTTCTGGCGTATCAGCATAACCATTACCAGCACCGAAAATTATTTTCAAGTAGCCATTGTCTGTATATTCTGTTATGAATTTCTGAGTCAATGGCTTCCATTTACCCCTGAAATACCTCATCTTTCTAGATGTTCCAGTACTATCATTTCCATTATCTGTGTAATCAACATAAACATATGGGTTATAGATATTCACTATGTTCTTTTTGTCAAAATTTGTTTCAATGCCAAATCTCCATTGGTCTGCCAACGAATCAGTTTCAAAATATCTGTATGTCATTACAGCAGAATCAGAAACCCTATACTGTTCCTCATCAATATAATATTCTTGTATTGCTGGCGTCAATGATATATTGCTTGACTCCTTAAATATAATAGATTCAACATTCAATACGTTGTTCTCTGGCAAAACTATCTCCATAAACGGACTTATGTCTGAAGAATATAACACCTTCTTATACACCTTTGTGCTTCCATTAACAACAACTGTCCTTTTAGTAACCCTATACTTTGATATAGCGCCATTACTATCCCTTACAGGAGTGAAAATCCTATTTGAAAATCCATCGCTATTAAACTGCTCATGAAAATTGACATCTTCAGAAAGTTCAAAATTATAATTACCAGCAGACATGATACTTGTCTTCTGAACAATAGGCGCATAATCCCAGTCTGGGGCTTGTCCCTTAACAGGAAGCTCACAGCTTAGTTCTATTTCACACATAGATGATTTACCTCCTGGTATCTTCACACCGTTTGTCCTTGCAATATTAAGGAGAGTGCTCTTTAGATTAGCACTATTTATGTTTGTTTCTTGGAACATTCTGTCAGTGTGATAACTAAGGTCATCACCAACGGCAGATACAAGGTCAATGAACCAAGCACCTACACTTGAATCATTGAAATCATCTGATAATTCTGGATAGTATTGATTGCTAAATTTTATTAATTCATTTTTAACATCATCAAAATTCCTAGCTAGATAGTTTATTTTCTTTGTTGCCATAATTATAATTCTATTACTACACTGTCATTAGTCACTTTATTTCCTGCTGTTACACTATAATCAAGCCTGACATATATTTCATGCTCGTCTTCTTCATTCTTTACAACTTCAATGTTTCTGATAGTTATGTTATTAGTCCATCTGCTTACAGATTCTGATACCTCTGTCTTTACTGCCTCCCAAGACATACCGTCACTAGGACTGAATATAAACTTAATTAAATCAGTCCCGAATTCTGGATTCCTAATTCTTTGACCCTTAGGAGTGAAGACCACATGTATTAGCTGACTCTTCACCTTATCCTTTACGCTCTCATTTGCATCAAGGAAAAAATGTTGAATACCTTCATTTACAAAAGGGTATTTTACACCAAAGTACTGCTTCTTTGCCATTATATAAAAAATTATTTCTTATAAGTATTTAAAAGATAACTTTTTTGGCAGATAAATAAACAAAAAAAAACGAGAGGTTTGTAATTCTCTCGTCTTTAATATATTGTCCAGATTTCCATGAATTTATTAAAGTCATCATACGGTATCACAGAATAACCGTTATCACCATAGTTTTTACCCCAAGAATTTCTTATAATAAAACCTTCATCATTATACCCAACAATTGCAACAGCATGACCTCCTTGATAATCCCCATACGAACTGTCCCAGAACTCAGTCACCCTTGAATCATACACAGGCAATGCCCCAACACACGGACCATTCAATATAAGCGCTTGCTTCAGTGCGATTTCGCTACCTATTATCGCATATCTGTCTATTGTTTCAACTCCTTCCTTGGTAAGAACACCCTCGTGCTTCAGAAACTTAAGACCGTCCTTGAATGTCATACCTTCACTGCTTTTAACAGAACTGCTGTTAAATATTTCTTGTAAATCAACTTCATTATCAACTTTGTTCTCACCAGTGTCTGTATTTATAATCCAATTTATATATGCAGATAAAGAGCAAGGTACACATATTGGCTTGCTTCCTTGGTCAATAACTGATGGAAGGTATTTCCTGTATGAATATTCATCTGGTATTTCAAAGTCCCTAATCTTTTTAAACTTTGTCTCAGTCCCATCCATCTTTGAAGGTACAAATCCGTAATTCATAGTTAATCCTTAATTATACGCTTTGTTATTTTCACACTGTCATTCATCAGTTCCTCTACCTTATAAACGGTCTCACACCTACCATTTGATTTCATATAGAGGAAAAGTGAATGCTTTTCCCTTGACTCATATTCCATAAGCCCAAGGAATTTCCAATCAGTCAAACTTTTAGGCAATGTATCCGCAATGCACATTGAATCAAACTGTGCATATGAATATTTACCTTTCATTGTATTGACCATGACATCTCCCTTGTCTATCTTCTCAATCACCTTCGGATTGCAAGAAAGGAAGAAAATACACATTATTATATATATTATATTCCTCATATCTATAAATATAAAAAGGTAACCATTTCTAGCTACCTTTTTTCCAAAATAATTTTGTTATATCTTCCACCCATTGCTTTTCGCCTTCCCTACATATTTTATATAATATCTGGTTGGTCGTTTCCTTATTTAAACCGCCACGCTCTTCATCGTAATGCCCTATCTTAACATAATCGAAATGTGTTAAATCTACAAATTGGTCAATAAAGTCCCTACCACTATACCAACCAACCTTAAGTCCTAAACTATATTTTACATAAGCTGCCATCTTGTCGATATAAGTTGGGTCACTATCACCACCCATAAAACACACACAAGTCACTCCATTGTTTTTCTTTACCAAATCATCAATGGCATACCCATCCAATTCAGTTCCAACATCTTCCCAGAGAAACTTTGAATGACATCCCTTACAATGACAAGGACAATTGGTTATGTTAATCGCCAACGTTATCTCATTTGGTATTTCCTCAAATACCACCATCGCATTATAATACTTCATTATCCGATTGCTTCATCTATATTTGATTCTAAAACACTTTTTGCTACATTTCCTGAGAATTTTGATACGACATTATCATTTTCATCAAGAATAACTGTGGTAGGTACACCCCTTACCCCATATTCAATTACCAAATCCTCATTCTCGTCAACATCAAGTTCTTCAAACTCTATATCCTTATACTTATCTTCATTCTTTACTGCATCAAAGGTCTTCGCATATACTTTACACGGCATACACCAACTTGCCGACATCTTAATTACTTTCTTTACCATTTTTCTATTAGTTTAAAAATGGGCACTTGATAGTGCCCAATTATTTATTCTGCATTATAATATCTCATATGTTCCTCAGTCTGTCTTGCTTCATTGAACGAACTTACACGCTTAAGATATCCGATAATCCTTGTCAAGTAGTCTATGCTGTGACTACCGCATTTAGGGCAAACATCAAGAGTATCCTTACTTATATGGCCGCAATCATTACAAACTGAATTCTTACAATTGAATGTGAAGTAACTGCACCCATATTCAGAAGCAACCCTCAGCAACTGTCTATATTGGTCAAATGAAAGGTGCTCATTTATATTAAGGTGAGCTGCTTGTCCTCCGTCAAGATACTTTACATATTCATTACCGTGCAGTTTCATCTTATCCAATATTGAAAGGCTTGTGTCCTCAGGGTTGAAGAAATAGCTGCTATACATTATATGTTTTGGAGATACATAATACCCATCTTTCTTATCCCAATTATAATTCTTATTTGAAAGATTTTCACCAGGTACGAACTCTGTGTTGTACATGCAATCCCTTGTCTTGTCTTTCTTGTTAGATATGTTAATCGTCTCAAGAATCAAATTAACGAACTCCTTGTAATCATCGTTAAGATTTGCGTCTATTGAAAGGAATTCTGCTGCATCTGTCAATCCATTAACACCAATTGTAAGATATTGCTTTTTCATATTAATGAAGCCAGCCCTGTAGATATCAAGCATATTGGCATTTAAGAAGTCCTTTATAATCTCATTGAAAGCCCTTTGATACTTATGTACCCTTTCGGTTATTTCGGTAATACCTTCTGAAATGTATTCATAAAGGAGCTGCTTGTCTTTTACATCGTTGATGTTAATCTGCCTATTAGACTCAAGAGTGATGCCCTCATATTCCTCAAAATACTTTCGTGCAGCATTTTGTATTACTCTATTAAGGTTAATTGTCATAACTGATTTCGAACCAGTTGCAACTGATGCAGTACCCATTGAGAATTGATGCGTTGTGTGATTATGCTCTTCATCCTCGCCATCCTTAAGGGAGTTTCTAAGTCTGCAACAACTTGATAGACTGTCTGGTGAATCACTTAGATAGCAGAAGAATGAATGACCCTCAGCCCACATTTCTGCTGTAAAATCAGCATATTCCTTATCAACTATGTCGTGTCCATCTGTAAGCATTGCCATAGTTTCAACAGGGAATGTAAGAATATATTTGGTTCTTTCTTCATTGAACCATTTCATAAACTTCTTCTGCAACCAAGACAATGTTTCCCATTTTGGTGCTGTTCCATCAGGGAACTTGAATTCTCCAAATACACCATCGAAATAGTTCTTGTCAAAATAGCCAACATTCCAGAAAACTGTCTGATATCCCCTATTACCTGCTGGCATATTCATCGAATGTACAACTTGCTGGAATGCATTCTCAATTACTTGTTCAAGTGTTCTACCCTTTCTATTAAGTTCAACTACCTTATCGAGTATTGTAAGATAATCGTCACCATAGTCTTTCCTAATGAAATAGTCCATATACATCAAGAACTCTGGAGTAGCAACTGCACCCATAAACTGTGATGACACTGAATATACTAGATTGATGAATTCGCCACAGTACGACTTCAAATCAGTCGGAGCTTTAGATTGTCCGCCTATATTCTTTAAACCGTCCACAAGGAAAGGATACATCGTTATAGCAACACAATATGGGTATCCTGGTGTGCCGCTTTCATCGTGTTTATATAACACGTGACTCTCCAAGTCTTTTATATATTGGTCTGCAAGTTTTTTAGAATATAATGCCTTTATCTTATTATGCATTATATATCTATTCTGTTGAATGTTTTTCCCTTTATGCAACTCTTGACCCAAGGTAACAACGTTTTTATTCTCCACGTTGGCGTTTGAGTCATACTTTGAACCTGTTGAAGCATTTGATGCGCTGATATAGTCCCTTATAAAGTCACTGTCCTTCTTAAGAACCTTATCCTTATCTTGTTTCTCTTCAAATTTTTTAATGTATTCCCTTGCAACTTTTTTATTTACTGACATAAGAGCTTCTTCAACTTGTCTTCTAATTTCACTTGAAGAAATCTTATCATAAATAAACAGATTGTTTATAAGAGATTCAATTAAGCCATCTGGGCATATTTCCTTTACTGCTGTATACGCTTCACAGATTCCATGTTTTACCTTATCAGGATTGTATTCCTCAAAGGTACTGTCACTTTTTCTTACTTCCATTAAAGCAAAACCTTTATTAAATTATTATTATTTTTCGGTCAACCATTTTATTTTTAACATCGATGTAAGAATAAATATGATTTAAAATTGTAAAAAAAAGCATCAGAAAAAATTTTTGGGTATCAATTTTTTGTAATTGTATGATACCCAAAAGGATTTAAAAAAATAAAAAAAATAATTTTTTTTTAAGTCATTTTTTCTTGATATTTTTTAAAATTACTTATATTTAACCAACCATTTTTGCAATCTCTTGCTGCACTTTCAGTTGGTCTTCCGACTTTTTCTTGCTGACCTCATACATACTATCAAATTCGTCTACATTATCAGTACTTATACGACAAGTTCCATTGTTAAAGTCAACATTATTGAATACTTTTCCGCTCTTTCCAGCCCTGTTTTTCAAGATAGCAATTGTTGCCTTGTTATTTGCAATATCATCAACAGTCCTTGCAATTGACATTATTACATGGGCAATCTGTGCTTTCTTAACAGAACCACCAATCTTATCCATTGTGACAAGTTCAAGATTAATTGACTCCTTTGTACCTTGTGATGGAATCCATATTGCCATATCAAGTTCTCCTGCCATTGCCTCGAACCTTCGCATTGTTTTTCCTTCCTTTTCGTATTCGTTACTAATGGATTTATCATTCTCGTGTTCAAGACACTCAAAATAGTCGATAATAGTAAGGTCTGGCTTAAAACCGCTGTTAATAAGCTTCTTTATGAATCTCTCAATCTGTCTTGCTGTTTTTTCTCCACTTGGGAATTTAACAATCCTTAGGTTATTTTGCATTGCCTCTTTAAGAGGATATGCAGCAAGCGTTGACTTAACAAGTTCTATATTATCTGGCTTTGACAAATCTTTTGCCTCAATTCCAGTAATTCTACCTATGTGTTTTCTTTGAATCTGCTTTATTCTGTCTTCAAATACAATCTGCAACACCTTGAAACCTTGCTCTGCTGCATATGAAGCCATTGCAGTAGTAAGTGATGTCTTTCCGAACGAGGTTGGCCCAATGATAACACCAAGTTCTCCTTTTCCAAGACCGCCTTCAAGGGTTTCATCGATTTTCTTAATTCCAGTTGGAATAGGTATTCTGTAATCATCAGACAAAGTTTCGTCTAAATGGTCAAACACATTTTCGCCAAAATCATTATGAATACCTTTTGTCATTGCATCGTTTAAAAGCCCTACGCATGCATCATATTTATCTGAATCGCCATTACCAGCAATTTTAAGTATCTCATTGGCAGTCTTTACAATGTTCTGCTGTCTGAAAAACTTTTCAGCAAGCTCCCTAATTCTATCAGTGCCTTCACTAGGGGTTTCTTTAACCTTTTCCAATATTGCCTCATATGTTTCTGTCTCCCTGTCGGAATGAGAAAAGTTCCTAAGTTCAACATCCATCATTTCATATGAAGGTACTACACCCCCTCTTTCGTAGTAGTTTTTCATTACTCCTACGAAAGTTTTCAAATTGGGGTCAGTAAACATATTCTGGTCGATGATTGGATTTAAATCTTCAAAGAAAGTA
>Ga0326511_10003419_pt1 | contig 12764 bp, 26 predicted proteins | sample 0_2496_0518_D_FD_203701 | JGI IMG/M metagenome (GOLD analysis project Ga0326511, IMG submission 203701) | Bovine rumen microbial communities from UC Davis, California, United States - 0_2496_0518 | ecosystem: Host-associated > Mammals > Digestive system > Stomach > Rumen | place: USA...
CAACATTATCACTGATATTGTTTTTATAATTAGCAAGCAAATCATTGAAAGCAACCTTAAACTGTTCGAATGATACTTTCTCGAACCTTGCTACAGCAGGTGGGTTATATCCAAGTTCATAAGTTTCTGAGTGTTCTTTGATCATTTCTCGATAGTTCCTTTCTTAACTATAAGTACCGGATAATCCTGTACCGCTTTACTCATTTCGATATACATGTGCTTATTGAACGGAGTTATTCTGTTGTCTTTCAGCAATTCTTTAAAATCAGCCAGCTTACGTTCGTAGAATGTGTACTGTTCGGCACATGCTCTGTTCAACGCATTATTGCCGAGAATCGGCTTTAAGTAACTCCAGGCAATACGTGCTCTGTTAATAGCATCATCAAGCTGTTTTTCAGAATCAGCTATGATCATCATGCTGCATGCAGCAACATCAAGAGTCTGAACAAGTACCTGTCTGATTTTAATAAGGTCCTCGTTTATGAACTTGTTCACAAGCTGAATAGCGGTATCAGTTGATATTTTAATATCAGCATCACCGTCAACGGTGATATGTCTTTCCTGACAGAAGATTCCGGCACCGTATTCTTTAGTTATAGTTTCATCTTTAATCTGCATAGTACTCAGCACACTCCCCATTCTCAGCTATTGCTGTATCAGCTTTCTCTTCCGGAAAAGCCTCATCAAAAGCATCGTGCACTTCATATCCGGCATGTTCAGCTAATGCCTTGACATTCTCAGTCAAAGCTTCATATCGGCTGTACAGCTGTTTGCTACGCTTTTCATTGAGTTCTGCTTCCTGTTTCATCTGCTTAATAGTCTGTAAAGCATTGTCAAGCTGTACCTGTACTTTAGCAAGTTCTGTCTTAGCTTCCTTTACAGTGTAGTGCATGATTTCATCCATACGTCTGCTCGGCAGAGCGGCTGCTATTTCTACAGGCATAAACAGTAAGCCTTTTTCAGTGTTGTCAAGGACCTGCTTGGAATGTTCAAGCATATATTTGTACATCTGTTTCCAGACTCCACTCGGCACAATGCCGTTGAACATATTGCAGAAATTGATAAATGACTGGTTTTCGGGATCCCACAAATTTAAGATACAGCTGAACTCGCTGTCATCACAATCATACTTAACCAGTAAATCGAAGGTTTCTCTCAGATTCTTTCTTACTTCCGGATCTAATTTCATGCTTTCGCAACTCCTTTTCTAAATTTTAGATAACTTATTAATTGAGAATAACAGTGACTTGTAGTCCTCAATTGTATACTGCTGATTCACGATTTCAGCTTTCACGGTGTCTAACTCCGTCTTAGCAACAGTCAGTTCCTGTTTTAACTCATCAATCGCTGTCGCATCATCACCATTTTCTGTGTGTTGTTCCAGCGACGCATAGTCAGCTTTCAGCTTGTTAAATGCAACTGTCTGTTCATCAGCTGCTGTAATAATTGCATCGAGTCTCTTGCTTAGTTCTTCCTTCTCGACATCGAGATTCAGTAGCTGTTCTCTCATTTCATTCTCAGATTCTGTAGCTTTAACAGCGTCCGCTTTAGCTGATTCCAGTTCAGCTGTCAGTTTGTTCTTTGTATCAAGCAAGGACTGTATTGTCTCAGCCGCTCTGTTAGTTGCATCAGTCAGCTTTGCAACTTCGTCCTTATACCGGTTCATCTGCTCTGTCTGTTCAGCTAATTTGTTCTCAGCTATAACTTTATCCGCTGTAGCATCAGCAAGTTCCTGTTTAGCGTTCGCAAGCTTTTCTCTGAGTTTCATCTCTTTCTTCCAGAAACCGTTAGCTCTGTCTATGAGCCATTGTGCACAGAAATCCGTGCTGTTTGTAATCCCGGATTCTTCATAAGATTCTTTAATATATATAAACTCAGCCGGGGATACGTTGTACCCGGTCAGCTTACAGAAATTCTCTATCTCCATTTAGATCACCCTTATTAATCGTAAACATCGACGTTATCAACAATCGATGCTGTTTTTCTCAGTTTTATTTCCTTATATTCAGAAAGCCATTGGTGCAACTGTGCATATTCAGAAGCAGTATCAGCTGCTGATTTACTGTATTTTCTCAGTACATCAGAAACATCCGGCTTTGACAGCATTTCAGCTTCGACAGCATATTGCTTACGCATCTGTGCTAAATATGTTATTGTGTCATCAAGACTCATCTTCGTCGGTATCGTCAGCATCAGTGCTTTCCTCCGGTGTCATATCGTCAAGTCTAAGCTTGTGAATCAGATATTTAAGATCCAACAGCTCGTTAACGAGCGATGTCTTAGTTTCGGTAAGCAGCTTTGTTTCTTTGAACAGGCCGTCAATCTGGTCTTCTTTCTCACCGAGTGCTGCATACAGCTGTTGATTTTCCTTGTACAACTCATTATAACTGTCCGAACCGGTATGTTCAGCCGATGTTTCAGCATCAAGCAGTTTTTTAGTAACCTCGTACTTCTCCTTATACTTGTCACGTTCCTGTTCAACTGCATGCAATTTGATCTGCAAATCTACATATTCACTACGTAAGTCAAGCCGTTTCTGATTAGACGCTTTTAAAGCCTTGTTTAGCTGAATATAGTCATTGTTGAGATCGATGCATTTACGTTTCCAATATTCAGCATCCTTGTTTGTCTTGCCGTCAGCTTCTGTCAACGTCTCGTAATCAGCTTTCAGCTGTATGAAATCCTTGTCCCATTCTTCGATAATGTCTAAAACCAGCTTGTATCTGGATTCCCAATAGTCCAGCTTTTCAGCTGTATCTTTAACCATCTCACAGGCTTTCTGAAAATCATCTGTACTCATTTCATTCTGCTGTCGTCCAATATGACGCACCTGTGCATTCGCACTTCTGATTACAGCTGTAAGCTGTTCTGTGTTTATCTGCGTAGCTTTAATGTTCTCAATTTGTGTGCTTATCGCATGAATACGCTTGGCTATTTCCTGTTCTGTTTCTTCAGTCATTTCTCATTCACCTTCTTTGTTCTTAATCTTGTTAAGCAGCCCAATCGCTAAATCAACCGGACATTCATCACTGAGTTTCAGTGCTTTGTTTATCGGACATGTCTGACAGTCACGGTTCTTGATATGACAGAAGTCAATCAGTGTTTCATTCAATCGTAACAGCGACAAATCAAAATCATTCTGCATGCTGTGTTACCTCTTTCACCGAATATTTCTTCACTTTATCGTCAGCATCAATCAAGTCGGCAAGTCGGAGACCGCAATAGCAGTTCCAGCACAGCTGCATCGTAATCCCAGCTTTATCTGTCATCTCATATACAATATCTTTGATCTGCTTCGAACAGGTATCGCAAATAATTACTTTATCTGTCATCTTTTAACCTTTCATGCGTAATAAATAATATAAGTCCTCTTTAGCTATCTGAACCGCCTTAATATCGTCTTCCGACAACGGCTTCAGAGTTTCGACCTGTTTAACATAATTTTGCAGTTCTGTTTCCGAAGGTCGCTGAAAAACAATCGGATTCATCACATTAATCAGCTGAGTAGCTGTTTTATAATCCTGACTGCGTCGGTACTGAGCCATAAGAATCAGCTTGCCGATATTTTTCAGCAGCAATTCTACAAATTCATCAGAAGCTTGCTGTTTCACAATCTCATATCCCTTCAATTATCTTTGTCGTCAATCTCTGTAAGCGGTATAAAAACATCGTTTCCACCGTTGTACGGACGGATATCTGATATAAGTCGACGTTCCGTCACATATGTTTTATCATACCAGTATTTAACATCGAGTTCGACGGCATCTCCATCGATACATCCGGACATAATGCGTCCGATTCTTTCATTTCCGTTCACATTCAGTGTAACATAAGACCCTCTTCGATACATAATACATATCCCCCTCATATCTCTTATTTTAGTGTTCTCTCCGGTACCCACAGCCGTTTTCCACAGTTACGACAATAGAAAGACATTACAACTTCTGTCTGAGAACAATACGGACACACATACAGCATGCACATTTCTACGCCATCGTAGTCTTTCTGAATCCAAGCATTGAACGGCTGCGATTCTGGTTCAGGTACATCAGTGTGACGTCGAAACTTCGGAAATTTTACAGACATCACTGGTTACCTTTAAGCCAGTTTGCGAACTCTTCTAAAACCTTAGTATAAAGCACGTCGTCAGGTACAGCTGTAAGATCAGACATTCTACAGAACCCTGTGTTGTCTCTTGAACGACCTGACAGTGTGTCAAGCTGTTCTAAGTATCTGAATGACTCATTGCCGATGCCGACGAACTGAATAAATACGTTCTTTGTACATACGTCCTGTAAGAGTTTTGTAGTCTTGCTTTCATCACTGTTGGCACCGTCTGTGATGAACAATACATAAGTCGGTACAGCGTCATTCACAAGACCCGGCTGATGTACAAGCTTTACAACATCTTTAGTCTTTTTAAAACCGAACAGTCCTTTAGTTTCGACTGTTTCAGTAACAGATACTTTAGCACCATTGATTACCGCATCAAGCACCGGTGCATAACAGGTACCACCCATGCTGTATCCGGACTTTCTGACAATAGCTTCAATGTAATCAGCATAGTTGCCGAGATCCATAGCAGGCATCTGTCGGAAGTCATCCTGAAACAGAAATACCTCAACCGCTCCATTATCATCAAATGTAAGTCCTAAAGGTACAAGCCTGTTCAGTGTCTCCTGTACAGTGCCATAGTTGTACAAACCGCTCATAGAGCCACTGTAATCCAGTACAACTACAACCTGTGCTGTTAAGTTGCCGAGATCAACGTTTGATTTTTTGGAAAGGTCAATCACGCTTTTAGATAAGCTGATTACATGCTTTTCTAAATTCACCTTATCCTTGCTAAGATTGATTTTACTCATTACCTTTTCTGTAAGCTGTTCTTCATTCATCTTCGTCTAAATCCTCCTCATCATCTTCGTCGAGTATAAACTCTAAATCATCAAAATCTGCCGAATCCGGCAAATCAAAAAAGTCACGAATCTCACTGAAAGTATGCAAAGCTTTATTCACACTGTCAGCAAGTTCCGGATCATCCTCGTCATCAAATAACTCATGAAACTTTTCTGCATGTTCTTCAACAGCCGCCTGCATCATGTTAACAGCTTGTTCAACTGTTTCATTATCTGTATCAGCATAGTCCATTTCGTAGCAAGCCTGTAAGTTGCGTATGAACTGCATAAAATACACCTTTAACAATGCATGATCATTACTTGCTTCAAATCGGTATTTTAAAATATGATAAATCAGATACGCAAGCTGTGAGTCTTCAACTCCGCAGATCACCGTATTAGAAACCATATCACCTGGCTGCGGTGCTACGTCAGCGAACATGATTTCATGTCCGGCATCCTTGATTGCTTCACGATTGTTATAGAGCCAATTGCATACTGCCTCTAACTGTTCTGAAATTGATTCATTCTTACTCATTCTCATAATCCCTTTCTACAATTATTTAGTTTTTCTGATGCTGTAAATCTGTGTATCTGCTTCTGAATTGCCGACAGATATGATGTTTCTGAGTTCTACAGCACCTGATTTATTCCTGTATACTTTAATATCTGCATCCGGCACAACTACCGGCTTGCTGAATGATATCGGCTTTTCTGATTTAGTCGGAACTGTATACGGTATTACAATCAGTTTACGACGGTTACGTCGTTTAGCTTCAGCTTCATAGTATTGTGACAGCACGTCACCGCAGATAAGCCATAACGGCAAACACGCTGCACAAAATAAGAACATTCCAAGTACTAACTGCCAGTTCAGATGCAGAATTAAGTCTATAATCAGAACCGCAATCATCACGATTCCGACAAACATCAGACAAGTCATAGTTGCGTAAAAGTTATATTTTCTATTCATATTTCGATCCTTTCAGCTTTCTGATTATTTTTGGAACGTCTTCTTCAACCATAAAAGACACGCTCATAACTAAACCAATCCCGAAAAATAATAATCCAAATATCGATTTGTATACCCAACTAAGTCCTATGCCACACATAAATATAAGCATCAGCACAAAATGTGCTATCAGTGACAGTAGCATCAAAAATTATTATCCCTTTCGTCTATTATATTGCAATATTGTTCGTGTGAGTCTACTAAGTTGTTGAAACTAAAGCAAGCAACCATCGAACAAATCAAAAACCAGTCACAATTTTCTAACCAGAATCGTGCAAACAACGCGCCAAGAATTCCGGCAGCTGTGATTAGTGCATCAAAAAACATCGAAAGTCTGATTTCTACGACTTTCTTATTCTTCATCTTCATCTTCAAACCAGTCTGAAAGCTGATCTTTCAGATCATCCATCCCTTCATGTTCAATATAACTGATTGTTTCACATTCATTCTCCTCATCAAACCATTCAAGAAACTGATCTTTCAGTTCGTCCATGTACTCGTCAAAAGACTCGTAATCCTCATTGTCTTTATAAAATTCATAGATAACATCGTACATCACACGCCACATGTTTGTTTCGTTAATAGCATATACACCGAACGTCTTTGCGTTTCCGTCATCAGTTGGACTTAAAACTGCGTATTGAACACTAAGTTCTTCCTTACGTAAAGCGTCTTTATTTGTAAACAGCCATTCAGCTATTGTTCTCAGCTTCTCTTTAGTTGTCTGTTCTGTCATATTTTAATACCTTGTTTCCTGTAATCTTTCTTTATACAGTCCGGCAATTGCTGCATTGTGATTTGTTCACCTTTGATGCATCTCCATTCCAGGTTAGCAGCTAAAGGTGTGCTGTTGCACAAATCAATAGCTTCCTGTTCAGTATCAGCTTTCATGTATAAGCACTGAATTTCTGAGTATTGATTTATGAAAGTAGCTCGCCAATAATTCACAGCAATCACCCCGTTTCATTATTTATATTATAACACAATCAGCCGTGAAAAGTCGAATTTGACATAATTTTCACGGCTATTATTTTTTATTGATCTTGTGCATAGTAAATCTCTGAATTTCTCGGAATTTGTTCTGTCGGAATCAGATCCTCATCCACATACCCCAAAAACTCATCCTTTGCTATGTGTATATGCTCCCAGCTCAGTTTCTGAGAACACCAGCAACAGTAATTCGGGAACTTTCTAATATTGTCAATCGGTTCTCCGCAAGCTGGACAGTGTGCCTGCACAGCACGGACTTTTATGAGTCCGACCTTATAACAGACTTTAGTGCTAATGAGCGGTTTTTGTACGTTAGTTTTCAATATTTTCTATCCTTTCCATGTATTTCCTCTCGGAACTGTTCATACTCTTTAATCCATTGAATCTGGATTTTCTGCTGACGCACTGCTCTTGCTTTAACCTGAGTTTCATGTGCTTCTTTAATCTGATTACGCAGATACAAGTATCCACCGATTAAAAGCAACGCTGCCCAGAGAATACGAATTATCGTATTCAATAAATGAGGTAGTGATATATACAACGCTGTACAGCTGCCATCAAACAAACCTAATGCACAGCCGGTAACCACCGCAATATCATCACGAAGTTTCATAAAACACACTACCTTTCTGAATCACTTGTCTTTAGCGGATTCACGAACAGCTAAAGCAATCATCTGCTTGTATGCCGACTCTTTAGTATCAGCTATCGCTAACGTATGTGTCGGATCAGAATTATTGAAAATTCTGTACTTGTTTTTAATGCTGTCATACTCAACAGCGAGATCCATAGTTTGCATTACAAATATTCCTACTTTCTTTTACTTATAAATTTCAATAACATTATTATAACACACTATTTCTGAAAATTCGAAGATATTTTTTGAACTGTTCTTACATCCCGGAAATATCTCTGCATTTCCTGCAATGTGTCGAACTTTAAATATCTCATTTTAAACTTGCCGTTCCGGTAATCAATTCTCAGATCAACTTCATATTGTTGGGTTGCAATGTTATAATCCACTCTATCAGCTGCAAGCCAGAACTGCTGCGGTATGTATTTTAACATATTGCTAAAACAAGCCGACATCGGCATGTGTTCTTCACACCACGCACGTGTTTCTTTAACAAACTCTTTAACACCGTAGCCTTTAGATGCTAAACGTAACTGCTGAATATGATCTAACTTCTTACCGCACAACAGCGTGTTTCGGCAATCCGCATACACACATTCATCATGCAGTCTCGGTTTAGCTACCAACTTGCCTTCCATAAAAATGCGGTCTATCGGCTTGCCACAAATTAAACAGTAAGTTGTGTGCGTGTCATAGTAATATTTAAGTTTCCTCGCACGAAATTCCGGATCCTGTTGACGAATCCGGGATTTCTCATTATTATATTGTTTCCGGCACTCCGGTCCGCATGTGCGTTGTACTCTGCTATGACGTGCTACCGGTGTGAACGGCTTACCGCACATGATACAAATCTTTTCCATCTTCCTTTTCAAATCCCCCGATTTATTATTTTAGAACGGCACATCTTCACCAGACATCATTGTCTGAAAAGCCGCCTCTGGCAACTCAGTTACAGCAGACAAATCCGGCAGTTCACTGTTCACAGCCATTGCCAGGTCGGATATAGCAAGCACAGCCTCATCCAGCATCGCAGAGATGCCGTTTATATAATCAATATCACCGGTTGTCGAGAACTTGTTATATTTAGACATAGCATCCTGTAAGTTGCTCATTACGTCTTTGTAAGCGTTCTCGATATAAATGTTCTTTTCCTGATATTCAGCTCTTGTTATCTGCATTTAACACACCTCACTTGATTACTACGGTCTCATATGTCGTATTCTTCATGAACTTTTCAGCAAGCTTCGGATGTGCTGCCTGTAGAACTTTAGTGTCGATTGTATTACGTGTGCATGTCTTAACTGAGATAGAATGCTCTCCAACTGTCAGTTTGGAATCACTATCTGTTACATAAGCACGCAGTTCGGCTTTCTGATTGTCAAGTCGCTTAGTGAGTTCAGCTATCTGATTCTTTAATGCGATGAATGATTCCACCTTTGCATTAAGTGTTATCATGTCAGGTTTTACAATATCAACTTCCATAATTTTATACCTCCGAATTTGAATTTTCTATCGTGATTATATTATAACATATCATTTCTGAAAATTCGAAGATAATTCAGTGAATCGCAAGCATTTTTTGTACATCATCGAATCTGATCCAATTGCAGGACCATTGTAAGATTCTCGGCTGAAAGCAGTCAGCATGTTCAGGCGAATTCGCCTGTCCGTATGTCTGGCACCGTACGCAGACTAACTCATAAGAATTTGCATGAAAACATTCTCTTGCTTTCCGCATGAACGGATTTATCTTAGTTACTACATAATTCATCGTTTTTCATCTCCATTAATCAATATATCAAGCAGACGTGCAAAAAATACTAAAGGCCATATCAACACTTCATTAAACAGCATTCTTGCACATATCTCCAATGCAACAAACTCCGAGTTTTCTACTGAATCTCTCATATCTGGGTCAAGATTATACAGCATATCTGCAAGGTTGTCTATGTATTCATCGTGAAACCGAATAAGATCAATAATAACTATAACCGCTCCTACGACAATATAATAAATAACTGCAATGCTAAGTTTAGTAATCCAATGCATATATGCTTCACCCCAAATCCGCAAACAATAATAGCCCCTCTGTTACAAGGAGCTACTATTGCAAGTAAAAAAGTAAGAATATCATAAGAATAATGAGAAAATATCAAATGTAATATGTTTATATTATAGCACAGTTGTTCGGAAAAGTCGAATTTGATTGTTTTTGAGTAACACAAAAGCCGTCACAGTAAATCGGTTGCGATCAATGGAGGGAGTGTGACGGCTTTCATGTAAGGTTGTGTTTTTCCATATTTGGTACGAAAAATTTTGTAGAGGTCTTTACAACATGTCAATTGAAAATCATGGTAGGTAAACAGGTCTTATTGTTATTATATGCACGTCTACAAAGATAGTTCAAAAATCTTAGTAAATCTTCGGACTAATCAATAGAGTCCGCTGTCATCAGTTTGTGCGACTATCATAGCCTTTATTTTCTGTACGGTGCAGACATCTGTCATAAAATTTTGAATATAGTTGAATTTGTCCACGGCACTTAGAGTACGTACCTTCGTGATTTCATGAATTACGGCAAAAGCGTCACCTTTAGATAACTCATTACAATGCTTCTCTCCCTGACGACTTACCAGATTATTGAATGTGTTTGAAAACATCATTAATTCCCCTTTCATAAATCCTAAAATTAAGATATATATGTTTATTATATTTGGGGATTCAAACAAAACCTGTCTCAGTCATGCTTACCATCGTTTCTTAGCATTTACATTGTCTGCAAGCAATGTGCTTAACTGCTTATGTCTTCCGCAGCATTTAGCTTCGGTGCAGAACGCATACTGATGTTTCTCACAGTTTGGAACTAACAGTATTTTAAATATCTCCTGGTCGTTCTCATCAAAGTCTGGGTGGGTTTCCAATAAGTCTTTAATCTTATAGAACAAATTACGGATTTCAAGCTGAGCGTTGTTACACAGTCTGAGATTACACATAGCAGCAAGCTCACGCAGATTAACTGTCATAACAAGATTAGTTTGAGTTGCGTTAGGCAGAATTGCTCTTGCATTTTCATTCGCTCTTGCACCTAATACCCCTTGTAAAGCTAAATTTTTCTTTACCTCATCATATGTATTTATGTTTTTGTAGAATGATATCGCTGTTGTAAATAAAGTAGCATTATCAGTCTTTAACAATGGCTGTGGAAAAACAACTTTAGCTTTCTGTTCTATTTGCTGTACAAAAGCATCTTTCCATTTTGCATACACTACGGGACACAGCTGTTCAATTTTATTTAATTTACGAGAGTGAACAAAAAATGGATAATCAGCAATATCACTGTATAGATATTGAATAATCTTTCTAACTTGTTGACCCCCACAATATTCAAGATGATAACTTTTATTAACATTGTGATAAATACTGCCACCAGTCAGACCTAATTTAGCATTCAACACCTTTTGGATACCATCACAAGTTGCGTAAGTACCACTAATTGTTAGATTTATTATGGTTGGCTTATTTGGGTTGATATAAATAGACCCATCACCATCTACTATACCCCTAATAAAATCTTTATAGTATTCTGGGGGTATCTTATTAAATGTGTCAGTAGGGTCTGCACGTAAACCTTTACGCACCACTACTCCATAAGTCATTAAGGTTTCACATAAATGTTGGTCAGCAATTTGAACTCGACAAGATTTTTCTCGATCCTTGTGTAACTGTGCATTGTTGCTTTTTAATTCTTGAAGTATTGACGACATTAAAATGTGTTGTTCTTCTAATTGTGTTATTGATAATAATGCAGGCCCATCCTTACGTACACATACGCACCCATCAGTATAAATAAAGCCTAAAATATATGCTTTTATTGCAGAATCGATAGAATCAAAATAATTACTATTAATAAATTTGGATTCTTTAATTGTGCGGAGCGTGCCACCCTGTTTACGTATTATCTCCTTCACTGTCGTAGCTGAGGCTATGTCATATATTTGTGCAAGTTCATCCATACTAAAACCTTTATTATACTGTTCCATTAAAAATGTTTCTTGGTTCGTATCAAGAATGCATGAACCATGTCGTTTCTGTCCATTACCTTTTGGCAACGGCGGTACTTCGAACTCACCCATTGAACAGTACCTTTGCGATTCTACCGAAAAGGACGCTAAACGATGTCTTGTAAGCTGTGCAAGCAGTGTTCTTGAAACATTGGTGATCTTGAATGTGAAACTACAATGCTCAAGTACGCTGTGATGTCCGGAAGCTATACACTGTTTAACTACAGCAACAGACGGTTGACTCTGATAGCACATGCTTGCAGCAATTGCACAAGTCATAATTGGATTGTTTGTATGGCTAATTAACTCTACTTTCATTTTCTCATAAACCTTTCGTTATATATTTTTTTAACAATGTAAGTCTCTAAGCCTAAACTCAGAGGCTTTGTTCCATTAGATTAGCAAAGACCCATTCGCTGATCTTTCCATGTTTCATAATCTCTGTCCGCTTTCTCAGACAGGTAATCGAAATAGCTCTGTTCCGCTTCCATTTCCCGGTACTCATCGTACTGCTTCTGAAGATATTCCACTAAAGCTTCCGGTGTGCACTCGCCGAGCATCAGAACGGCATCAATAGCTTCGTCGACATCTATGTAGCTATCAGCTTTTTCGTAATCTTCATAGCTACAAATTTCGTCTATAAGTGCAGCATATCCGCTTTTGCTGTCCTTCGACATCGTTGCATAGTATTCAGCATAGGTCTTGCCGTCAAAAGCTTCGTCAGTTGCATTGTTGATCTCATCAATGAATGTTCTGATTAAGTTTGCATAGTTTTCTGAAATTTTAATGCTCACAGTCATTACCTCCGATAAAATTGTTGTTGTTTTTACTGTAATTACATTATAACATATAATTTCAGAAAATTCGAAGATAATTCTAATGCAAAAAGCCGATCGTTCGTCACGAACAACCGGCTCAATGCAGAAAAAGAGAAACTTGCTACAATAGGTAACAATTGATGAAAATATCATTTGTTGTGTAAGTACGCTATCCGACAACGTATCAAGGTGAATTACATTGCCGGATGTACTTACAGCTTTAGGAGAGTGAACTACCACGGAGCTAAACCTCCGTGGCTTCTTGTTTCAACGATTTCAGTTATTATCACACTAATATTAGCAGTTTTCCTAAAATCTCCACAAGCGTGTTAGATTCGGGCGGTTCCCGCCCTA
>Ga0326511_10003421_pt1 | contig 12763 bp, 22 predicted proteins | sample 0_2496_0518_D_FD_203701 | JGI IMG/M metagenome (GOLD analysis project Ga0326511, IMG submission 203701) | Bovine rumen microbial communities from UC Davis, California, United States - 0_2496_0518 | ecosystem: Host-associated > Mammals > Digestive system > Stomach > Rumen | place: USA...
ACCACTTAGTAACACGCACCCCTCCCATTCGTAATAATCGTGTTACTCGATGGTAGTCGACAATCGCCGTCCATCGCACGATCATGTTCGGGAGGGGTGTTACTTAACAATCGTTACACAATTCAATAGGTTTCTTCGGAGATCTCCGGAGGTTGATAATCCTCTACGAGTTCGTAGCCGTCTCCGTCCGGCCTTGCAGTCGTCAACCAATCGAGATGCTCTGCGATCCAATCATTCCACGGCTCGCATATGATCTCCTCGCCGCGTACTAATGCTTTCATGGGAAGGCCTCCGAGTATTTGATGGAGTCATGATCGGCAGCTACCGGTTCATCTTCGGGGGTTCCGTCGAAGATCCAATTGAGCCTTGAGTCGTCGATATCATATACGACCATATTTGCAAATAGATTATGAAGGTTGTTTATTTTAATAGAGAATCCTCTATTTTGCGGGTTCTGCAGCCATGCTGTATAGACATTGTCTTTTTCGGTAGTGATTATTGCCCTGTTGGCAGTAAAACGGTCTCCGATAATGTTCACATACGCATGCGACAGTCCGTCGCTACGCATATCATAGATACAACGCATGATAGCTCCGTTAGTTATGACTTCGAAGTCTACTAAGCCAACGGTACCTTTATTGATAGTGAAGAGTTTGAAGAATTTGTTAGCGTAATTCTGTGGGCTCTTTCCGGCATTTGGTCTAATCCTTGTAAAACTCGGAGTTATAACATCCAATCTGCCGTTCTTGGTTTCAGTTCCGCTTCTGTGTATGAGATTATTAGGTCCGCTGTCTCCGGTCTGACTAACCCAATTAGCCGTGACGAGCGTCTTATCAGTCGCTCCGCTCGCAGGATCCGCAGCCTGCATCCTGCCGTTCGCATCACGAATCCCTATGCTGTTAGCAGCAGTCCCATCTACGACAGAAGTCTCTCCCTGCGTAGCACCGGTGTGCGTGTATGCCTTGAGCGAGCTTCCGCTGGTGATCTTGTCGACCTTGTTGGGAACATCCGTTGCGAGCTGCGCGACCGTCGGATCGTTAGCGACGGCGGTCGCGGCAGCGGCGGGGATAGAAGCTTGCACGGCGTTTATGTTGGTTTGCAGCGTACTATCTGCGCTTGCCCTCGTGAGGGCTTCCTGTGCGATATCGCTCTGTGCCTGTTGCAGATCGGCGTCGAGATTTCCTAAGTCGGTCTCAACATCCGAGCCTCCGATGACGTTGATATCGGAAGCATCAAGCATCACCGCTCCGGTCTGTCCGTTCACGCTCGAGACGCTCGCAGCCGGAAGCTGCGAGCTGTCGAGAGCAATCCCTATCTCATGGTTGACCTGGTCGCTCGTGATGACGACCGCAGCGTCTCCGCTCACGATCTTCACATCTCCGGCACCGTCTCCCTCGACTCCGTTGATGCTGTGCAGCTTCTTACCCAACTCGTCCCATATCTCGGCGATCTTTTCCTTAAGGCGGCAGATCGCGCCGCCGTAGGGCACATCCTGTCTCGGCATGTTATTACTCTCCTATAATCTCCTTTCATTGTATTAAATCTAAGTGCACTCCGCGAGCGAAGAGCGCGACGATATATGCCCTTCCTTCGGGAGGAATGTCGCCTTTTACCTCGAGTCCCTCGATGCGGAGTCCTCCACCGGTAGCCACTATCGAGGAGCAATCGTTCGAGTAGGAGTCCGTAACGTAGCCGAGCTCCGACTGTTCGGCGGAGAGTTCGGCGAGACTATCCGAGTCTCTCACCATCTCGACGACGTTCCAAGCTCCGCCGAAGTTAAGATACCAATTTGCGCCGCCTCCTCCAATAATGACGTTGGCGGTTTGGTTCGCCATAAGGGTCTCGGTGGCCTTCTGGCTCTTATTGTCTGCTTCTTTCTGTACCTCTCCGCCGAGGTAGGTCCCAAGTAACGAAGTAGCCAATCCGGCGACAGTTCCGACTACTGTTCCGATGCCGGGCGCAGCCATAGATCCGGCAATGGCTCCGCTTATTGCTCCAGTACCTGCATTGGCGACTCCGCTCTTCATATTCTGGTCCTGCTGAATCTGCGCCATTGTGCGGTCGTACTGCTGCTGTCCCGAGAGCACGTAGCTCGATAGCTCGTTCGAGGTGATAGGGGCGGCGATGAGCGGAAGCTGGATTCTCCTTCCTTCTCCGAGGCCTGTATTCTGGCCGTTCCTTAGATCCAACATGAGGTAGGCGCCGTTGGTTCCTACGTCGGCGGACATTACGAAGCGGTCCGCTGTGATTCCCCAGGGAAGGCTCCCGTAGACGGTACCGAACGGATCCGTGACGAGATACTTCTTCGAGTCGGTAGTGGTGATCGCGTTCGTTAGTACGGTGGTGTATTCTTTCGGAGTATCTAATCCAGGATACATCTCATGCCATCCGACTTCGATTCCCTGCGGGTTGGTGTGATGTTGGATGTTTCCGGAAATCAGATCCATAGGAGGGACCGGTGAGAACCAAACGCCTAGAATCGCATTGGGATCCAATCCCATCGACTCCTCGAGCGTTCCGGTGTAAATCGTCATTAGGGATATGGTCGTATATGTGCCGACCGTGGCTTCGCGGATTCCCCAATATCCGATAGCGAAGGCTGTTATCGGATTCTGTTCGGTTCCTCCGGTCTTCGTGTAGTAGACGATGACGTAGGGTCCTTCGTTGCCCGACTTTACGTCAAGCTTCGAGGAGTATTCCCACTTCCTCGGAGCGCTCGGATCGGGACGAGCGAGACTCGAAGGTCCTCTCTTGACCCTTCCCCTTCCGAGAGAATAAAGAAGTCTCGAGGGTTTCTGCTGCCTAAGAGACTCGAATCTCCAATACTCACCGGTGAGGTAGTAGTCGACGTGCCATCTTATGCGGGTGTTCACGGTAGGACCGGCCACGGCGATAGGCTCGGCATCATCGATCCATCCGATGATATAATAACGTGCGAGGTCCGCATAGGTCTCATGTGCCTAAATGCAGACGACTTTAGGCTTCTCTCCGGGAAGGAGCACATCGAACACTCCGAGAGGTATCGGGAGCTCGAGCTCGTCGAGCTCATGGCCTTTCCTCGGAGTCACATTGTAGTAATTGTAGGCGGCGTTGCCGAGGGCGGGAGGGGTGTTGTAGGCGTCGGTGGGAGTGGGGAACACAGGCTTATGCAGAGAATCCTCATAGTAGGTCTTGCCGCCTACGGTGAAGTCATTGAAGAGGCTCACGCGGTCATATATCATGCTCACAGTCCCCAATAGAAGAGCTTGTCGAATTCGCGCGCCCAGGTCTCGAAGGGATTCTCGACGGCGTCTCCGTAGTCCCTCACGGTGGCGGGCTCGAGGCCTCCGTAGGTCTTCTGCTCGTAGTCGGTCTTGTTCTGATCTGCGAGGTAATCGTCGGCGACGGCTCCCTGCACCGATACCTCGGGAGGATCGTAAGTGCGGTTCACGGAGTTGCTCTCGATCTTGCCGTCGGAGAGGTCTATCTCCTTGTTCTGCGCGGCGAGTGCGGTGAGCCTTGCCTTGTATTCGCTCCATACTCTGAATTTCACTTCATACCTGGAGTCGATCTCCGCAGCCTTCGCCTTGACGCAGCGCTCCCAATAGGTCTTGTCGGCATTGCCGATTCCGGTGTCGTGGAAACGGTTCCACATGGCGAGGCGCTTCTCGCTGTAGTAGCTGTCCGAAGTCGGGAAGATGCTCTCGAAGACGTCCTCTCCATCGTCCGGATCGTTGAGAATGGAGTAGGGCGTGGGCTGACAGAACATCAGATCAACCCCAGGAAGGTCGCCCATCCGGTAGGCAGGACAGCCGCGAGAGCGACGATGACAGCTCCGAGCTTATACCAGAGCTTACGGCAGTCCTCCGCCTGGTGACGCTCGCATGCCCTTACCTCCCTGCGAAGCTCATCGAGATCTGCGGCCACGTCCTCGATATGGCGGACGGCCTGGCAGTTGTGGGTTCCGCATGTTCCGCATACATGTTTCTCGCTCATGGGTATCTCGAGGTCATTCATCTGCTGCATCATCGTCCGCGCTCTCCTTCTTTTCTTTATCGGTATTATCGTAATCGTTCGGGTTGCCGAGGAGTCCGGGTACGGCCTCGACTCTCAATCCCGGGAGGACATCCTGCACCTTCTCGCAGAAGCGCCTCCTTATCTCCAGGTCCCTCTCGAGGCGGAGCCTAAGCTCCTGGGCGATGGATAAGGTCTCCTCCGGACTCACCCCAGAGGCCTTCTCCGTCCCTGCGCTGCGGATCCCGAACCTGGCGAGGATCTCGCAGTCGATATCGTTGATACACTTGATGATGGATTCGGTGTGATCCTTCGCGCCGAGGTCGATGGCCTTCGCCTCCACGGCGGTCTTATCCAACGTGAAGATGACAGGCTTCCATCCGTCCACGGCGTCGGCGCACTCCTTCGCGTTGAGCTCGGAACCTATGGTTCCCTGGACGATGACCGGCTGACTCATCCCTTTTATGTTGGTCTTCATGCAGCGCCAGGCGTCGGCCATGAGCTGGCAGAGTCCTTCGACCTCATCCGCAGGCACGTAGGGCAAATAGACGGTGGGTCCCTCGTGGGGCTGGAGCCATTCCTGCGGGATGTTCACGCCGTCGCACTTGGGGAACCAATTGAGAGGCTGCCCGTAGATTCCGCGGAGTCCGACGGAACCTCCGGCGAGCTGCATCTCACCGAAGGCCTCCGCCGTTCCGAGAAGGCCGTAGCGATAGATCATCCGCTCCGGCCAATCGGGTTCCATCCCCTCCGGTCCTCCGAGCCAGCGGAACCTGGAGGAGTAGGTGTCCTCATAGTGGCGGAGGAGCGCGTCGGTGTCGATGAGCTCGAGCGCGTTGCGCTCACCCTTGCTAAGGACCGAGAGGGGACGGGCAGGCACCTCAACCCCTCCTCTTGATGATGGAGGGCTTGAGGCTTGCCTTCGCGTCCTTGCCGTACCTCTTGAGCACGTCGCGGACCTCGCCGATGGTGACGAATCCGTCGCAGTCGGCGTCGAGTTTGTTGAGGATCTCGAGGAGGGTGTCCTTCGGGATCCCGATCTTCCAAATACCGAACATGGTCTCCACGCTCCGCTTACTGGGTATTGAAGAGGACACCGCAGGCAGGGTTGCCGCGGTAGACTCCGAGGGCGGAAGCTCCGCCGAGGTTGTAGCCGGTCATACGCTGTTCGGCGCAGCGAAGCGACTCCACATTGTCCCACGCGATCTGCTCGGACAGGGAGTCCCTGTCAATAAGGACGGCTCCGAGCCTCTTGTTGGTGTAGGAGGCGTTGGTGGGCAGCTCTGCGAAGGCGGGGATCTCGACGATCTCCGCGAAGGTGCGGAGGTATTCCCTGGCGGTCTTGGTGGGAATCTGCTTGGCCGCTCCGTCGAGGGCCCATGCGTTGTCCATTGCGTTGAGGACCCTGGTCTCCATGATGAGGAGAGGATCGTCGAGGCAGAAGGTGTTGATACCCAGCTTGGAGTAGGCGGTGCCTTCCTCCTTCATCTCGGCGGCGTGGTCCTGGAGGGTCTTGCACAGGGTGAGGGCGTCGGATGCGCTGGCAAATGCGGGGAGGGTTCCCTGCACGAGTGCGGGCATGACGATGCCGGTGTCCGCGATCTCTCCGGCATATCCCTTGATGTTAGGGGAGTAGGTCACGGAGCTTCCGGTTCCGTCGGAGCTCTCGGTGCTGGAGACGCTCCTGGTTCCGTCGATGACGTCGCTCACGAGCTGGATCTCGGCGTTCCTCTTGAGTGCTGCGAGGGTCTTGTAGGGAGTGCGGAGCTTCTGCGCGACGTAGTCCCCGACCTCCGCGGCGTTGAGAACGTTCTGACTGATTTCACGATCCCAAACGGAGATGTTGAGACTCCAAGCCAGATTGATAACGTCGAGCTGGCCGACGGCGGTGGCATTGCCGAAGGGCACGCAGCGTCCGGAGTTCTTGGCGTTGACGGCTCCGTCGATGAATCCGATGTGCTCGAGACCGGCTCCGTAGGGCATGCTTCCCTTCTTGAAGTAGGCATCGAGGTTTCCTTCCTTGATCCTGGTCTCGTGGACGATGACCTTGCTGATCTTGGGGAGGAGTCCCTGGATGGATGCGATGTTTGCGAGCTTGGCGGCGGTCGCTTCCTCTTCAAAGGCCATGAGAGGCTCATTGGGCCTTATTCCGGATGCGATCTCCTGTCCTGCGAATCTGTCGAAGTTAGACATTTACTTACTCTCCTTTCTTGAATCCGAGCTTGGCGAGAGCCGCCTCATAGGCGGCGTCGAAGTCGGCTTTTGCCTGGTCGACCTTCGCCTTCTCCTGGGCGTTGGCGTTTGCCTGTGCTCCGGAGAGTGCGGTGATCTTGGCGTCGTAGCCCTTGGATTTCTCCTCGAGGGCGGTGACTTTCTCTACAAGTGCGATGTTGGCGGCCTTGAGCTCGTCGATCACTTTCTGATAATCGGGAGTCGTAGGTGCCGGGGTTCCTTCTTCTGGCGCTCCTGTCATTTTATACACCTTGTGCGTAGGCGCGAGCGCCGAGCACAGAGCGCGACGCAGTTGCGCGTTTGCTCCCGGAGGATATGCCGAAAGCATACGGCCGCGCGGATCGTAGGTCTTACGTGCTTTTCCGCTCCTCCGGGCACGTAAGTATTACGTTGTCTATATAAACGTGTTACTGACAGGTAACTATAAATATCTGACATGGCAATATGTCAATTAGTCCAACAGGACAAGGAGTGAACGAAATGAGAAGCATGGATTGGATTGCCCTCTTCAAGGAGGACAGGGAAAGCATGTCGAGAATCATGAGGGAGAACGCGGCAAGTGACCTCAAGGTCGGGTACAGCATGGCACAGATCGCCAAGCAGATGGTAGATATCGAGAGGTATGAGGCAGAGACCGATAGGCTCACCCGTCTCTTTGAAAACTCCGCAGCCGGCCAGGAGCTCGCACACAAGCACCTCAAGAAGGTAGGGGCGATCGCATGACCGACGGCTTCAAGATCTGCGAGAGGAATGGAGCGGCGAATCTGCATTGCATGCAGACTTCCCTCTACGGATGGTTCGATGGGAGCTATAAGAAACTCTCCAAGCTTGCCTCCGAGATGTACGGCGGTTCCTTCTGCCGTCTGATCTGCGATATCCTCGACCGCGGCCTCTACGAAGTCGAGACTGTCTCCATCGAGATGGAAGCGGAGCGTATGGAGGAAGAGCATGAACGCAGCGAAAAGGATTGCACGTGGGAGGGAGAGTGAATGGAACCCGACAGACAGCACGGAGTCAAGTTCCTCGCCGGAGGTGTGTTCGCCATGAACCGCTTTAGGAAGTATGAGAACAATGTCGTCTGGAACATCCATACCGTCTACAAGGGATTCGAGATCCTCCGCGCCTATCACGCGGACACCTGCAAGCCCTGCGCTCTCTATGGGTTCTGGGTTGAGATGGGCGAGGGCATCTTCGTCGTCTCCGACAATCTCGCCGGTATCAAGAAGGAAGCATCGAAGGTAAAGGAGGGAGTAGCATGACCGCCGACGAGACCAGGATGAAGGCCTCCTTCATCCAATGGGACGTACCCGCCAAGAAGCAGAAGGACCTCCATCCGCAGATCAGCGACGGATACCTCGTCAGAATGGATAAGGAGCGTATCGTCTTCACCGGACTAAGCACCGCCGCGGCCAAGATCTGGAAGGCAGGTAAGTTCACATACACTCGCCAAGACGAGAATCTCTGCTGGGAAGATACCAGGGACTTCGACGGCTGGGAGGACTTCGACAGCCAGACGGTGCAGGTCAACCGTCAGACGCTCATCAAACTCCTCGAGAACATAGACTCCGAGAAGGTGAAGCTCTGCGTCCAAAAGGACCATCCGCTGCGCATCCTGGGACGCATCGGACTGACGGCGGCGGGTGCCATGATAGCACCGATCATCACGGAGGAAGAGGAATGACCGCTCCCACGCCTCCGCCGATGCTGCATTACGCGATCTACACCGAGCATGGATGCGGACGCTTCGACGTCGTCACAGATCGCCGTATCGCCTTCGAGGAGAAGCTCCCGGAATGGCTGGAGTTCAAGGAGTACCACTTCAACGTCGAGAAATACTATTGGGAGACCTACCTCCGCCCTGTGTGGATCCGTACCAAGAACATTGACGCGGTGAAGTTCATCGAATACGTCAAGGCGCCGCTCAAGGAGGCGAAGGATTGATCGTCCCGCACCACGTCTATCTGGCGCTCTCCGATCTGGAGCAGAAGGTCAAGGAGCTCAAGAAGGAAGCCATGCGCAGGGCCGATGCCAACATCGACGACGCAGATGAGCTCGCCTTCTGGGCGGCCTATGCCTGCGGAGTCGGCGATGCGCTCGACATGATCAAGGAGACGGCAGACCACATTTAAATAGACAAACTGACTATCAGACAATACAGGAGTGCTACTATGCGCGTAAGACCGCAGATAAGCTTCTCGAGGGAGGAATACGACGCCTTGCGCAAGGCATACGCTGCCTACATCCTCTCCGAAGAAGCACCGGAAAGTATCAACGTTTGGATGAAGGACATCATAATGAAGGAAGTGAAAGAATGAAGCTTAGCGAGATGAAGAACAGAGTGAGCGGACTCCCCGACGGATTCGATGGAGTCAAGATGAGCTGGGACGAGGTCAAGGAGACCTTCGAGATCAAGAAGGCCTGCATCCTCGAGAGGGACAAGAAGGACGACCTCGGACAGCCCATTCTCTACAAGCAGGGACCCAAGCAGGGCCAGCCCGTCCCAGACAGGCAGGTCGCCTTCGCTATCGAGACCGTCTCCGGAAAGAGCATCATCGTGAGGACCAACAGCGCCAGGCTGACCTCGCTCTACTCCGGCGACCTCGACAGGGAGCCCGACGAGACCAACCGCTTCGGCGACAGGATCTACCACGTCGAAGTACCCGAGGGAAGGATGATGTTCGTGCCCTACGAGCAGAAGGCCACCAAGGACGGACGCGAGATGAAATGGAACATCGCCGACCTGGAGGAAGTCGAGGAGTGAGCTCCGGCGCACGATCGGCGGCACTCCTCCGATCGGCGTAAGCGGCGGCCCGCTCTTTTCATCCTGCGCTTGGAACCGGATGAGGGATTCCATCCATGAGGCACGCATCTCTGCCGAATCGTTCATATTGGGCCGTCGCACTTTATAAGGTGGTACTATGGCTGCATTAACTAAGTTCACCATCTCGCCCGCCGGCAACCTCGTCTACAAATCGACCGGAAAGCTGGCGCCGTCGGGTTATACCTTCAAGAAAAATACTGTCTACGGAGCCAACGGCCGCCGTATCGGTTCGCTCTCCCGCAATCTCACCAAGACGGAAGCGGCGAAGATCGCCAAGGCGGAGCGCAGCCGCACCAAGAGAGGGCAGAGGGCGCAGAGGAAGGTATCGACGCCTCCGAAGCAGGGAAAGCCCGCCAAGCCGAAAGACGGCAAGCCCTGGAGAAAGGCGGGACCTGTCGGCTACGAATATGCCGACGACATGGAATTCGACGGGACCGAGTTCCCGGAGGATTCTCCGGCGGTGATCCATGAGTTCGCGCAGCGTGTGAAGGATGCCGCCTTATCCGTAGCGCCTCCTTCCCTGCGCGACAAGATCCGCGCGCTCTCCGAGAAGGCCATCTACCAGGGTTACCAGGAGGACGCCTATATCTTCGAGCTTTTCTTCCAATACCATTCGCCTGTGGATTCGCCGCATAAGTCGGACGTGTCGGTATGGTTGTATCAGTTCGTCAAAAGGATTGAGACCTACATGGGCGTGAGCTGATGATCTGGTATCTTATATTCTTCGCCGGTGGGTTCTTAATGGGCTGGCTCTACTCGGAGGTCTTATCATGATATGGGGACTCGATACCGAGACCGACAACGATGGGAAGGAAGCGTGGATCGTGCAATGGGTGGTAACCGGGAAGGCCGGCACCTTCAAGGGCACGGACGCGAGGGCTCTCATGCACCGCCTGCGCACGCTCGGACGTTCGCGCGAGAATCAGTATATCTATATTCACAACTTGAAATACGACTTGGAATTCATGTGCGGGATCCTCTATGCACTCCAGGAGGAATATGGGGCGGAGCTCTCTCCGATCTTCCGCAACGGCCAGCCGGTGCAGGTCGGCGTCAAGGTAAACGGCAGGGTCCTCATCTTCCGCGACTCGGCTAAGAAGTGGCAGGGTAACCTCCGCTCCCTGGGTGATGCGCTCAACTATCCGAAGCTCGAAAACATCGACCCGGACTTCAAGCCCGGCTGGAGCTCCATGCTCGACCTCGACTCGGAGGAAGATTGGAAGTACGTCATCCGCGACGCGAAGATCTGCGCGAAGGCGGGTGAATTCTGGCACGGCGGAGGGTTCAAGCACGCCACCACCTCTGGCGATGCGTGGGCCTGCATGAGACAGATGATAGGCCTGCCGCTATGGAAGATCCTATTCCCACCTATCACCAGGGAAGAGGACGATGCCCTCCGCGATGGGTACTTCGGAGGCATCAACATCTCCAGGAACAAGGGACACCACACCGGACCGATAACCCACGAGGATAAGGTGTCGATGTTCCCGGGTGTGATGCTGCAAAAGCCTCTCCCGATCGGGAAGCCCATCCACATGGGATGTGTGAAGCCTACCGAAGGCCTATGGGCAGGAAAGATGCGCGTGAAGCTCGATATCAAGGAAGGACATATTCCCTGGTTCACCTTCAAGAATGGGATAGACTACTGTGGCGAGGACGTGAAGTACGGCCAGCATATCGAGCATTGCAACGAGTGGCACAATCTCACTCTTACGTGCGTGGATTGGGAAAATCTGGCTATCGACTATGATATCACGATAGATAGATGCGCGGCGGAATTCTGGACGTTCAGATCGAGGACCGGAGTCCTCACCAAATACATCGATTAGTGGGGTGCGGAGAAGAAGAAGGCCAAGAAGGGAAGCGCGGAGCGTGAGCACGCCAAGAGAATGCTCAATGCCGCATACGGAAGGTTCGCACTTATCCCCGACGGATCCGTAACGGAGCTCGTCCTCGAGGACGGAGAGCCGGTATGGAAGACCAGGGAGGAGAAGGGAGAGCCTACAGGGTTCCTGCCGTTCGCCATGTTCGTGACCGCATGGGCTCGCAGGGAGCTCATGGATCGTGTGCGCCTGGTCGTCGACACCTACGGCGTCGACTCGGTGCTTCATTGCGATACCGACTCCGTGATCTACCTCGGAGAGCCTATCGGCGGGTATGGGAAGGAGCTCGGAATGTGGGACCTCGAGAGCAGGCCCGACGAGATCTATGAGGGCGGGTTCAAGCGCTATATAGAAGTGTTCAACGATAAGCCATTCTTCGATGAGAAAGAGAAGAAGATCGCACGCTATAACGTGACGTGCGCCGGAGTGCCGCAGCCTAAGAGGGCGGACGGCCTGCCCTATGGAATGTGGGTCGAGCTCCTCGACGATCCGAACCGGATATTCGGCGGAGAGTTGGGTAACGAGCACTATTCGATTCATAGTCGCTGGCTGCGTCAGATGTATAAGAAAGCTGGGAAGAATCCCAACGACGTGAACACTCTCAAGCTTCTTCCGAGAAGAGTGCACGGCGGAGTAATCCTCGAAGGGCATACCCATGAGATAGACTCCGACGGCCTGGCTATTCGTTTGTCGAGGAGTGTCTGACAAATGTCTTACGTCGATTAGATCATCGAAGAAATCGGGAAGAACGAAGGATGGGCCTCCTTCGTAAAATTATTACGCCAGGCGAAGGGCTGTCCGGTATGGTTCATGATCGGAGCCCGCCGTATCGGTAAGACCGATGTTGCGCTGCACATGGCTCTCATGTTGTGGCAGGAATACCGTCGGAAGACCATGTGGGTGCGTGATGTTCTCAAGACGCTCGAGGGACAGAATTTCCAGGCCGACTTCCTCAATGATGCGTATGAATTCGGCTGGATTCAAGACGAGGACGAGAAGCATACGTGGATCGTGAAGGCCGACGGCGTCCACGATCCGAGCGGCGAGCTCGTCATCAAGTTCCAATCCCTCTCTACATACAGCTCAAGGAGAGGACCTGCACATCCCGACGTGGATCTGATGCTCTTCGATGAGTTCATCCCCGAAGACCGCCGCTATCAGAGAGGCGCTCTTAAAGGATTGATGAGCTTGACGAAGACCGTCTTCTCCGGCAGAGATGGGTGCAGATGTATCTGCACGAGTAACTTCGTAGCGCTGTCGAATCCGTACTTCGCAGGCTTCGAGATCTATCCCGATCCGAAGAAGGACGTCACCGCATGGCCGGAAAAAGGAGTCGCCATCGAGAGATGCAGAGGATATAGATGCGCCATCGCACAGGAGAGCGAATGGAATAAAGCGTATGCTGCCGCGCACTATGGCGATTATGCCGATGAGGAAGAGGACGTCATGCACCAACTCATTAGGAGGATGCCGAAGGGAGCTGTTCCGGATAAGTGGGCGGTGATGATAAACGACAAGTGGTTCCGCGTATATACTGCGAGCAACGGTGTTCGTATTGCGAGGCAGGAGCGCAACCTTAATAAGAACAGTACCGTGATGTATGTTACCGATCCTCGTAACCTCTCGGACGAAGTCGTCATGCTGCCTGCCGTAGCGCGGATGTCGATCGAGAACGACATCGCGCTCGGCAGGCTAAGGTATGAGGACCCAAACACGTTATTCGCGTTTGTTAATCTGACGTACAATATTTGATAGTAATATGCCCCACCCAACAGATCGTGTTACGGTCGTCAATTGTCGATGACCAACGAGTAACACGATTATTACGAATGGG
>Ga0326511_10003422_pt1 | contig 12760 bp, 13 predicted proteins | sample 0_2496_0518_D_FD_203701 | JGI IMG/M metagenome (GOLD analysis project Ga0326511, IMG submission 203701) | Bovine rumen microbial communities from UC Davis, California, United States - 0_2496_0518 | ecosystem: Host-associated > Mammals > Digestive system > Stomach > Rumen | place: USA...
GATACGGAAATATTTTCAATCATACTATAGGTTATAGGTATAAATGATTGGTTTTTCTACATATTTTGCGTATCTTTGCATTTGAAATTAAATTATCTGATATGAATAAGGATATTTTGACTTTAGTGAACTCTTTGAGAGAGGGGACTGCGGGAAAGACCTGCATGGGTACTGGCAACTACTCATTTGACATTATCACACGTCGGGAGTATCCGAACGGCTTTGTCGTGGGTAAACGCAACAAGTATGAGGAGAAGATTCTGACGATGGAGATTGGCAACACCTGCGGCAATGTGATGACCATGCTCCCCTATTTGGGAGTGAAGACCTTCCCTGTAGCCAAACTAGACGTCTCTCCGCAGGGTTATCAGATGAAACGTGACATGAAGGCCTATGGAGCTGATGTAAGATTTGTGGATAACACACTCAAGGGTGGTACCACCATCCTGCGCTGTATGCACAAACTGGATGATCAGGGCAATCCTACTATGGGACATAAGGGCTCTACTGCAGGCAAGCCCTGGACGGGCATGTCGGCACGTCCTTGTAGGAAGTATCTCTCTTCTCAGAACGGGGAAGTGGAGACATTGGTGGACTCGATGGACTTCACGCCGGATGTGTTCTTCTTCGACGTGGCACAGGCTGGACACAGAATACTGGCTGAAAAACTCCGCGAGAAGGGTACATTGGTATATTTCGAGGGCGACTCTGACGGACACAAGATTGAGGATGAGAAGAGGAGAACAGCAGCCAAAAGGGCTTTCCTGAGATGTGTTGAAGTGAGTGATGTGGTAAAGATGTCAGCCGAACTGGTGGAGGACTTGTCGTTTGCAGATGACTATCAGGACAAGCTCTTCATCCAGACACTGGGAGCTGAGGGGCTACGCTTCAAGTTGGGCGAGGGGCAGTGGATTAAGCTCGACCCCATCGTGAATCCCGACTACAAGGACTATGAGGGTGCTGGTGACTGGACTTCTTCCACATTGATTGCTGCCCTCTGCAGTAAGGGTATGCTGAAAGTGAAAGATATGACGGAACAGACTGTCGCGGAGGTGCTGACTATGGCTCAGCAAATGGCCTCTTACAGTGTTGGTTTCTACGGCAGTAAGGGCCTGATCCATGCGGATGAAGACTTCAAGATGCAGGATAATACGCTGGAAATGCCTCACTACACGAAGAAACTGATGTATCTGCATGGTTCTGCCTCTGCAGGCTACAGCCGCACCTCAATGGGGATCTTGCAGTATCTGCCTGAGGATTGGCAACTGCTGATGCCTGACTGTCCGGTGGACGCTGAAGAATGTCTACAAATGCTAAAGGAGCTGTGCGAGAAGGAGAAGCCCGACCTCATCATAGGCAGCAGCCAAGGTGGCTACTATGCCCAGATGCTGAAGGGGTATAAGCGCATCTGTATTAACCCGGCCCTTGAGATGTCAAAGGATGCTGACGTGAAGTTGGGTAGCCACTACTTTGTAGTGAACCGTCAGGACGGCATACAGAAGTATGTGATTACGCCTGAGATGCTTCAGGGCTACCGCAGACTCGATGCTCACCAGTTTGATGGCATCACAGACTTTGACCGTGAGAATTGCTACGGGCTCTTTGGTGACAAGGATGCTGACTGGGGGTACTGCAAGGCCATCTTTGCTGAACACTACAACCACATCCATACCTACCCCGGAGGTCACAAGATGGAGTATGATGAGATTGAGAAGTATCTCATGCCTTTGGTTAAGGAACTAGTCTAAATAGGATGATATGATAGAAGTGATTAAAAGTCCAACCCCTATGGTTGAGAAGACACAATGGACAGCTTTCTTGGCTGGTCCGATGAATGGCGCACCATCTTGGCAGGCTCAAGCCCCCAAGGTGGCTGCTCAGGTGGGAATTGAGAACTTAACGCTCCTTAATCCCCGTAAGACTGACCGTTTTGTAACGGGCACCTATCAGGTAAACTGGGAAACCTTCGGACTCCGTATGTGCGACGTGATTCTGTTCTGGATCCCGCCTCAGGCCCGTCCTATGAAGCCTTGGCGTTACTATGCTATCACCACAAGACTGGAAATGGCAGAAAACCTAGCGCGTGGCCATAAGGTAATCATCGGTATTGATCCCGAGTTCAAGAATGAGAAAGGTAATGACATGGCAGGTATTCATCATCTGCGGCGCATGGCAAAATACTATGGGGTAGAAAACATCCATACTTCACTTGAAGGATGCATGACGGAGCTGAAGGCGTGGATGGAACGCCCACGTAAGGAGGAAGAGAAAATTCACCACATACCTGGTCCGGCATTTGAGCCAATGGACAAACTGAGCAGGATGATTAAGCCGAGTACGAGTCGCAACGAGACACTGTTGGAGCGCTGGAATCAAACCGTTGCTCCTGGCGATACTGTTTTTGTAGAGGGTGAATTCGGAGCCGATGAATGGAAGCCATTCCTCAACGGTAAAATTGAACTGATAACAAAATAGATATTCAGCGGAATATCATACTATCATTATTTTGGGAACGTCGTAACTACTCCATTCATCTGTGAGTTGTCCAGATTTATCGGATAGGAAAGACTAAACCTTCCTTTATATGTCTGCGGACGGTGCAGTCGTTGAGACTCCACCGTCCTTTTAGGATTAACCAAATACTTCTTTGAATGAATTATAGTTCCGACCGTGAGAGTTATGATCCTCAATGATGGCAAAATGTATCTCACGGAATAACCCTTGGAATTCCGGCTCATCGAAGACCTGCTTGAACAACTGAGCCATGTGTTTGGGCGGATTGGCAAATGCACCACAACCAAAGGCTCCAAGAACAAGCCTATGCTGTCCGTTATTGTATGATATTCGTAAGATAGTACGAATAAGGTTGAGGGTTGAGGGAACAAAATTATCGGGAATAGTTGTCCTCCCATTCATAAATCGCCTGATATTATTTGCAGCAACTGCTACAAAATTCACCTGCCACGGTGAGTCTAACAAGGCATAGCCATTTGCTTCGGTATCACGAAAGACGGTTACGCCATGAGAGTACACACCACCATAATTCCTCTTCAATGGATAAGAGTGATGTGGATTGTGGGGTATGCCATATTCCTTCTCGCAATCAAACATCGCAGGATCTGCATATTGGAACAGGAAACGGAAGTAATCAGAACAACGGAAAAGATACTCTTCCTGTGCTCCCGCACCGCCATACACGCCACCACCAGGGTTCTTAGCACTGGCCATATTCAGTACACAAAGGTCATCGGAACCATCTTTGTCCAAAAGATATTTAGCATAGGCCAGACAGTCCTGATTGACAACCTTGTATTCGGTCGTGTATTTACGCTCCACATTTTTTAAAGTGATTTCCTTTTCACAAAAGACATTGTCTTGTAGTGTTTTACCGTTATGAAGGTTGTCGAATCGTACAATGATGCCAGAAGGAGCCATATAACCACCTTTGTTTACTATTTCCAAAGTTGACTGGAACACCTTTGCTCTTACTGGGCGAGTTCCACCCTGTACCATTTTGGATGGCTCAAACTCTGCGAGCCATGCCTTTGCATCCCATGAGGGGTAATTGTCTGTTGTCATACTTCTTTTTTTTTTGCAAAAGTAAGCTTTTTCCGTGATATTACCAAATAATACAATACGAAGATGATTTGTTATTCAACATTCCTTATAATTGTAGGCTCACTATAGGTATAGGTAACCCTGAAACCAACATATGTGCATCTGTCTCTTTGCACCTCATCGATAGAATCTGAAAAATCGCCCTGTTTAGTATTGACGAGCCATTCTATATTAATACCCTTTCGCCATAATGGACGTAGGTCTCCATGGAACAGTTTCCACATATCAATCGCATACCATGTCAGCAAAAACCCCAAAAGGAAGTTTCTTATGAATTTAAATACAATCTTCATATGATGTTAGTTCTGTTACGGGACTTATATTTCCCTTATAGTCAAGTGAAAATGCTGCCCGACAGTCCAAACAGGCAAACTTATCGGTTATGATTGGGCCGTCAAATTGCATCGAATGGCCGACTATCTGATAGATGTCTGGTATGGGGTTCGATACAAGCATCTCTTCAACATCAGCCCAGACCATACTACCACTGGGATAATCACCCCAACGCATTTCACCTACTTGTGCCAAAGATTCCAGGCCCTCATTGGAACGAAGGAGGCGATTCAAGTGCCTTGCATCCGGTTTTCGGATCAGTTCCATATTCCGCTTAAGCCAGCTCTGCGTTATGCCGGCATGCGAAAACAGATAGTGTTTACTGCCCCAGTCAGTTTCCCAGGCTAATTGGAAGAAACTATGGTACTTGGTAAATAAGCGCTGAAGGGGAACGGCAGAAATAGGATCATACCTAACGCCACCGGCCAATTCATAATAATACCCAGAATAGTAATGAAGGTCATGATTACCCAACAGCAAAACGACTTTTTCAGGGTCCTGCTGCTTGATGGCTATAATGGATTTAAAGTTCATAAGAGCCTCTCGATTCGTAATACCCTCCATTTCATAAGGATCAGTGTAGTCTCCAAGAAACACAATTTTCTCGTAGTCACCAGATTTCAAGGCCGACTCCCAAAAAGTACGGCCATGAACATCTGGAATAATCAGTATTTTCTTATTCATTATCTTATACTAACAATTCAACCTAAGTGCCTGAGAAGAAATCTTGACTTGCTGCTTTTGCGCATCTTGTCGAGACCACGCTCACGGATCTGACGGACACGCTCACGGGTAAGTCCCATATCGTAGCCAATATCATCGAGTGCTCTCTCTTGACATCCAATGCCAAAACTTTGGATGACAATAGTTCTTTCCCTATCATTGAGGACGGTACACAACACTTGCATCAGGTCGCTACACATAGAGTCATGGTCAACCTTTCGGTCAGTTGCATACTCTGAGGAGGATGACATCATATCAGCTACCGTTGTCCCCTCATCTTCAGAAATGGGAGCATCAATACTGGCAACATGAGCTTCACCTTGAATGGCCTTTTCAATCTTGTCAATTTCCAAAGAAATAATGTCACTCAACTCCTCTGCAGACGGGTAACGTTGCTGTTTTTGGATAAATTCATTCGTGGCATTCTTGATCTTGTTGCTGATAGCAATCTGGCTCTGGGGCCTGCGAACCATATTACTGTACTCTGCAATGGCCTGAAGGATGCTTTGACGAATCCACCAGATGGCATAGGAGATAAACTTGAAACCACGTGTTTCATCAAACTTATCAGCAGCTGTTATAAGTCCAATATTTCCTTCACTAATCAGGTCTGTAAGGGAAACACCTTGGTTCTGATACTGTTTCGCAACAGATACCACAAAGCGCAGATTGGCTTTGACAAGCTTGTCTTTGGCCATCTCACCTTTCTTGCCTCCCGCATGAATGGCTTGGGCAAGTAATACTTCTTCTTCAGTAGACACCAGAGGGACGCGACTAATCTCGGTAAGATATTTGTCGAGTGACTGCTCAGAACGAGGGGTAATGCTTTTATTAATCTTCAGTTGTCTCATATAATATTGTTAATTGAAAATCTTGAAAAAAAACTTGGAAACCTTTGATGCATTGCAACTGGGTTTCATCATGGAAGTGTCAATTGTCGGCGTGATATTCATGCCGTACTCCCTATTGAAGCGCTTTGCCATTGCCTTAAAGGCCTTACCATGACGGCATCTGGGGTCCTCTCCTGTATAATAGAGATAATAGTGAATCATCTCGTGGATAAGTATGTTGCGGAACTCATACTCCGTATAATCATAGAAGTCGCTAATTTCGATGGTCTCTGACATTCCGAAAGGAGCATCAATCTGATAATAGAAATAACCCAAGGTTCTCCATCCATGACGAACCTTTAGATGCGGTATCGGAAGAATACCACCAAAATACTCTTCATTGAAGCAATAGAAACTTGCCAATATGTTAAATTCCGCAATTACCATAATCGAAGTTATTATACATTATCAAATCAATTTAGATTCACACATTAAAAAAAGAGGTTATGAGTTTCCAAAATGGAGCAAGATCAGGCCACTCTCCTTCACCATAATAGTAAAAGAAGCAGCATAGGAGAAAAAGTATTATTATACCAAGAACTGCTCCTATCAGTCTACCTAAGACTGCGAGGAAATACTCTCGAAGGGAATTAAACTCCCAGATAAAACCATTCCAATACTGATAAAACCTCATATTTATTATACTTTTCTAATTCCTGGTGCAAAGGTCGGAAAAAAATATTATAACGTATTCCCATATATACGTATAGCTACTTTACAACAGTATTATCCATCTGAAATAAATCTGATGTTATACCTATAACTCTAAGTATATATTGAAAAGATAGCCGTAAATTTGCACTCAAAATCCGATTGTAACTAAATAATATAATAAATATATGAGTGTAAAAACTGAGATAAACATTGAGAACAAGCCGAAGGCAACAATGAAGAACTTCCAATTCGTCGAGAATTTGGACAAACTGATTGATGTAGCAGAAAAGGAAGAAGAGAGTGATGAACCACTGGAAGACAATCGTCGTTCTTTCTATGACCTGGTGATGATTCGCTCTCGATATATTGACCGTTATGACTGGTATGATACCATTTTTGAGAAGAATGGTAAATATGGCACAAAGGATACGACTGGTAAGGTGCTTTTGCCAGCACAATATGACGGTATAGGCGAACTTTGCCATAAAATCTACTGCGGGAACATTCCCCGGGTTGCTAAACTGAACGGAAAGGCAGGACTGGTAAAGCCTGATGGTAGTGGCGAGGCACTGACTCCTTTTGTCTATGACTCCATCTCATACATGCTCATAGAACCTTATTACACCGTCAAGAAAGACGGTAAACTTGGGATTATAGGTAAGGATGGACATGTAATTGCCCCTTGTATTCTTGATGAAATAACGCATGCCAATGGACGATGTATTGTGTTTAGGTCAGGTAACAAGTATGGCCTGCTTGACAGAACATGTAACGACCTCTATATAGCTCCTCAATATGACAAGGTTGAATTTGTTGATATGGAGCAGCCCTGCACTGTCACAAAAGACGATGTTGAAGGTGTCATCAACGAGCATGGTGACTTTATGACATGTGAGGAAGCCCTCGACTATGAGGGTTATCTCGTTGGGGAGTACAATCCAGATACATTTTTTAAAGACTGAGATATGATAAGAGGCAAGAAAATAAGAAAGCCACTACGCAAACTTAAAATACAGGAAAAGGCAGAGATGGAACAGGAACTGACTCCTGACTTTATTGATGAGAATGAAGAACTAACCATGTTGTCAGCAGTGGATCTCATTGTAACCCTTGCTGAGGATTCGGAGCTGAGTTCTTTATTCTTTGAGAAGGCAGATCGTTTTATTACCTTCCTTTCAGAACGTCAGAACATCACAAAGATACAGGCTGTGCTACTGGCTCTTTTCGCTGAGTCGAGTGCCTCAGGCAACAAATCTGATTTCGCGGATGTCGCTCGATACCTTGATTGTAACAGCGTACAGGTGCTACAGTATAAAGGAGAGGTGGATGACTTGGTAAGGAAAGGCATGCTTCGCATGATAAGAAACAACATGAACGGAAGTTATGACTACGCCGTGACTCAATCATTTCTGGAAAGCCTCGCTAAGAATGAACCGTTCCAGCGTAAGTCATACAAGAATGCCTCTGGAATTCAGTTCTTCCAGCATTTTTATGATATCACCCATCTGCGCCATGAGGATGAACTCTCTTCAGAACTGATGTTTGAAGAGATAGAACGGCTGATGGATGAAAATCCGGATCTTTCATATGTAAAGGCTCTACGTAATATTGGCATGTCGGCAGAAAGCGAGGCTGTAGTTACTCACATGTGTCGTCATCTGGTATTATGCGGAACAGTTAATATCCCTATGAGTCATCTTGTCTTCTTGTTTGATGCACAGCATCAGAAGTATAATTTTGACAGAGCCATGTCTGAAGGAAGACACTTTCTGGTAAGGGAAGGTTGGGTAGAAAACGCTTTTTCTGAAGGTTTCAAAGATAAAGACGAATATCAATTGACAGCCAAGGCACGGGAAACACTCCTTCAAGAGTTTGACATCAAACAGCCAGAAAACAAGGGTTGTGACGTGGTGCGGAGCGATAGTATTGTAGCCAAAGAACTGTTCTTTAATGACGAGGTCATGCACCAACTTGAAGGGCTGGCCGAGTTGCTTGATGAGGGACATTATATGAGTATATGTAACCGCCTGAAGGAAAAAGGACGGCGTCAGGGCTTTGCCTGCCTGTTCTATGGCGAACCTGGCACAGGAAAAACTGAGAGCGTGCTCCAGATGGCCAAAAAGACTGGCCGTGATATCATGCAGGTGAATATCTCGCAGGTGAAGAGTATGTGGGTAGGCGAGAGCGAGAAGAATATCAAGGCTATTTTTGACCGCTATCGTGCTGTCGCTAAGAATTCCAAGAAAGTTCCTATCCTTCTCTTCAATGAGGCAGATGCTGTAATCGGCAAACGAAAGGAAGGTGCTGAGCGTTCTGTCGATAAGATGGAGAATTCCATCCAGAACATCATTCTACAAGAGATGGAAACGCTAGACGGTATTATGATCGCAACGACAAACTTGGTACAGAACATGGATGATGCCTTCGAGCGACGCTTCCTCTACAAGGTGAAATTTGAGAAACCCGAATTGGCTCAGCGCACCAAAATCTGGCAGTCTATGTTGCCGGAACTCTCTGAGAAGACCGCAGTGAAACTGGCCACTGCATATGATTTTAGTGGAGGGCAGATTGAGAATATTACCCGTAAGTGTGATATAGAGAGCATTCTTTATGGGAATGATTATGTGACCGATGAGAAAATTGAGCAATACTGCCGCGAAGAGAAAATTGTGAAGAAAGGCGGAGCACGTATAGGTTTTATATAATGAAGCAGCAAAATGATTACATTTAGAAAGGTTAGAGAAGATGATTTAGAACTCAACTCCAAAATAGAGGAGCTGAACATAAAGGTATTCCCTTCAACAGAGACTACCTCAGACCTACATTTCTTGGAGAATTATTACAAGGGAGCATCCGTAGACTTCATCGCCATCGAGGATGATGGCAAGTTTATGGGATACACTTATATGATAAATTTCTTCCAAGGCTCTTTTATCTATTATCTGGCCATAGAACCAGAGTATCAGAGTAAAGGTTATGGAACTGCCCTACTGAAGCATCTGCGGGAGATTCAAGGCAATCGCTCCATAGCCCTGACCATCTTTACACCTCAGCCGGACAACGATGACTATGAAGAGTGTCTCAGAAGAAAGTGGTTTTATGTCAGAAACGGCTATGTAGATCAGAAGATACCCTATCCAAACGAAGAATCCCATCGCTATGACATCTATATGAATGGGGACGGCATCAGTTACATAGAGCTTATGGCCATGCTTAACAAGGTTAATATGTTCTTTAATACTCTTATATGCAGAAGATAGTACTTGTGCTATTTCTCTTAATGGCAAAACAATTTAAACTTCCATATTAAGGATTATGGTTTATAGAAAAGGTGAATATATTGAAGTTAAGACAAATCAACCAGACATTCATATCATAGAGATGTTTGGAGATGGGATGAGCACAGATGTTGAGCCCTCGGAGTATATTGGGAAAATAAAGAGCGTCATTGATGATGACAATTATCTCATATATATTGTGCACCCATTAATTGGGTATAGATGTGTTATTCACTCGTCGGAGATACTTCGCAGAGTATCTGAAACAGAACTGACTGATAAAGAAAAGGCTGCTGAAGATAATATCGACTTCCTAGCCCCAAATGTGTATGAGAATGATGGGGAAATAAAGGGTGAAAACATCGAAAAGAAATGTATCTCATTATCAAGAAAAGCACTTAACACTCTTTTCCCTGAATACAAGATAAAAAGCTGCAAGTTGATAGAATCCGATTTCATAAAGTCTGATTTGCTGAAGTGTGTTGATTGGCTTATTAAGAACAGGTGTAATGATGACAAAACGATTGCTCAAAATCTCACGGAAAAAAGAAATCACTTTAAGAAGATACTTCAGCAAATGCGCTTCAAGGAATACTATACTGTAAGGGTAGAAGTTAAAGGAGAAAATAAAACAAAAATGTCGGGTTTATCTAGCTTTATAGAATCTTTTAACTGTACTACTTACTATCTCTATTTGTTCGTTGACACTAGGTTTGAGGAGGTTTCTATTACCCGCGACATCAATGAACGTACAAGATTCTATCGTAGTGTTGGACCAGAATACTATCATATAGACGGCTATATTAACGACTTCCGTAAAGAGGTGTTCAGTCAATGACTGTCGCCTTCGTACTAAATGAACTCCATATTAAAGGAGACGCAAGTTGCGTCTCCTTCAATTCACAAATCTCCTCTGAACTTTTGAACTGGATTCCCTCGTTCAAGAGAGTTATGGTTCATCCATACTTCATGATTATGATGTAACCTCCTGTCTTCATCAATCGCAGATAGTTTCATTAAAAGACGCTCACAGGCCAAACGCTTATTTTGAATCTGTAGCCGCTCGTCAGATGCCAACACGGTAATTCCTGTTGGCACATGAATCGCCCTAACAGCACTTTCTACCTTATTGACATTCTGTCCTCCAGGGCCAGATGAGCGTAACGTCTCATAGGTGATATCGCGCTCGCTGATAGTTCCTGTCTGAAGAGGTTTGAAGAAATGAACACCAACAAACCAATTCTTACGACGGTGCCATGGACGAAATGGATTCTTCTGTGCCACCCAAAGCACAGAACCTTCCCATTCATCTTTAAGAGATATCGCATGCTCACTTTCTATTGCCAGCGTAGCAGAAAACATACAACCATCATTTGGGCCGTCTTCATGCTCTACAACTTCTACTTCATAACCTAGGCTCTTTGCCTGTTCTATAATCTTGTTCATGACGAGAACTACCACTCGGCAGCACTCTACTGGGCCTCGCCCTGATGTTATTTGAATATACTCCTTATCCATGTTATTCTTCATTCATTCTTACGATACGAGGAATAATCTTTCCCTCTATGTTAACTAAACCTTTTTGTGACTCCATGACTTGGTAGATGTCTTTATATGCCTGTGGGGCTTCCTCGGTCGTGCCACCAACTAATGTCACGTTGTGCTCTGCAAGAAACTTCTTCATTGCATAGTGACTGAAGCTGTTCTTTGCTTCGAGGCGGGACATCCTTCTTCCTGCGCCATGAGAGGCAGAAAAGAGCGACTCGCGGCATCCTTTACCCGAAACTATATATCCAGGAGTAGCCATTGACCCTGGGATAATACCAAACTCTCCTAAATGTGCTGGTGTTGCCCCTTTGCGATGAATAATGACTTTCCTACCATCAGGAAGTGTTTCTTTCCATGCGAAGTTATGATGATTGCTGACATTCATCAGCGGCTTCAACCGAAGAGCCTTTGAGACATTATAATGGATGCACTTATGATTGACTGCAGAATACTCACCAGCAATCTCCATACATCTCCAGTATTCTTCGCCTATACCGCTATTCAGATCAAGCCATGCAAAAGGCCCTGCCTGTCGGGGGAGGCGGCAAGATTCTTTAGCTAAACTTGTATAGTAGTCTGCAATGGCAGCACCAAGTCCTCGGCTCCCCGAATGACTCAGAATACCAAGATAACAGCCCTCTGGAACCCCCAAAGCATTGCCAACAGGTAAATCTATCTCACAGATATCGACAAAATGATTTCCTTTACCGCTTGTACCCATCTGACGAACAGCTTTATTCCGGAACTGTCTCAAAATTGCGATTTCTCGAAACTCGCCTTTATCAAAGAGCGGGTCATATTGCTTGAAAGGGAGTATATCGTCAAGTCCAAAAGCGGTGTTATTACACAAAGCATCCAAAGCCTTATCATGATGGTTTAATAAATAATCGACTCCAGCATCGAGAATTGTCAAACTCATGCGACAACCGATATCCTTTCCAACGGCATAAGGAATCACTACATCATTTGTCGTAGCAAGAACACCTCCAATTGGGAGTCCGAAACCAGCACAACCATCTGGCATCAGTGCGCCAGAGATCGTTACTGGTAATCTCATGGCCATTTCCATTTGTGATATCGCCAGTTTGTCGATATTGTCTTTACCAAATATAACATATTGAAGAGGTGTATCGCACAACTCATACGTTGCAGCTTTTACTCTTGTAGGAGAAATCATTTCCGCAAGTCGTCCCCAAACGACATCTTGCTTGAATATCTCAGGTGATTGTATTATCTCTCTGAGTTTATTGACTATCTCTTCCTGAGAATTGTGTTTGCAATACTTGCTTACCAACTCTATAGCCAGGCTTCTGGCGACATTGTCGGTATATCCTAATTTACTTAATTCTTTTGGTTTTATATTGCCCATAAATGAATATAATTACTATGCATAGCACATCCGCCTGCAATATTACAAAATAAAAGTGATTTTGAGTCTGGCATGGCTACAATAAAACCAACCTACAACCAACAAGTTGCAGTTACCAATACTCTGTGGGGATATATACTTACTTTATACTCATTCGTACGACCCTTTCTCTTACTTTAAAGGGTTCGACAATAATTTTGGCTGCAAAATTAGTGATTATCCAGCAAATAACCAAATATAAAATTCATTATTTTGCCAATGTTAAACAAAAAATAATCATAAATAGGAAGATATCACTCCAGCTACACCGTACAGACTCTTTCTTAATTTGGAATACCCTTGTTACG
>Ga0326511_10003423_pt1 | contig 12760 bp, 21 predicted proteins | sample 0_2496_0518_D_FD_203701 | JGI IMG/M metagenome (GOLD analysis project Ga0326511, IMG submission 203701) | Bovine rumen microbial communities from UC Davis, California, United States - 0_2496_0518 | ecosystem: Host-associated > Mammals > Digestive system > Stomach > Rumen | place: USA...
ATTACCAGATACAATCCCTACATTTTCACTTCCCCAATAGAAAGGAATCCTCTGTGCGGCAGAGGCTAATTTACCTTTAATTCTAACTTGTGCGGTAATTACTTTATAACTTGCAGAAGTTGAATCACTTGTAAAAAATGTCCCTTGCGGCGTGTAGAAAGTAATAGCAACACCGCCTAGTTCATTTTCAGACATACGAACCGCGCCACTTATTTCTAGGACTGTAATTTCTATGTCTCCAGATGATAATAGCTGATCAGAAGCGCCTTCCGCCCCAGGGAAATCCTTACAAAAAATTTCAATAGATTCAACCTATACAAAGTTCGGTCCATCAACATCAAAAATCTAGTATTGTCTAGTTTCATATGCTAATCTATATGGATTATCTACCATATTATCTTCATCTATTGTATAAGAACGAACTACCTGTCCGCCCATATTATCTATAAATTTTAAGTTATAAGTAATTCCATAGTGACCAACATATTGTCTTTCTGGTGGAATTGATGTTTTAAACTTTGCCCCTAAAATAATAGAAGAAGATTGTTTAATATATTGTTCTAGGCCCTCAATATTTAATGTGACATCATTAGATGGATATATTTTATATTTATAATCTTTAATGCTACTATCTAAATAAAATTTATTATCAGATGTAACACAATTATTTCCAATAATATCATATGCCTAATCTCCCTAGGCTTGTGAAATGTAATTTATTCCTAGTTTTTTAGTTGTCCCAAGAATAGTTTTTTCTTTTTTCATATCATTTCCTGGAACAAGAATATAAACATATGCACCATTATTGAAAGTCATATCTGAATTGTTAGCATAAGCATATATAATAGCGTCTTGATAACGGCATCTATATTTTCCAATTGTTGCGTCTTCACATGAAACTATTTGAGCCTGGATTGTTCTATCATATCCCGCTTTATCTACTGAATTAGTAGCTAATAGTTCAATGGCATCTAAGACTTTTTCACTTACACTCATTGATATTCCTCCTTATATCTCCTTTTATATTAAATATAAAAAAATGATAAGATGAATTATTTAATTTTGTCCTTATAAAAATACTATACCTTATTTATATTATATCATAAAATTTTTAAAAAATCAAATTTTACTATCTAACTTCAGGGAAACGGGTTGCTATTAATCCATCATAATTAAATCTTGTAATCTCAAAAAACTATTCTTTACTTATTTCTTCAAATATAACTAAATTTATCATATGTGTTATATCATAAATTCCATATTCCCATTTATATTTAATCATTTCAAAACTTTCCATATTTTTACTCCTTAAATGAATTAAAAAGGGACTTTAATAAAAGTCCCTTTTTTTAATTATTTCTCATAGCGCGCTGTGCTGCTAAGTTAACTAAATCATTAAATGCTTCTTCAATTTCCTTTTTGCTATTAACGTTCGGGAATGAAGCTTCGATATGAACATTTTGTTCTAGTTCTTCTTTATTTGTTGGCATTAATGAATTTAATCCTATATTATCAATTCGATTATATAAAGAGCCTTGTAATGAAGATGAAATTTCTCTTAAAACACGAGTACCTTCTAAGAAATTCTTAGTATCATTTTCATTTAAAACTAACTCTTTTTGGTGAAGAATAGCGGGTCTCCCTTCCGTTGAGTGCCAATTTCCAGTATACCCACCAGAATCATAATAATATTTTTTATAATATTCTCCGCCCGCAATAAAGCCCTGATCAGTCTCAATTATTTCTTTATTATTTCCACTAGATTTTGATGATTTGTTTCCACTTGGGCTGCTTGTTGCTCCTGTTCCGCCTGTTCCACCTCCAGTGCCACCATTTCCACCATTTGAGCCTCCACTGGAGCTATCACCGCTTGCTGCGGCTCTTACTCTAGCCGCATAATTTTCAAAAGCAGAAGCCATCTGATCATAAGCATCGGCATATGCTTGAGCGGTTCTATGATAAGATTCAATAGCTGCATTAGCTGTTTCAGCATAGGCGGCTGCCCTTCCTTGTTCTTCTTGAATGAAGTTATGAATTTCAGAAACCGCGGTTTTAGCTTCATTGTAGACATTTTGATATTCATCAACTAATCCCCTTGCAACATCTTGTAATGTTTCAATAGCATCAACTTCTGAATACATTCTATCAATAAGTTCATCATTATTTTCAATTAAATCTTCAAAAGCATATGATAAAAGATCTACACCCTATGTGACATAATCTAAACTAATACCTGCGGCGTTCGCCATATTATCTAGCTATTCTTCATAATCTTTAGTAGCTTCAGTAATACTATCAAAAGCCTATTCACAGACTGGAATAAATCCACCTTCACCCGCTACTTTATCACTCATCTATTGAATTCCGCTTTCCCAAGCAGGAACTAAATCTCCCATAAGAATATTTTGTTCATCAATAGACATCTGATTATAATTGGCTACATCTGTATTATATAATGCCGCCATATCAGCAAATGCGGATTCCATTAAATTATTTCTAGCTTCCGCATTTTGAGCGGTTTTATCATTAATATATTCGCCATATTCTTCTCTTAATAAAGCAAGTTTTTCAATTCTTTCTTCTTCAGCTAAAGAAGTATCTTCAAGAATTTCTTTATACTCAGATTGAAAATCTTTCCATGCGGAAAGCATATCATTTAATACAGACTGGTATCTTTCTTTATCAAAATTATATAGGTCATTTTGAGCTTGTGCTAAATTATCTCTAGCATCATCAACCGCATTATTATCTGCAACATATTGATAAGAATAATTTCCTTGAGAATCTCTCTTTAATCGCATTGTAGTTTTTGCAGACTGAGCATCTTGTAACGCGATGCGCGCCTGTTCGACTTGTAAGAGCTTCTCCGCACGATCAACATCATATTGAGAAACTTTTTCTTTATTCCTTAAAATATTAAGTTGGTCATCCATTAATTTCTTTAATGTTTGCTGACTCTTAATATTTTTACTTTCGTCTATTGCTTTTTGATATTTTCTTTCAGTCTCTTGAATTGCAAAGGCGGAATTAATTGTATCAAGATATTCTTCCGCATTTTTATTCATTAAATCCCATTGAGTGCTTAAATAATCAGTACCCTTACCATTAGAAATCTTTTTATCTAATTCATCAAAGATTTTATCAATAGCATTAACATATTTATCTTGAATAGTTTTTGCGGAGTCTTCAATTAAATCATTTAAATTCTTAATAGTTTCTTTATAATTCTATTCAAATTGTTCAGCTGCTTTAGAGTCTCCCCTAGCAACCGCTTCTTCCCATTCTTGTTTCCAGAAGTCTCTTTGTTGTTTTAATGAATCAAGCTGTTTTAAATTATTTCTAGCTAATGCATCATAATATTTTTGCATAGCATCATAATTTTTATCACCATATAGTAATGACAATAAATCAATATCATGTTCAATCAAATCTCCAACATATTCATAATCTTCAATTTGTTTATCAAACTGATCCGCAATATCATCAATAGTATCAAGATAAGCTTTTCCAATATCATCAATTAGTCCCTAAACATCTTCCATTTGACCCATTAATTCATCTAAATCCTTTTGAAGATCTTCCATAGCTTGCGCTTTGTTGTCTCCATAAATTGCGGATTTGCCTGTTTCATTAATAGCTTCAATTTCGGCGCGGGTAGCCATTAATTGTTCTGTTAAAGCTTGTAAACTACCTTTTGTTCCATGAACATCAAAATAAGAAAAAACGTCATTAAAGTTTTGCCTTGCGTTAGCAAAAATTTCTTCAAATTCAGTACCTTTAAGAACGTCAGTATGTTCAAGCACTTCTCTGCGGAATTTATTCCAATCACGTTCAGCCTAGCCCATCTCAAGCTAAATTTCAACCGCCATACGGAATTTCTTGATATTAATTTCAATTTGCTTTTGAGTTTGCTCTTCAATCTAGTCTACAACATCTTCCATATCTTCACGAAGACTATCATAGTTTTTGATTTTCTTTTCTAGATTCTTATACTCATCATCAAATTCTTTAATTTTTTTATCAATTTTACTAGCTTCATCAGCTAAAGCTTTCTTTAAGTCTTTATCTGTTGATGCATTATATGCGTCTATTAAGCTGTTATATTTAGCGGTCTCCGCAGTTATCTAAGCTTGTTTCTTGCCAAGAACATCCATATAATTCGCAATATTTCCATAGGCATCAAAGGTTACTCCAAGATTTTTTAATGCTTCTTGTTGTGTCTTTAAATCTTGTTCTTGAATTTTATGCTTTTCCTAAAGAGTAACTTTATTCTTTTCTAAAATTCTATTTTGTTCGTTTAAGTTATCAAGAAGCTATTTTCCATATAGTCTATCTTGCTTCTATTGCGCTCTCTTTAACTCGCGGTTGATTTGTTTAAGTTCGACGTTAATATCATGATAAATATCACGAGTATCCTAAAGATCCTTCTTGCGATCTTTTTGTGAAGTATCTGGTTCCGGAGCTTTTCCACTTCCGCCTCCTTTGCCTCCGCCGCCTTTTCCACCACTACCTTTACTTGTTGGCTTTTTAGACCCGCCTCCATGCGAAGCTTGACTATATTTAAAACCACCACCAGACGATTTATGTGCACCTATAACTTTTAAGCTAAAAGCTTTATTTTGTTTCTTAGTAGTAACAGTAACGGGATCTGGTACATACTAAACACCAGTAACATAAGCCTCACCCGCATTACTAGGCGTTTTAAAATCTACTAATTGTCCATTAGCAAAAGGAATAGAATAGGGAAGATATACACGTCCGCCTTCTTGAGGATGAAAGCCAGCAGTTTCATTTGTTTCTTCAGTCTAGTTATCTTGTTCAATTACTTCAGCATCAATTCCCATTGAAGCAAGATAATCTTCAGCTTGTTGTGCAGATTGGAAGGCAGCATCAACCATTGTGCTCAATCCGTCTAAAAATTGTTGATTATCTAAAGACGCTCCAATCGCCATATCATCAAGACTTTGTCCTTGATAATACAAATCCATTAAATGGTCAAAACCAGCGTCAAATTGAGACGTATCTAATCCTACTTGTGTAGCAATATCTTGTTGAGCTATTGACATTAACTGATCATAGGCATCCGTATTACCTTCAATGGCAGCTTTCATTAGTTGTAAATTATCTGTATTTTTTAAGAATCCCTATGATAAAGATGAACCATCTAAATCTAATAAATCAGCATAAGCATCTCTTAAATCATTTATAACAGCAGCTTGATCCTGAGCAGCTCCACTACTTAACGCAGCCATCCAATCTTTATAATTGTCTGTAACATCTGTTATAGCATCATCAAATCTAAGAACTGCTTCCGCTAAATCATCTGCCGCACGAGTGTCCTAATCTAAATCATCATCTATTTCTATTGATGTGTCAGCCATTCCCTGAAGAACGTCAGAAAGCTACTGAACTGCACTCTATTCAATATCAGAATCAGTTGGAAACATCGCATCATGCCAAGCGTGAGCAGCTTCTAAAGATTGCTCTTTTAATTTAGCTAAATTTTCTTCAGCGCCTGTAATTTGATCTCCATAGTCTTTAACGGCTTCAAAAATTTCCCTAGCAGTTTCTCTGGATATTCCTTGTTGATTTATTATTTCCTTCCAATTTTTGACGTACAATGCTAATTCATCATCGCCAGCAGAAAGGGTTTGTAAATATTCTAATGCTCCTTGAACAGCCTCTTCTCTAGTATAATTTTGTGCTTCAAGATGTTCATACACATCAGAAGGCGCCCCAGCATAATCTGCACGAGGTACCGTTTCAGCCTGATCAATACTATCATAAAAATTTTTATCCCATCCTTGCGCTACTATCGCCTAGTTTTTTTCTATTTCACGATTTATAAGACTTAAATTATTAGCAAAACCTTCTACTTTTATATCATCAATAGCTGCAAAAAATTCCTTTGCAGATTTAGTTAATTTATAAGTCCCATTGGCAGCTTGATCAAAAAACTATTCTAGTCCAGATCCTTGCAATGTTTTAAACTCAGTTTTACTAAGATTCTTACCTTCACGAACTTTATCTTCGATATCTTGATATTTACCATACTGCTATGCAGCGCTTTCTTGTAAAGCTTCTGGATTTGCTGCTAAAATTCTTGCGTTATGCTATAAATCTGCTCCTGCCATTCTCTAAAAACTATCTGCAATAAGCTCCCAATTTTTAACTTTAGCTGGGTCTATTTGCATAATAGCAGCTAATTGCGCTTCATCCATATTAGCAGCAGCCTATTCTATTCTATCTTTTACTTCTTTTGGAATCGGCCCAATTTCTTTCTATAAATCTTTCTAAAACTTTTCTATATATTTAGCAAAAGCATCATAGCTAGCATATAAGTCTCCATAATGCTATTCTAAAAGTGCACTAGCAGCTTCTGAAGCATCAATACCTTCTGCTAATTTATTTCCAGAATCAATTGCAGCTTGTAAATGCTACTAAGTTTCTTTTACTAAAATCTATCTTTGTTTAATATATTCAGCAGCATTGCCTATATTTGTAAAATCAGCCGTATTACCCTTGTCAGCTATGGCTTCTGCACTAAAAGCAATTCCAGCTTGCTCATGGCGTTTTTCTTGGGCGGCTCTAGCTTTCTAAGCCTATTCGGACATCTCTTCAGCCCATTTTATAGCAGATCCTATTGAAGTCTATTTAATTTGATCCCATGTATAATCAGTGGTTGCAATTAATTCTTCAGCCTATTTTCTTATTTCTTCAATTTTATCATAGCCCTATAAGATACCTTCTGCAGTATCCTATACAATAAGAGAACCTTTTCCTCCTCCAAAGTCAAGACCATTATTTTTAAGTATTTTTTGAATCTATTTTTCTAAATTTTCATCAACTTTTCTTGTTGATCCAAACTTTATTAAATACTCACTTCCGTCTTTCTATCCTAATTTATTATCTTTAATGTTATTTGCCGCATCCACTAATAAAGCATTTGCATTATCTGCCTCTTTATTCGCAGATATAGCTGCCTACATAGCTTTCTCAGCGCGTTCTTTTGAAATATAACCCTATAAATTATTATAAGATTTAACAAGCTAATCAATAGCATCTTTCTCAAGACCATATTGTTCAATAAGATCTTTGATAGACCCTATCATTTCAGATCTAGTAATTTCGCCATTTCTATATTTATTATTTAATTCTTCAATAGAATCAATCATTTCTTGATTCTTTTCTATCGAAGCTTGTTTTTCTTTTTGTGCATCAATCTACGCTTGTCTAGTAGCATTAAGTTCTTCTCTTTGTTTCTCTAGATAAGAATTTACTCCTCCAATAACCGAAGTAAGAATAACAAAGCCAGCAATAACGGCTGTAATTGGCCCAGCTAAACTAGCTAGCCCTCCTGCAGCTGCTGTCGCCCCGCCTGCAGCTTCTGATGCTCCCGCACCAGCTGCAGCTGCTGCTTTTTCACCAGTTTTTGCTGCATTGACTCCTGCCGCAGCTGCATCCGCTTTATTAGCATTTTCCGAATTTTTAGTGGCAACTGCCTATTGAGTCTTAGCTTGAGCTGCCTCTTTAGAAGCTGTTGTTTTTGCCTTATCTGCTACCACCTATGCACCCGTCATAGCAACACTACTTTTTCTAACTATATTAATTTTTGATAAAGCCTCATATAAAGCTTTTAAAGCTGGTAAGCCCATACTTACAGAAGTTAAAAGATTACCAATTATTTGACCTGCTTTTTCAAATCCTGATACTGAATCATCAGCAATAATTCCACCTATATTACTTAATTGTCGAGTTACATTTACTAAAGTTGACATACTGCCCGTTAGTCGCACAACAGATTCGATATTAAAGGCTCGTTGAAAATTATTCCCCATTTCTTGCAAGCCTTTAGATGTTTGACCAGCGGAAATTTTTAAGTTCCCAAGTTTCTATTGTAATGCATCAAGATTTACATTTTCTGCATTTAATTCTTGTTCTAATTTAGTAATGAAACTAGCATCAACACCTTGGTCAGAAAGAACTTGTTTTAATTCCATAAATCCATTTCGATACTGTTGAATTAAATTGTTCATTCCTTTTTTGCCACTTGCAGTTTCATCTAAATTAAGAATTTTATCAAGAGCAGCTTGAATAGCAGCTTTACCTTCATCGGTTGATCCAACTATCCCCTACTTCACCATTTCCCCGATTTGTTCGCCTACTATTCTAGCATCTTTAATAACGTCTTTACCAGCACCTTTAACTAAATTTTTTAATACTGGGCTTAGATCTAAAGCTTTTAACTATTCTACAGTATCATTTGTTATACTGCCAACTTCTTTAATTTGAATCCCAGCTTCTTTTGCGCCTTCTTTAATTTTATAAAATCTATCACTAATATTCTCAATTTCTTTTATATCATTTTGTAATTGAGTAACTGCAGCTTGAGCAATATCCAATTGCTATGGAGTCATAAATTTAGATAATCTTGTTAATTGTTCTTGATTCCCTAAAAGAGATCTGGTAACAGGATTATCTACAGCCTTTGATTGTTCAATTGAAGCTAAAGAAGCTTTGAATTGTTCAGCTTTAAAATTAGCATTTTCAATATTTGTTATAGTAGTATTAATACCCTTTGCAATTTGAGTACTAAAAGCCCACATACCAACAGAACCTAATGATCTTAAAATTTGGACACCACCACCGAGACCATCTATGAATTTTGCGGTTCCATTAGTTAAAACCGTAAAGACATCAAGCAAACTATTCATAGAATCTGTATTAATTAAACTATCATATACATTTTCTATTGCCGCTTTTAACTAATTTAAATGGGCAGCTGTTGATTCCATATATATATCTTGTTGTTTTTGTAAAGTGCCTTCCGCATTTTGGGCTGTTTCTAAAGCTTTATTATACTATTGAAAATTATCGAATAAAGCAATTAAGTTAGAATACTGTCTCTGACCAGCCATAACTTGAGCAAGATTGATTTGTTGCTATCTAGTTAAATCTTGCCATTTACCACCAATCTATTCAATAACAGTACCCATATCACGTAAATGACCAGATGCATCAAGGACATTAAATCCTAAAGCCGCCATCTTACCAGAATAATTGCCAAGAGTAACACCATCTTCTTCAATGCCTGCTTGAATATCAGAAATACGAGCATATACAGTACGAAGTGCTGTACCTACACTTTCTGGAGCCTGTTTTGTTACAGAAATAATTGTAGATAACTGAGCTGCTAATTGATCTTCGCCAACACCCATCGCGGCAGCCGCACTCGCAACTTTACTCATACCAGTACTAAGTTCTTCAAGGTCTGATGCTGTTGTTGCAGCAACCGCAGCTAATCTGTCAACATATAATTCAGCTTCATCAGCATTAACTTTATAACCATTCCAAACAGCAGTTAATTCCTATGAAACAGCATCTGTTGATTGCCCAGTAACGCTAGCTGCTTTTAATGTAATAGCTGTTCTAGCTTCAATTTCTTTATCATTTAAACCCTGTTGAGCATAAATTAAAGCAGCATTAGTATAATCAGTAGTGGTTTTACCGAGTGCTTGAGCAGCATTATTAGCTTTAACAGCAAAATCCGCCATTTGATCAGCTGATTTTCCAGTTACTATACTAATATTGTTTAATGAAGTATCTAATGATTTTACATACCCCCACGCCTGTTGGACAGAACGTGTTAATGTATTTACCGCAGTAGATGCTAAATTCCATCCAAGAGTTCTAGTAAGTGTTTGAGCTATTTTATCTAACACAGCATGAGATTCTCTTAGTTGTGTAGTAGTACGAAATACTGAAGTAGTTAAACTTCTAAAAGCTTGTTCACCTTGCACTCCAGCCATTTTAAAACTATTATACACTTGTTGCATAGATGAACCTGAGCTTTGTAATGCTCTATTAAACTAGTTAATATTAACTGTATTTAATTTTACATTAAAAGCCTTTCTTAAAGCATCTTCAACTCTTGCAGCTTGATTTTGTATGTCATTAAAGTATGCTCTAGCTGTATCTCTATCCGTATTATTTATTTTAGCTATATCACCAATTTTAACATTTTTAATATCAGTTAATTGTTTTTTTAATTGGTCTAAAGTAGCTTTTAATTGTTTTAAATCATTCTGTTGGACATCAAAACCAACTGAATACCTAATTTGATCATTACCCGCCATATCCTTTTATCTCCTTAATGTATTATTTATTTAGAGAAAAATATCAATATATTTTTACCATCCTCCGCTATATAAAATAATATAAGACCTTTTAATGTCTCATTTAAAAATTTTTCTTTTCACACATAATATAAAAATTCCTCTTTTTTAATTATCTCATCTAGACCACAGAAAATTTCTTGATTATTTTTAAAAATTTTGTTATAATTTTTATAGAAAATAAAAGTAAAAACATTTAAAACATTAAAAATGAAAGGAATAGGATAAATAGAATGACAAAATATCATTATTCACCTGGAATTCTTGATATAATTTTGATTACAAATATCACACTTAAATACTTTGATCTTATTGACTGGAATTGGAAAACTGTTCTTTGGCCGCTTTGGACTGAAATTATTATTATAATTTTAATGATTAGTTGGAAGGCAATAATAAAGGAATGATAAAAATGAATAAAATACTAGTAACCGCAGATTTACATGGCAGTTTTAAACCAATTCGGATTTTATCTGAATATATGGAACAAGAGAACCAGCCATTAACAGAAAAAGATGTTATTATTCTTCTTGGCGATGTAGGAGCAAATTTCTTTTTCAATTATCGGGATATTAAATATAAAAAGAAACTTGGCAAATATAAAGTAACCTATTTCGCAATTCGGGGTAATCATGAAGAGCGGCCGAGTGTCTGTATGGAAAAAAATCCTGATGCTTGGCATATGGAAGAATTTTGGGGAAATCAAGTATATGTAGAAAATGATTTTCCATATATCAAATATGCTCTTGATATTCCCGCAAAATATGACATTCCGAATGGAGATAAAATCATCAAGACATTAGTTCTACCTGGTGCATATAGTGTTGATAAATATTATCGGTGTGCTAATGATTTAGGATGGTTCCCAACAGAACAATGTACTGAGGAAGAGATGGCGGCGGGAACTGCTTTAGCGCAGTCTGATACATGGGATTTAGTGCTGTCTCATACCTGTCCATCTATTTATAAACCAACTGATTTATTCCTTCCTTTTATAGACCAATCTATGGTTGATACAACAACTGAACAATGGTTAGGTCAAATCGAATTTAACTTAGATTATAAACTTTGGATGTTTGGGCATTTTCATAAAAATCGGATATATCCAAATATAGATGGAAAAGAAAAAATCATGATATTTAATGATGGATTCTTTAATCTATATGAATATTTTAAAAATTTTAATGCTTATGATGCTTTAATTTCTTTTTAAGGAGGCTATTATGAAACATTGTAATAAAAGTCATAAATGTCCATATGGAAATGCTTTTGAAGAAGGTTTATGTGCTTACAAAAAGGATTTAAATGAATATGATTTATGTCCTTCTTTACTTGAAAATTGGGAAAAAATAATTGATGATTACATTAAAATGACAGAGGAGGTGAATAATAATGCTAAATAAAAACAACGAAAGAGAACTAGCATATGTAGTTCTTATTGACTCTATTACACCAATCAAAGGCTATGATAGAGTAGAACTTGCTCATGTTGGCGGATGGACTGTAGTTGTTGGTAAAGGAGAATTTAAAGCGGGTGATCCCGCAATTTACTTTGAAATTGATTCACAACTTCCTGAGATTGAGCCATTTACTAATATGGAATTCCTCGCTAAAAAACATTATAAAATTAAAACACAAAAAATGTGTCGCTCATTGAGCCAGGGACTTCTTATGTCTGCCGCAAATTTTGGATGGTATATTAGTAATGAAAGTATAAATAAAAAAACTCCTGTAATTGTAGATAAAGAAGCAAATGAACATTCTATAGAAGGAGAATCTCGTTTTCTTACTAAAAAACTTAATGTAACTTATGCTGTTCCAGAAGATAATACTCGTAAAGCGGCATCCGCAGATAAATATAAAAGAATGGCACAGCGTCATGGAAAGCTTTTTTCACATCAGCCTTTTAAATGGCTTATGAAACGTAACTGGGGTAAAAAATTACTCTTCATTTTCTTCGGACGTAAAAAAGATAAAAGAAATGGCTGGCCTAGTTGGGTAACAAAAACAGATGAAGAGCGCGTCCAAAATATGCCTTGGATTCTTGAAAATAAAGAGCCTTGGATTGCCACTGAAAAAATTGATGGTACTAGCACAACATTCACATTAAAACGCGGTAAATGGCCGCATAAAGATGAATTTTACGTCTGCTCTAGAAATGTCTGTTTTGATAAACCTGATAAAACTTGTTTTTATGAAACTAATGTTTATCAAGAGATGGCAGAAAAATATGATATTTTTAATAAAATGAAAAATATGCTAAATAATCAATTTTCTGATTGTGAATGGATAACCATTCAAGGTGAAACATATGGACCTGGAATCCAGAAAAGGGATTACCATGCACCAGAGCACGCTTTTATGGCTTTCAATTTTATTACTTCTAAAGATGGTCGCTGGGGAACTAAAGAAATGGTTTATTTACTTCAAACCCATAATGGAATCCCATGCGTTCCTATTGTGGATGATAATTTTATTCTTCCCGATACAGTCGAAGAACTTCTTGATTATGCGACCGCAGAATCTGTTTGTGACCATGATTTAAGAGAAGGTATTGTATTTCGCTCAAAGGATGGAAGTAAATC
>Ga0326511_10003424_pt1 | contig 12756 bp, 14 predicted proteins | sample 0_2496_0518_D_FD_203701 | JGI IMG/M metagenome (GOLD analysis project Ga0326511, IMG submission 203701) | Bovine rumen microbial communities from UC Davis, California, United States - 0_2496_0518 | ecosystem: Host-associated > Mammals > Digestive system > Stomach > Rumen | place: USA...
GTGGTGGTATGTGTCTCGGTGTGCTGGCCTGTATAATGGCCGTTCTCTGACATTTTACCATTAGGCCCAGGCAGTCTGCGGCTAACAATACATCTGTGGTCTTTATAGATTGGGTGAGAATCGTCTACAAGGTAAATCTGGATCTGCTCACCGGTCTTCTTGCTTTCAAAGATACCGAATGTGCTATACCCATAAACAATTTCCTCCCATTCTTCCTGAGTATAAGTCTGTTTAGCAATAGTGGCCTCTGATGCGCCTCCCTTTACGACATACGGCTGCGATTCTGCTTTTTTTCCTTTCTTGCCGCCCTTCTTGCCCTTGGTGGGTTTCGGCTCGTCCGGTTCGGGTTCTTCGTCCTCGGTCTCGTCCTCTATTTCCTCATCCTCATACTCGTCTTCCATTTCCTCCGTGACCTCATTGGCCATGGCATTCTCTACCACGGGAGTTGTGTCAACGCTGGAAAGGTCGTACTTTTCAAGGAGGGAATCTACATATTCCTGTACGGGAACAAACGCCTCGTTCTGCGCCTGCTCCAGCTGATCAATCTCGGCCTGTGCGGCTTTCTTGACCTTCTTGTCCAATGATTTTAGCTGCTTGTCAAGCATGCCGTATGCCTCTCCCAGCGCATCATTGTACGGTAAGAAGGCATCCCAAAGCCGCATGAACTCTGCGACTTCCTCGTCGGTCATAACATCGGCAAGGCCGGTCTCGCCTACATTGCCCTGCTCCAGTATAGCCGCAACCTCCTCGCGGTTGTACTGCGCTACTGCGCTTCCTTCACCGCTTTGAACAGGAGCGCCAGTTTGGACTTCTTGAGATTCATTTCCTCCCGGCTGGGCTGCGGTTTCTGCGGCTGCTCGCTGCTCTGCTTCTCTTTCAGAGGTGTCGAAGATGATGTTTGTGTCATAACCAAGGTATTCTAAAATGTTTCGTAGGATATAGTCACGGCTGGGAACGTCCTGCGTAAGCAGGCTCATTTGGCCGTTGGCCGCATCAACTGCATCCCTGTTGTACAAAGATAGCACTTTTTTCAGTTGTGAGGTGCGGCGGTCGTTCACGGCATCGGCAATCATTTGGACGGTGGCACTTGCTACCACATCGTCCATGAACAGATGCTGCTGGCGGATGAAGTCCTGAACACTTCCGCCAGTCTTGATTTCACCGGCCCGTTTGCCCTGCGCTATAAGCATGATGGCATCCGTGAGCTCTGTGCGGAGTGTATAGCCTTCAATAGTGTTGTTGACAATGATCTGGGCAATAGCGGATACCACAGACTTGCGAATGGACGCATCGGCCATGGCAACGCGCACGGCTTCCTCGTCAAGCGCAGAGCCAATGAGGGTACTTTCCAGCAAGTCCATACCCGTTCCGGACAGCCTTTCTCCATCACGGAGTGCTGCCACCTGTTCGGGCGTGATAACTTCTGCGGCAAGAAGGATGTTAAGAAGTTCCTGCACGCCGTTGGCATCATTGTACAGGCCGTTAATATCGTCGTAGCGGTCTACAAGGGTAGCCAATGCGCCAAGAGATTCAGGCGTGAGTGTCTTTCCTGCTTTCACGGCCTTTTCCGTCTTGCTCTGGGATTTCTTATCGTCCGCATTAAACTTGGCAAAGGTGGCAGCATCGTAAGGCATAGCTCCGTCGGGGACGAACACCACACGCGGATGCTGGAACTGGCCCACCTGCTCGGCAGTAAAGCCGTATTTCTGCGGGTATTTGGCAAGATACTCCGTGTATGCGGTATCCGTATTGTTGGCAGCGGCAATCTGGCTGGCCATGGTTCGGTCGTTACCGGACAGCACAACACCGTCAGCGGAGACGATTACAGGCGTTTGCAGGGCTCGCTGGTCATAATTGGCAGCTTTGTCAAGCACCTGCTTCTGCGCTTCCTTGTCATGCTCATAATCGCGGTCATTGACAGTCTTGCCGTTTTCGTCCACGGGGAATCCTTCTGTCATCTTGAATCCGTTGGCCGGATCATGGGAAGGAGTGGGAGCCGTAGCATCCGTGAGCACGTAATGGCCCGTGATGGTCTCACCATTGGCAAGACGGATTTCGTCGGCTGCACCTACAATCTTGGGCGCTCCGTTCCATTTCTGCTGAATACCAGGGAACCCGGCCTGCTGTTCCTGTATGGTCTGCTCTGCGGCTGCTTTGCGCTGCTCACCTGCAAAGGTGTCGGTACCAGCGGCAACGGGCATGTTGTACTTATTGAGAATGGAGGAAAGAAGCTCTCTGCGCTGAATCTTCTGCGCGAGGTCTGCTTCCATATCATCCATTTTGTCCGCATCAATGCCTTTCAAGGCTGCATTGTGAACAGACTTGGTATCTTTCTCAATCTGCTTGTCAAGGTCTTTTATCTGGTCTTCCAGGCGTTCTTTGCTGGTGACTCGCTGAGTGGGATTATTGTCATTCCAGACGGCCCATGCCTCCGGGTCTTTGTTCCAAAGGGTGTTCTCGTCCACTACCTGCTGGCCGGTGCGCTTGTTGGTGCGCATCGGAAGGGGATTTCCACGGAAGTCGCGGGGAATGTTGTCCTCTACGGGTGCGGGAGTTTCTTCAACTGGTGCTTCGATAGGCGTTTCAGCAGGCTGTGCGTTTAGCTGCTGGAGAAGATTGTCCATGTTGGCCTGTGTCATACCAAGAACAATGTCCTTCCCTTCGGCATTACGCACATACACGTTGTAAGGATAATCCTCTACAACACTCCCGTCTGGATTGCGCATAGAATCCTGGCTCTTTGTTACACCGATAAGCGTGACATTTTCGCCTGTATCCGTCACGAATGCTGCTCCCTTCCTACTATTGACAAACTTGCGGGTGTCCTCGCGCTGCTGTTCCAGCGCGGCCTGTTCTTCCTCTATCTCCGCATCGGTCTTGGGAGTGGTGTTAATCCCCAGCTTTTCGGCCATTTCCTGCGGAGTGAAGGGTGCGGTAGTGCCATCTGACTTCTGCACGATGTAGTTGCCGCCATCCACGCCAAGGATTGTGGCCATTTCTGGTGTTTCCACTGTGCCCAGGTTCACCTGCATGCCGGGTTGTGCCTGCTGGATGAGCTGCACATTGGCCTGCTGCCGTTCAGCGGTCATGCGTTCCTGCTCGTTTGCTTCCCTTTGGGTTTCCGTTTGCTTATCAAGGAAGTCAAACAGGTACTGCTCGCCTGAATCGGTGAGTTGTCCGTTTGCTATGCCGTCCGCAAGTTCCTGTTCACTGATAAAAGAACGATTATCATTGCGGTCTACAACAGCCATAGAGCCGTCCTGCTCTGCAACTACAAAACGCTCATTGCCGTCTGCATCGGTAATTACACGGACGTAGTTATTGCCGTTCTTGCCTTCGTGATACCACATGCTATCGCCGATTTGATTGTCTATCTCGGCAGTCCTGCGGCTTCGCTCAATGTCTTTCTGCTGTTCAAAGGCTCCGTCCAGCATCTTATAGCGGCCCACAGCCTCAGTGTACTCCATGACGGCCTTGTATGCCTCGGCAGCATCACCGCCATTCTCCACAATGCTGCGGTAAATCGCAGACATGTAGTTGCCAAGTTCCTCCGGAGTCTCTTTATTCTCAACATTAAGACGGATGTTTTTGGTGGCTTCAAGGTTATGCAGGATTGTTTCAAGTGCAACTCCTTTGTTCCGCATGTCTTTTGATGCGGCGTGATACTGCATCATAGACAAGGGAAGTCCAAACAAGCTCATGGGAGCAAACGCGCCAGCGGTAACAAGCTGCTGATCTACGGTTGCAAAGTCTTTCAGGGCATCTTTATCCACGCCAGTCATAACGCGGAGAGCATTACCCGTCCATTCCTCCACCATTTCCTCAAAGAAACCATTGTAGCCAGCCTGCTTGAAGGCTCGCATAATAGGTGCGTTACGCAACGCACCGGCCCAGCTGGGGAACTTTACCTTCTGCAAGGGCAATCCAATAAGTTCCAGAGGCTTACTTCCAACCGTCTCGGAGATATTCTCAATGATAACGTCACCAGCTGCCTGTAACATTCTCTTGCCAGACAGGTCTACGGCTCCCGCGTTATCCATCTGGAGGATGTTGTTCACAAAACTGGAATAGGAAGACGGCATAAGCGGAGTCATAGCGAGGGCCTTAACCGTGCCATATAGCGTTTCCGCTCCAAGTTTGGCCAGCTCGTTACGACCAGCGGCTTTCACAAGCCCACCAACGGTTGCTTCCGCTGCTTTCTCGCCAATTCCACCCATCAAAGCAAAGTCGGCCATGAATCCGACGGACTGAATGGCGCTCTGACCAGACTGATAAGAACGGGAAATTTGGCTGACAGTCTTTCCACCCACATTGTCAGAACGACCTGCTTCTACTTCCGCCTTCTTAACAAAGGCTTTCACAAGCTCTTTCTCCCCCGCATTGAGGTAGTTAATGCTGTCGAAACCTTCCTGCTTAACAAGTTCCTGTATATTGGTCTTTGCTCCGTCTGCCTCGTTCTTCTGAATCTTCTTGATGGCATCAACCAGGTGCATGTTCAGACCGGCACGCATAAGTGATGCAATAGACAGAGCCTCCGGAGCTCCGTCTACAACACCCCGCCAGAAGTCACTGCCTGCGCCCTTGTCATCTCCACCATAGCGGGAAGGGGCAGATGCCGCCTTCTTTGCATCATCCAGCATAAGACGGGCTGCGGCAAAGCTTTCCATGGCGCTATTGTACTCCGGATCGGACTGCGCGGCCTCTGCGGCGGCAAAGCCAGCAGATGCACCACCCATCATACCAAACCGCTGCGCATTGCGATAATGCTTTTCCGCTTCTGGATTATTCTTCTTCAGTTCGGCCTGTAACTGTTCGATGCGCTGGTAGTCGTTGTCAATATCCGCGTTGGTATTGGCCCAATATTTCTGCCATGCAGGGTTTGATTCCCTCATGCTGAACAGCTGACCCAGTTCGCGCTGGATTTCACGCCTACGGCCAAGGCCAGGCTTTTCCTTTGCAATACGTTGTGCGTCGGCGATAAGGTCTTCATCGTCCATATTGCGAAGCTCTGTGCCCTCGGTCTCTGCGGGAAGACCTTGCAACTCATTATTGAGTACTCCAATTCGGTCGTAAATCTCCGTGAGCTTGTCACCCCAATAGTTGACAGGCTTGATACGTGAAACCTGCACATCGGGATATGCGGCATAAATCTTGTCCTTTTTTGCGGCAAAATCCTTTGCACTTATCTGCGTAGGCATGGTGGAGCCAGGGATATTGACGAAGAAGTCTGATTCTCCAACATCATCCCCGTTCTTATACCCTTCCATTTCTACGACTTGCGCATCGGCGTATTTGGTAAAGAGTTTGTCCTTTTTTGCCTCATAATCTTCCGGAGAAAGCACAGTAGGCTGCGTAGTTCCGGGAATGTAAACGTAGATTTTCTTATCCGGCATATCTTGCTATGACTTATAATTCGTTAATCAGGTCTTGAGAAGATTTTGTGGGCGTTCCACCTGTCGTTTGTGTAGTTCCGTCTGTATTGGTTTCCGATTTCCCCCAATCAAACTCATCCACGGCAAGGGAAGACAGTTTCAGAAGGTCAAGGATTTCGGGAGAGGTCTTGATGTACTGCTCCAGCTGCTTTGCCTTGTCATCCTGCGAGCCTGTGCCGCGGAGAATCCGCTGAATGGCCTTTTGGTCATTAGACTTGAACAGGTCTACATTGGCGTTGATTGTGGCAATCAGGGAGCCTGAATTGATTGTAAGCCGTGTTCCCTTGCCGCCTTCCGTTGTAGGTGGGATGGAAAGGAGAATGTTGGAGCTGCTACCGCTGCCACCAGAGCGACTGATTCCTTTCGCAATCACTCCCGATGCAGGAGCAACACGCCTGCCGGTCTTCGGGTCAGTGGTAAAGCCATAAAGGTCGTATTGGAGATTGATACTTGCGTCTCGGTACGCTTTTGTATCTTTCCTTTCCTGTTCCTGCTGGTCAAGTGTAATCTTTGTTGTTTCACCCTTTAATCCAGCCTCTGCAACCGCCTGTGCAGTCTTCCCATTGATGCCAGCAAGGTCAACGGCAGATTTAAGACCAGCATCGGCCTGCTTGCCAGCTGCGGCTGCACGGGCATTGATTTCTCCCAGGTCGAAGTTAGCCATAGTGGAACCGGCGTTCATCTTCATCTGGATCATCTGCTGCTTGAGAGCCCGCTGGCGTTCACGCATGTTGTCAATCCTTGCACGATTGGAACGCCAGTTTTCGTCAGCCTTCTTCATCCAGTCCTGCTGATAGGGATGGTATTTCTGACTGACGGCATTGAAACCACCAACGGCAATGAGATTGGCAAGGGACGCAGCCACTTCACCGGCTCCCGTCCAGATTGCAGCACGTTCCTCGCGGGCACGCTGGTCTTTGGCCTCCTGTTCCTCGGCTCTTATCTTATTCTCGCCTTCCCTTATGATGGCCTCATATCCGCCGAGACCTTCGTTCAGGGAGTTTTCAAGGCTTGTCCTTGCCTGTGCAACGCCTTCCTGTCTTGACGTTTCGGCATCTGTGGTGGCCTGCTGCCAAGCGTCATAGGCTGCTTTAACCTCAGCATGGTTTTCATCGCCATACTGCTGCACCTTCTTTTTGTAATCATCGTATGCCTGTGCGGCTTTTTCTCCAGGTGTCGGCATAGGTCTTTAAGCTTTAGTTTTCGCCAGACCATTTCCCAGCACGCCAAGACCGGCGTTCACGCCCTGGCTTGCAGCCTGTGCCGTCTGTGCAGCCTGCTGCTGGTAGCTCTGTGCCTGCTGCTGATTGAGTGCGGCATCCTGCGCCCTGTACTGCTGCTCCACGTTATCCTTGTAATTTGCAGCCTGTGCGGCCACATCGGTCATGGTATCGGATACGGCTTTATTTGCCGCCTGCTGCTGGAGGGCAAGCGCCTCGTCAGTACCGCCGGCCACAACATTAGTCGCCTTTGCACGTTGATATTGTTCGTTGAGTAGTTCCCGCTGGCGTTTAATTGCGGCTTGCACATCGGCCCGCTGGGTGTAGTCCTGCGACATCCGGAGATTGTACCAGTCTTTATTATCCCTGCGCTGCTGCTGGATAAGTTCTCGCGCGTTGTTGTTGGCCTGCGCAGACTTAATTCCCCCGTAAATAGCTGAACCAAGAGCCGCTACGCCACCTAAAATTGCTGACAACATAATGTAATTTTTTATTCAATGCACGAAATTGCAAAAGTCCTTTGGGGGTCTTGGTCTATCTTTACCCAACAATCCGCTACTATTTTCTACTACAGAGGAATGAGCAACAAAAAAGCAGCCCCGGTATGGGACTGCTCAATCTTGGCGCTGGGTTGCTAAATTTTACATGTAGTATTACTGGGGAGTAATTTCGAATCAATTGTGGGCGGGAACAGGTCGTGATACACCACGGTCCCTATCAGGCGCTCCAGCTTCTTCTCGCAGTCTGCAAGGGAGTTGAAGAATTCTTCTTGCACCGGTTCCACGTCACACGGAGCGCCTTCCTCGTTGAACACTTCATTGAACATGGCAGCGGCTTTGTCAAAGCTGCGCTGGGCGGCTATGAGCTTGCCCAGGTTCTCGTTGGATACAAGGTCACGGACAGTTCTCATATTGCAGCTCTCCCGCCAAAGAAGTAGTTATACAGGAAAGCCCGGCCCTTCTGCGTGACTACAGTCATAACAGAAGCGTCGGGCGTGCCGTCGGTGTGATAGAAGCGGTGTGTGCGTGAAGTGAAGAAACCTTTGCCGCTATACTTGGCGGTGGGAAGGAGACGGCCACTCTGACGGTAGATTACCCGTTCATTGAGAAGTCGGTTGATAAGAGCCGTGGCGCTGCGGAAGTTCAGCTCCTTGGCTACTTCGGTGAAGGTGACGGTGGATGTGGACTGCAATACCTCGTCCGTGTACTGCGCCTTGGGAGCCAGGGCCTTGTTCTCCAGCTGGAGGTGCTCGTTCTCGCCCTGGAGAATCTGGACTTGCTGTGTCTTTGCGTCCAGCCGCTTTTGAAGCACCTGCATTGCGTGGGCAATAACGGCATCATCATCGTTAATAACGGCCACGCCGTCGCGTGCAAGTTCCTTGATCCGGTCGTTGCACCAGATGGAGAATTCCGGGCTAAGCCAGCGGGCAAATTCGATAGCGGCATCTTCATGAAGCCAAGTCCCTACACCATTGATGCTTTCGACCAACCTGTCCGATTTTCGGATAGCTTTCAATTTGGTCAGGAACTCAATCGTTGAAGGAAGTTCCAGCCACTTTGCTGGTCTTTTCCCAAAAGGCTTTGCCATCTCTGTGGCATTTACCATCACATCATTCCCCTTGGCGAATGATACTGGAGTACCTTCGTAAGTGAAGGTCTGGATTGCAGCGGGAGCTGCGAATTGCGGATTTGTAAGCATATAATACGCAAAAGGTGCACGAACTGCTGCTTACAAATCCTGAGATTTAGTCGGAGGCCTCACGGTTACTCCACAGTTCAATGCACCGGTTTATGTCTAATGGTGTGCGCAGATACAATAATCGCCCTCGCGGCTATGTCGGTGAGAGCGTTTTACATCTGCCCTCAAGATTTGTAAGCGTAACAAAGGTACGCATAAAAAATGAATCTGCAACACTTTTACAAATCTTTTTCAAGATTATTTGCAACTCATGTGCAAATATAAGCAAAGTTTCCGAAATATTACTAATTATTTCAGAAACTATTACTAATTATTTGCAAAGGCGCTGATATGTTTCGAAAACTACCACGCCGGCTCCCATTGCTCAGGATAGTAATGGTCGCCTGTACCGAAAGGAGATTCACCAAACATAAACGCCGAGACCACTGCCGCGAATAAAAAGAGTATAGTTACAATGACAAGCAGTAAGCGGAAGGAATTCGCTACAGGTTCTTCCTTCCATACCTTTTTATCAAAGCAATCAAATATATTCAATCCAAAGGTTTCGCTCAATAGTCCGAGCATAAAGAAACCAAAGCCGCCGCCCAATACAAGCGTAAGTAAAGCCACTATAATTTTTACTACCATGTCGGCAAAGGTAAGAATTTTCTCGTAAGAAAACGCTATCCCATCTCCAAGCCTTCGCCAAACTCACTCCGAACATACTCCATCGCTACACCTCCACCAGCCGGAACTCAATTCTTGGATTGTTCTTGTCAATGAATTTATCGGCAACAATGCGTGTGCATTTGTTGTCGTTTTTTATTGCCTTGCAGGTTTGCAGGCAGTCAAGGATTACTTTCAGGGAGTTGTCAAGATCGTGGCTCATAGTAGTGAAGTACACTCGTACATGCAGCTCAAAGAATCCCTGTATGTTCAGATTCTTGTACGGGCCCACCTGTACGTAGAAGGAATCCTCATAGCGTTTCGTTGCCGGGGTCTTCCCCAGCTTCGCATGGCCAGCGACATAGATAATCCTATTCTCGTTGGATTTTGAGGGCGCTTGTCCCAATATAGTCTGCCACGGATGCTCTGTCATTACTTACGTGTCTTTTCCCCTGAAAGCTCGTCCAGCTCATCGGCCAGGGTCTTCACGGGTGTATTGTCCTTATAGTCCACCTGCGCCAGTTTGGGGAAGGCGAATGGCAGCAGGCTAACCATTACGTTGCATTTCTGTTCGGGCTTAAGGTCATCAAAGGCGCTGGTGAACTCGTCCCACTTATCATCAATAAACTTGGCAATGATCTCGCGCTTTTCCTTGGTGATTTTGTTCGGGGTTCCCGCCTTTCGGCCTCCAGTCTTGGGCCTGCCCTTCTTGAATCTTGTGTCCTCTGCCGCCATACGTTAATAGATTTTCTCCGCAGGGCCAAAGGGCTGCATAGGCCGTTTCACGATGGAAGGTCCGCGAAGTGAGCCGATAATGCTATCCAGCAGGGTGCTTGTGTCGTACACTGCTGCCTGTGCCATGCCGAACTGGCTGTACCAGTCGAACAGGGCCCCCCATACAAGGAAACGGTGGATATACTCGGCCAGCGGACGGAGAGTGTTGTCGTTAAAGCCGTCAGGAACTACAAGGTGGTAAATGTATTTGTTCTTCTCCAGGGTGAGGTCGTCGTCGGCATATTCTTCTTCCTCTTTGGCGAGGGCAAACTGAATCTTGGTGCGCAGCTGCGCATCCCGGAACTCCACGTAACGGGCAATCACGGCTCCGTCCACATTCTCAGAGTTGTCGGAGCTTACGGCATTGCCGGTGCGGAGGCCCATATCTTCACGGGCATCCACGTGCTTGTGGGTGTACAGGTCTATGTCCTTGTACACTTCGTTCTTGTAGATTTCTATGGTGCGGCGCTTATCGGCAGCTCTCTTGTCGCTGGCGAGGATGACCGGCCCTACATAATGTGCACTCATACTCTTGGCGGCTGCTTGGTGTAAAGTATCTGGTCTATGTTGTTCCCCGCTTCTATGGCAAGGAGACTGTGATTGTTGGATAGTTCACCCTGGCTCACGATGGAATAGAACTTGGATAGGGCGTATTCCACCATGAAGGTGTGCATTTCGTTCATCAGCGGCTCCGTGTTGTTGATGCTGCGGCGCTCGGACAGGACAAACTCAAAGGTGAAGGCAGTAGGCACGTCGCGCACGTTGTCCCGCGTGTGCTGATAGGTCGCCTTGAGCCAACGGCTGCACCTTGCGGAAAGACGGGCGAAGGCTTCCCAGACACACTGGTAGATCTCCGTCAGCTTTTCACTACCAGCTTCGGCCCTGTAACGTGCGTCAGGGTCTTCAATGGCCGCTACCTCCCTGTGGGAGATGGCGCGGAGCTGGCTAACGATTTCTTCAACGTTGAGAGTGATTACCATTGCGTTACGGGGTGTTTACGGTATTTGAGTAGGGAAACGGCTTTATCCATGGCCGACTGGGTGCGGTTTGTGTATTCCGGAACAACAGTTGCGCGGCGCTGCTGGAAAATGGAGGTGCAGGCGTACATCACAATGTAGCGGTCAAGCTCGGCCTTGGCGGCATCTTCCATAGTCTCGTCAAAGTCCGGCACAAAGAACTCCAGGCGCGAAGTGACGGATGCTACCCTTTCGGTGGGGTTGCCATCCTCGTCCAGATGGTAGTTTACCTTGGGGCTGTACTTGGTGATGTCAAACTCCCTGCGGACAAAAGCGCTGACAGCATCGTCAATGAAGCGCTCCAGCGTGGGTTTGTCACGGAGTGTTACCATTACACTGTCATAGAGGGCCGTGCCGTTCTCACCGTAAGCCTCATCGGCCACGTGCGACACTTCCTCCCTGATGCTCTCCAGCAACGCTGGTTTGTCAATTACGTAATACATATATGCGAAGATAGACCTTGCCATTGTTGGGCTTGGTCTATCTTTACCCAAACTAACGTTTCCTGTACCATTCTTCCTTGCGTGCCAGCCGTGCCATGTACCGGCAGCACTCGCCGACGGAAGGCACCAGGTCACGCATCAATGCCCTGTCCCACTGCCGGAACTCTTTGCGGATTGCCCAGATCCGCCACTTCCCGTACCACGGCTTCTCAATAATCCGCCGTGCGGTTGCTACGTCTTTTACTGTCATATTACTGCGATTTTATGTTCCATGAAATCTGTTTCAACGGGAGAGTCGTCATCATCGAACGCACCACGGAAATAGCATCTGGCTGATTCGAGTTCTTTTTCGTACATCATTTCCTTGTCTCCCATGTATTCAACGCCAGTGGGTACTTGACGCTCCCTGAACTTAATGTCTGTTATGTCGAATACGAAATCCAGATTGTCGAGCCGAATAGTGACTTCTGTTTCTTCGTTTTCAGCAGCATTGCGGAGCGTTTCACGAACGAACTCGTAATCTTCTTCTGTTACGTGAGGCATGTTTCCAATTTTAAGGATATTGAATTTTGGAGACTTGAACGGGCAGCAGGACTTATAGTTTGTGTTCCTTCCTTTCGAGCAACGCCCGTTCTTCAGCAAGTCGCATTGTGTGCATTCTACTCTCATACTCTGTCTTTTGAAGGTTACATGGAACGCACGGTGTGTTGAATATCCGGCACGTTCCGTTATTTCTTATGTGGGTGCAATCGGTCATATCCGACAATGTTAATTTTGATTCTTCTCGTTCATGGCTATTCTTGTTTGAATCTCTTGATTAATCTATCAGCAATTGCTATTGCCTGTTCTACCTTGGCGTTTGAATCAAAAGAAAAAGTCCCGAGACCACTATCCTTATGGACTATTAACGCGCAAAGTATATCCTTCGCCGCCTCTCTGCGGAAGGCTTGCCAGTCGCAGTCGTTAAGGTCTTTTATTGCTTGATTATAGCCTTGCTCATAAATGGCTTCATCTATTGGTAAGTTACTTTTCATTTCTTTTCCTCCAATTTAGGACAGTGCATCCAGTGCGTTACTCCAGGGATATTCCAGCCGTCATAAGTTACAACGTCATAGTGTTTAACTTCTCCGGTTTCTATGTTCTTGCCGTCCCACCCTTTAGGATTTGGCCTATGAGCATAGCATATCATATGTGAGCCAGGAACTATCTTCCCATGAATATTGTCAGTAAGGACTATTACTTCTTCGTCTATTGGCGGTAACATCTCTTTTACGGAATGCCAGCCAAGATCTTTCTCTGCCTGCATATAACCTACAGCACAGGCCGCTCTCATGGAATCTCCAAGCTCTCCATCGAATTTGCCGTGCGGGTATTTCTCTACGGCTACTTTTGTTGCTGTATCCATTATTCTTGCTCCATTGCTTTTTTGAGTTCATCCCAACATTTTCCTCCAATAATAGCGTTAAAGGGGGCGTCTGGATACGAACCAGCCATATTTACTATATAATCTTCTGCGTGTACTTTCAGC
>Ga0326511_10003426_pt1 | contig 12755 bp, 20 predicted proteins | sample 0_2496_0518_D_FD_203701 | JGI IMG/M metagenome (GOLD analysis project Ga0326511, IMG submission 203701) | Bovine rumen microbial communities from UC Davis, California, United States - 0_2496_0518 | ecosystem: Host-associated > Mammals > Digestive system > Stomach > Rumen | place: USA...
CATACTTATTATAACATAAAGACTTGCACTTTACAAGTTTACACGTCTAAAAAATTTTTTTATCAAAAAGACTTGATTTTTAATTTTTAGATATTATATGATGAATGTGTAAGAGATAGGAGGAAAGATAAATGACAAAGGAAGAAAAATATAAACTCGCACTGAAAACAATATATAATACACTAAAGCAAAAACAATTTTATATGTTAGATCGTGCAATTATTGAAACAATTTTAAAGTACATTGAAACAGTAGAAAAATTTATTGAAGATTAAGGAAGGATAAAATGAAGAAAAGAATAAAACTTAGAGGGTGGGTTTTGGTTGTATTAAAAGGGATATTATTAATAGATATGTTTTTTATGATATGCACGAGTGAAGACTTGAATGTAATGTTCTGGAAATCAATTATTACAGTATCAATATTAGTACCCGTACTTTATCTATTAATAAAGTATGGTGATTTAGATGAGAAGCACTTTTGATAATACACTTCAAACAAGTTATGGAGATCGTGTTTATGGATTTATTAGATGTACAGATGTGGTACCAGAAAAAGTACATTGTAAAAATTGTGGATATACTTTAAGTTTTATGTATCATAAAAAACAAATATGTCCTAATTGTTTACAATATGTATATCCAACAAAAAGAGATGAATTTAAAGAGAAATTAAAAATAAAGATTAAAGAAAAGGAAAAAGAAAATGAATATTAAAAGTTTAAAAGCTTATACTAACATGATTAATATGTTATGGGAAAGTGTAGGTAAAAAAGAAATGAATGAAGATATAACTTTTATATTTAATAAAAGTGGTTATGGAAAAGAAAACTGGGAATTACAACAAAGAATAAATAAAGCAATAAAATATATAGAACCTAAAATGATAAACGAATATATACATACAGATTACATTTATACATTATTAGATATTCTAAAAGGTTGTGATACTGATGATAGTAATAGCAATAATAATTAGTATATTCTTTATTGTAGTAATAGCAATTATATGCAGAAGTTATACTAAAGATATTTTTGAATTAGAGAATCGAATATTACAACTTGAAAAAAGAGAAACATTAAATACAAAATATATAAATAATTGTATAATAGATTTGTATGATATGATTAATGATAAGGAAGGTGATACTATGGCTTGTGGAAGACGTGGACGTCCTAGAGGAAGTCACAACACAACACATGGAGGACGTAAGAAATAATGAAATATATCTTACAATATGAAACTATAAGTAAATACATACATTATGTTAGATTACAGCAAAAAGAATTTGAAGATAAAAAAGAAGTACGTGATTTTTTGTTGCATAACATAGATCACATAAGAAACTTTTATATTTATGAATTAACTGATTTAAGTTAAGTGCTATATTAAATATAGCATGTAGCTACTGAAAAAATTTATTATATATCTTGATTTGTGTTCCTTATTAAATGTGATTTATATTAAACTCCTATTACTATACTTTTATACATTCAGTAGTTACATGGTGTATTTAATACACCTATAAATATTCTTTTAATTTTATAGTCGAGTGCTACCTTTATTGGTAGCATAGAGTAGATAATTAACTACGGGAGTTCTAGACAGACCGACTATTTTATCTATTCTATGGTGCTAATAAAAGCACTAATATTAAAGAAAGGAGGAAAACCCGTGCCTAAAGCTAAACGTAAAAACTTACAAGTCGTTATTGATATAAAAGAAAAGAACGATAATGAAACAACAGTTGAAATTACATATAAAAATACTGAAACTGCTACAGATAACGAAAAAGTTACTGGAGCAAATATTTACAACACTGTATGTACTGCAATACAAAATTTAAAATAGTTTACTAGGGAGGAATTAAAATTATGGAAACTAAAAACGAATTAACATTATTCAACGGAAACGTTGGAGCTATTTATTGCTCTAAAGAAGCAAAAACTGACGAAGAAAAAAAGGACTTATTTAATGCACTTGAAAGTTGTGATGCATTACTTAATGACTGTGTAGGACAAGAAATTAACTTAAAAGACGTTTATTGCGAAGAAAAAGAAGTTCTTGATGAAGAAACTGGAGAAACAAGAAAGAAATATCGTACAATATTATTTGATGTATCAGGACAAACTTATGCAACTGGATCATACGGAATCTTTAATATAATGAAAAAGATTTTTGCTATCTATGGAATGCCAACATGGGAAAATGGTATCAAAGTAAAAGTTACTAAACGTCCTATTGGAAATGGTAAAACAAGTTTAACATTAACATTGGTATAGCATTTGCTATACCTTTTTTATTAAAAGGAAGGTGATGACATGAAAACTTATACACTTAATACTGACTTATCAACGATAAGAAGAACTAGTAAAGTAAGGTATACTAAGAAATTAAATCAAGATATTTATAATACGTTAAGACGATACAATAATAAAATAGATAGATTAAGAAGAAAACAAGCTGATTATATCTTACCTCAAAAAGTTACAAAAGAAGATTTAATGGAATCAAGTTACACAACTAAAGAATTAAGACGACAATTAAGTAACTTAGATAAATTTACTAGACGTGGTGCAGAAACGGTGTATACAACTAGTGGGGGTTATTCAATTACTAAATATGAATTTGATTATTTACGACGAGAACAAAGACGTGTTAAAAGAAAATTAGATAAAGAAATCGAACATTATCAAACAACAGCACCTACAGTCTTTGGTAAATCTCAAGGTTTTACATTTGCACAAATGGGTGACAGCACTTACCTTAATTTAAAAGCAAAAAGAAGTTCACTAGAAAAAGATATATCACAAATGACAAGAAGTGATTTAATGCAATATCGTAAAGTTTTATATAAACTTGGTAAAAATAGAAACTATCTTGCTGAAGGTTTTCGTGATAATTACCTTGAAATACTTACTGACTTAGGATACTTTACGGGATATGATCCAGAGAAATTAAAATTACTTAAAGAAAAGTTAAATAGCTTAGATCCAGAAAGTTTTTATAAATTATATGAAAACGAAAAATCAATTAAAGTTATTCGTGATTATTATCCTTTATTTACCAATTTTACTGGTAAATCAAGTGATAGTTATGTTGAAGACGTACGTAACTTATATGATGAATTAATAAATAACATAGATGATATAATAGCACCATATTTATAATGAAGTCATTTACTGCAGACTTTGAAACGACAACGGATAGTAACGATTGTCGTGTATGGGCTTATGCTCTTTGTGAAATAGGTAACCCTTCTAACTTTATTTATGGTAATAATATGGAAGATTTTATAAAGTTCTGTAGTAACAAGAAAGAGAATTATAAACTTCTATTTCATAATTTAAAGTTTGACGGTGAATACATTTTTAGTTATTTATTAAATAATGGATATGAAGTAATTGAAGATAAAAAAGAAAGACGAGATAAGACATTTACATGTTTAATAAGTGACACAGGACAATTCTATTCTATTGAAATATACTTTGAAGTTAAGAAGAAAAGAATAAATAAAGTAACTATCTGGGATAGTTTAAAAGTACTTAATTTTAGTGTTGAAAAAATAGCAAAAGACTTTGATTTACCTATACGAAAACTAGAAATTGATTATAAAGCATATCGTGAAGTAGGTCACCAGTTAACAAGTGAAGAAGTGGACTACATTAGAAATGACGTTACTATTATGTCAATGGCATTAAAACACTTATATGATTTAGGACTTAATAAGATGACGATAGGAAGTAATGCACTATCATATTATAAAAATATGAATAAGAACTTTTTAAGATATTTTCCTATCTTACCTTATGAAATAGATCAAGATATAAGACATAGTTATAAAGGTGGTTTTACTTATCTTAACGACTGCTATCGTGGTAAAACAACTGGTAAAGGTTATGTACTTGACGTTAACAGCTTATATCCTAGTGTAATGAAATATGAAAAGTTACCATTTGGTGATCCTATATACTTTGAAGGTGAATATGAAAAAGATATGTTATATCCATTATACGTACAAACACTATCATGTGCTTTTGAAATAAAGAAAGATAAGATACCTACAATACAATTAAAAAATACATTAGGTTTTATACCTAACGAATATGTTAAAAGTAGTGATGGCGAAATAATAACAATGACACTTACTAATGTTGACTTAGAACTATTTAAAAGTCATTATGATATATACGAAATAACATATCATTCTGGGTGGAAGTTTAAAGGAATAAATGGACTATTTACTAATTACATTGATTACTGGACGGAACAAAAAATTAATGCAAAAAAGAATAGTAACAAAGTAATGTATATTATATCAAAGTTAATGTTAAATAGCTTATATGGTAAATTTGGACTTAACCCTAATGTAAGAGGTAAATTTCCTTATTTAGATAGCGAAGGTGTTATCAATTATAAGATAACACCTCCAGCAATTAGAGATAGTATTTATATACCAGTAGCAAGTTTTATTACAAGTTATGCAAGACGTAAAACAATACTAACAAGTCAAGCAATTAAAGATTATACATTGAATAAATATGGTAAAGATTATTACATATATAGTGATACAGATTCTATTCATTTACTTGAGTTACCTTATGACGAGTTAATACAATTTGTAGACATTGACGATTTTAGACTAGGTGCATGGAAATTGGAATCTACTTTTGATAGAGGACGTTACCTAAGACAAAAATGTTATATCGAAGAAAATGATGATAAGTTAAATGTTACTATTGCTGGACTACCTAAAAATCTTGGTAAATATATTAATTTCGATAACTTCAAACAAGGACTAACTATTACTAAAGAAGACGAAGATAAAGAACACAAACTTACATTTAAACATGTAAAGGGTGGTGTACTTTTAGTAGATACTGACTTTACAATTAAATAGTTTTATGTTATATAATAACTGGGAGGGTAAAATGGAAACTACTAGCATTTTTGATACAATATTTCAATATGGTGTAGGTATCGCTTGTTTAATTTACATGATGTATTTTCAAGCAACTACAATGAAGGACTTAACGAAAAACCAGAACGACTTAAATAATACATTAAAAGAGGTGTCAACAAATTTAACTAATATCAATTTACGACTTAATGATATAGAAGAAAAAGTTAATAAGAAAGGTGAATAATATGAGTTTCATATTTGGTTTTCTCTTAGGGGGTATTATTGGTATAGGAATTATGTGTATTATATTTATAGGAAGGAAAGATAACTAATGAAATATAGAGTTGGTGATAAAGTAATTATAACTGGTGAATTATATTATTCTAGTAATGATACTAAACCAAGAAGTTATGCAAAAGACGTTAAAACAACTATTACTAGAATAGCAGTTGGATCACGTCACCCTTACAATTCAACTGGTGACTTAGGGTGGTGTGATGAAAAATCAATACGTTATCAAGAAGAACCAGTTGTTAAAAAAGAAGTAGAAATTGAACTTATTGATAAAGAAGGTTTAATCGATTACTTAAAAGAACATGAAGATAAAATTGTAATGATAAATGCTAAAGAATTAAAGGACGTATTAGGACTATGAGACCGGCACAAAAAATGTATGATGAAAATGGTTATCAAGTAGCCCTTTTCATACTTGAAGGTTTTAGTGTTTCACAAGCTGATAATGGTACTTATAGTCATAGAGGTGGCGAATTATACTGGGCGACTGACTACTTAGGACTTAATAGTCAAGGTGGACGTGTTTATCGTGATCCTTGCTATGCCCCCGTTGATATTATATGTATTTGGTTAAATAAAGCAAACTGTGTTGCTGTATGGCAGTCACTTAATAAAGTGCATCTTGCTAATGGAATGATAGATTATCTAACTTTAACTGTTTATCACGATCAAGATGTTACAAATGGACTAATTACTGTTGGAACTATCAAACAACAAGGACAACAATTTAATCGTACTGGTACTGGTGGACATGTAACTGGAGATCACGTACACCTTGAAACTGGATATGGAAGATATACATTACCGTATACAACAAGTGGAGAACATAGTGCTAACTATAAGTATCATATAACCGATTATACAACTTGTAAAAGATTACATAACTATGATGCATTATTTATAAATGATACTAGTCCACATACAAGTCCTAGTTATTATAACTGGAAAACTTATCAAGGTGGAAGTCCAACACCACCAGAACCTAAACCAGAACCTAAAAATTATAGGTTTAAATGGGTACTTTATGCAAATAAGTTGCGAAATAAATAATAATATGATATATTAGTAGTGTGATAAGACGATAAACTTATCACTCTGGGTTTTCTTTTCTTTAGTAGGATAATGTCTATCTTGACACTATCCTTTTTTTATGTTATATAAAGAATATAAGGAGGTGTTAAGAAGACAATGCTTACTAAAGAAGATTTTGAGAACATGATTAATGATACTCGAGATAAACTTGATAAACAAAGTCAAGCTTTAATCAGTGAGGATATGATAGGGATAATGGGAAATGTAACCAGTCTACTAGAAACTATTGAATCTCAAAAAGAAGACATTACAAAACTACAACATGACAATGACGAACTCTTAAAAGTCAATGGACGTCTTTTTCAAAAAGTAGGTTTTGAAAAAGAAAAAGAAGAAGAAAAGTTAAACCCGTTCGGTAATGAAAATAAGGTTGAAAAAATAACAATTAATGACCTTATTAACGAGAAGGGAGAGATGATTTAATGGCATTACCAGTAGGCGCAAAGGCCTTCAATGTTATTCGTGAAGATTCTAGTACTGTATATATGAATACTGTACCAGCAGCTACAAGTGATAACATTAATGAAATTAAGAACATTCTATTTAACGATAGTTACCAACCAATGTTAAATGAATTCGTTACTAACTTAGTTAATAGAATAGCACTTACAATTATTAGAAACAAAAGTTTCAACAACCCACTAGCAGTATTTAAGAAAGGTTCAGTACCTCTAGGAACTGACATTCAAGACGTATACGAGAATCCAGCAGTTGCTGAAAAATACGAACTATCTAATACTGAAATGGCTAAGTTATTAACAATAACTAATCCAGATACACATGTTGCTTATTATAGACGTAATAGACAAGATATGTATACAAAGACAATACCAAGAGAAGTTTTACAAGGTGCATTCGTATCTTGGGATAAATTCGAAGAATTTATTCAAGGAATTACTACTTCATTATATAGTGGTAACTACATTGACGAATTCAAATACACTAAAGAACTTATTGACGGTGTTTATAATCAAGGTAAAATTAGATGTGAAGTTGTATCTAACCCAATTGATGCATCAACATCTAAAGCATTCTTAAAGAAAGTACGTGCTTTATATACAAAAATGAGTTTACCTTCTACACAATATAACTCTTATTCATTATTTACAAATAGTGGTAAATCAGTAACAACATGGACTGACAAAGATCGTATTGTATTAATTATTACAGCTGATGCATTAGCAAACATTGATGTTGAAGCTTTAGCATCTGCATTCAATATTGATAAAGCAGATTTCATGGGAAGAGTAATTACAGTTGATGCATTCGACAATGACGAAATTGTTGCTGTAATGTGTGATGAAGCATTCTTACAAATCTATGACAACTTATTTAGATTCGATGAATTCTACAATGCTCGTGTTATGGCATGGAATGAATACTTACATGCATGGGGAACATTCGCAGTATGTCCATTCGCAAATGCTGTATGTTTAACTACTGAAGCACCTAAACCAGTTACAGCTATTTCAATTAGTGATCAAAGTGCAGTAGTAGGAACTGACAAGACTGTATCTGTTACATTAACTCCAGCTGATGCTACAAGTGATATTACTTTCTCAAGTAGTGATACTTCAGTATTTACTGTAACAAAGATTTCTAACTCAAGTGTTAAAGTACACCCAGTTGCTGCTGGAACTGGAGTTCTAACAGCATTAGCTGAAAACGGTGTTGACGCAGACGCAGACGTAACTGTATCAGCTAGTTAATTAAAAGAGTGGCAGTTATGTCACTCTTTATTTTTTGATTTTTAGAAAGGAAGTGATTATTAAATGATATCAATAACACCTCAAGGGCAAGTCTATTTGTGTAAGACGCCACTTGAAAATGATTATAAAAATCAATTAACTTTTAGTACTAGAACAGCACAACAAACATACTTTACTTCAAAAATATATCGTAACTTAGGTGACGATGACTATACTTATATAAAGAAAGATAACGTTATAAAGATAGGTTTACCTATTGATGATATTATAGAATGCAATTATTTATTTTATAAAAATAAAGGTTTTACTAATAAAATATATTATTGTTTTATTACTGATATGGAATACATAAATGAAAACTGCACTGCAGTTACTATTGAAACGGACGTTTATCAAACTTATATGTTTGATATTGTTAAAAAAGCATGTTTTGTAGAAAGAGAACATACTAATGACGATACAATAGGTGCTAATACCGTACCAGAAGGACTAGATACTGGCGAATTCGTAATTAATGGATACGAATACTTTGATGAATATGCTAACGACTATTTAATAGTAGTAGGTACAACTGAATTACCTAAAGAGATATCTCAAGATATAATGAGTAATTTACCAACAAAAGTTTATAATGGTATCTTTAGTGGACTTTATTATATAGCATTAAAAACAGTAAATGATGCAACTAAATTCTTAATGGTAATGGACGGACAAGGAATAGGCGACAGTGTATATGACGTCTTTATAATACCTAAAAGTATTGTTACAATATTAAATAATCAATGGGAAAGTAAATCATTAGAACTTAAAATTTCAATAGATACTTGGACGTATACAACTAATACAGACGTTTATTATAAAGTATTACCTAATAGTCAAACTGAAGCTGTTATGGTAAATAAACAAAGTATAACACGAAATAACACTTTAAATGGATATACACCTAAAAACAATAAAATGTTTACTGGTGAATTTAATTACATGTATGTATCAAATAATGCAGGACAAGATATGAAATACAACTATGAAGACTTTTACAATAATACACCTATCTTTAGTTTAAAAGGTGCAGTTACACCAGGTTGTAGTATAAGACTTGTACCACAAAATTATAAGAGATACAAACAAGGTGATGGCGAAGATGATTTATGTAACCCTTATGGACTAACGGGTGCTAAATATCCAGTATGTAGTTGGACTAGTGATAGTTATACAAACTGGATCACACAACAAGGTGTTAACCTTGCTATTGAAAACTTAGGTACAGCACTTACAACTACGGGACTTGCTATAACAGGTAACCCTGCTGCAGTATTTGGTATTACTGGTGCAATAAGTGATTCACTAGCTTTAAAACAAAAAAGAGAATATACACCAGTACAAGCTAAAGGTAATACAAACTCTGGTGACGTAACTTATGCTATGGGTAAAAATCAATTTGTATTATATAAAATGAGTTGTCGTTATGAATTCGCTAAAAGAATAGATGATTACTTATCAATGTTCGGCTATAAAACGAATGACGTAAAAATACCTAATACAACTGGACGTACAAACTGGAATTATGTAAAAACTATCGGTTGCAACTTTGAAGGTGATATACCACAAATATACTTAAATAAGATAAAAGAAATATTTGATAAAGGAATTACTTTATGGCATAATGCTAACACCATGTATGATTATTCACAAAGTAATAATATTGTAAGTTAGGAGGTAGATTATGAACGAAACAGATTATCAAATGAAGAAGAATAATCAAATATATATTGATTATTTAGATCGTTTAAAATTAATTGCAACTTCACTCTTTACATGGGAAGGACTTGACGAAGTTGCTGGTGTTGGAGCAAGTAGATTCTTAGAACTAGTATTATACGAAAATGGACGTGCTATGTTTACGAAAGATGATGAACTAGGTTATATCGTATTAAAAGTTTTACCAGATGATAAGTTTAATATCTATATGTTACCAACAAAAGTACAAGGTTTTAGTTTCGAATTTAATAAAGATTATGACTTTGACGATATTGTATATATTATGAATAATAACTTATGTAAACCTACATTTGAAACATTAAGATTAATAGCATATCGTTTATATGAAGTTGAATCTACAATTGAAACGAACCTTATAGCACAAAAGACACCAGTATTAATAGAAGGTGATACAAAAACTATTCTTACTCTTAAAAATGTTTATATGCAATATTCTGGAAATATACCATTTATTTTTGGATCTAAAAAATTCGATATCAATAATAAGTTAAATGTACTTAGAACTGATGCACCATATCTTTTAGATAAACTTGCATTACATAAACATGAAGTATGGGACGAAATGTTAACCTTCTTAGGTATTAATAATGCTAATACAGACAAGAAAGAACGTCTTATAACGGACGAAGTTAATAGTAACAATGAATTAATAAATTATTACCTAAATTGCTTTTACAAGCCACGAAAAAATGCTTGTGATGAATTGAATAAAAAGTATGGTTTAAATATAAAAGTTACATTAAATCAAGATATTAAGAAATTGCTTAATCTTGATGAAAATGTTAAAATAGATTTAGAGGATAAGGAGGCTATGGAATAATGGCACATTATACTACAACTATTAAAACCTTAATCGATAATGGTTTCGATTTCGGTTTACAGTCTTATCCAATTTATAACGAAACACATAGACAAGCTTTAAATGAAAAGATATTAAATCATTATTACATGAATGAAATAGGTTTTGAAACTGCTAACTTATTTAAGTTTTATCTTAATAATAAAATGAATGAAATAATGCCATATTATAATGACTTATATCGTAAACAAGAAATATTGCTTGAAAATGCTATTGATAATGTAAACTTATATGAAGATTCTAATAGACTTAATAGTAATAGCTTAAATACTTCAAGTAATACTACAAATAGAACTAAAAACATGTATCAAGATACACCACAAGGTAAAATCAATTTATCTAGTTTAGAAAGTGAAACATGGGCTACTAACTTCACTGATAATTTATCTAATGGTAATGATAGTAGTACATCAACTGGAAATAACACAGAAGACTACACTAGACATATTCATGGTAATAACGGTAAAAAATACAATATTGAACTATTTAAAGACATAAAAGAAAATATTTTAAATATAGATTTAATGATAATAAACGAGTTAGAAGACTTGTTTATGGGAATATATTAGGAGGTAAAAATGGAAGAAATTAAACAAGATTGTATGTGTTACAGTCAAAAAGTTATACCTACAACATATACACAAAAAGTTATACCACTAGCATTTGATGAAAGTTTAAGTTACTACGAACAAATATGTCGTATCAATAAAAAAGTAAACGAATTAATTAGTATCTTTAATGAGCAATTAACTGATGAACTAGAAAAATACATCGATGAACGATTCAATGATATTATGTTAGATACGATGTATGATCCTGAAACTGAAACATTAACTCTTTATCTATCTCATAATAATGGAGGTAATGAATAATGGCAGATATTAGTAAAATTAAAATACAATCAAATACTTATGATATCAAAGATCCAACAGCAAGAAATACAGCAAATAATGCTGATGGAAATGCAAGTCAAGCACTACTTGATAGTGCAGAAGCTAATACAAAAATAGATGGTGCTAAAGTAATAGGTACTTATACAGCAGGTACGGAAACTCTTGAAGTATCTCTTGAATTAGGTACTACTGGAAATGGAGGTAATGCATAATGGCTGATATTAGTAAAATTCAAATTGAAAATACAAGTTATGATCTTAAAGATATAACAGCACGCTCTAACATATCAAGTTTAACATCTACTGTTAATACATTAGTAACAAAAATATTAGATAAAAAATATATATTTATAGGAGATAGTTATAATACATCTGATACACCAGTAGGATATTCTCAAATAACCCCTTGGGGTCCATTAGTAGCCACATATTTAGGTTTAACAAACAACGATTATTATAATAGTGGTGTAAGTGGTGCAGGTTGGCATGTTAGTGGTAATAAGTTTATTACACAATTACAAACACTAGCAGGTTCAATTAGTGATAAAAACTCAATTACTGATATTTATGTATTAGGTGGAATCAATGACAATCAACTTGATCCAGATGATGTTTACAATGAAATATTAGACTTTGCTGATTATGCTAAAACTACTTTTCCTAATGCTATGGTTTCAATAGGTGTTATTAGTTGGGCTACATATACAGCATCTAAAATCAATCTATTAAAGAAAATGAATGTTTATTTTTCAGCTATTAATAGATCAAATGTTAGATTTATTTCAACAGCTTATACTTGGTATCATAATTATAGCGATTATCAAGGCGACGGACACCCTAATGGTGCCGGTAGTAAATTAATTGCTTTAAATATTGCTAATTATATAAAAGGCGGTATACCTTTAAATAAGATTTATTATGAAGGTAGTATATATCGTGATAACAATAATATTGGTATTAGTTCAGATCAAGCAACTATTGGAACTATAAAACAATTTTTAAACGGCGAAAATGTAAGTTTACAAATTAATCTTGATATGATTCATTTAACATCAAGTACAATAGCTCCTTCAATTACTACACCTTATATCTTAGGTAGTGTTGACAACTTATTTATAAGAACTTTAAATGATCCTTTATGTATTTATACAGGTTATGTATGGGGTTATGATACAACATCTAGTAAATATATAAATATGAGTTATAACCTTTTCATTCAAGAGGGAC
>Ga0326511_10003427_pt1 | contig 12754 bp, 5 predicted proteins | sample 0_2496_0518_D_FD_203701 | JGI IMG/M metagenome (GOLD analysis project Ga0326511, IMG submission 203701) | Bovine rumen microbial communities from UC Davis, California, United States - 0_2496_0518 | ecosystem: Host-associated > Mammals > Digestive system > Stomach > Rumen | place: USA: California...
AGCAGACTTTCCCGCTGTCCCAGACCTTGTGGCGGAAACGCCGGTCGGTGGCAACCTGGATCTGGTAGGCGCTCTGGCTCACGCCGCTTCCGCGCCGGACTTCGTTCACCCACGACAGACGCGGCTGCGTTTCATCGGTGACGGGTTCGGTCATGTATTCGACCCGCAGGTCGGAAGGCCTGAGGAGGGCGGCGGCCAGGGCCGCGAGGAGCCAGGTGCCGGTCATGGCCTATTGCTGGGCCAGGCGTTTCTCGCTGGGGATGAGCAGGGCGCAGAGGACCACGCCGATCAAGGCGCCCACGGCTACGGCAAGCATGGCGGCATCCCAGGAGTTGGTGGCCTGCTTGATGCTGCCCACCACAATCTTGGAGCAGATGGCGTCACCTACCAGGTAACCGAACAGGCCCACAAAGCCCGCAGCGGTACCGGCGGCGTTCCGGGGCACCAGGTTCAGGGCCTGGACACCCGTCAGGGCCACGGGACCGTAAATGAAGAAGCCAATCAGGCACAGGGCTACATAGACCAGCACTTTCTGCGTGGAAGGAGAGCAGGGGAGAATGCCCGCGCCCACCATCCAGTACAGCAGGACGCCGATGGCGCAGAGGAACATGCAGATGACGTTCATCGGAGCGCAGCGGCCCTTGAAAATCTTGGAGGTGGCCCAGCCGCAGGCAATCGTACCCACGGCGCCCACGATGTTGTGAACGGAGAAGGCGACCTTGCTTTCCGCGGCGGTCATGATTTCCTTGGCCTGCAGGTAGGTAGGCGCCCAGTCACCGATGCCGTACCGGACCATATAGACGGCCACGTTGGAAATGGCCACAATCCATAAGAGTTTGTTTTTCAGCACATAATCCACGAAGAGAACCTTGAAGGGGAGTTTCTCTCCGGCCTGTCCCTTGGACTTGATGCCGCTGTGGTCGTTCCGCCAGTCGGATACGGACGGAAGGCCGCAGGATTCGGGCGTATCGCGGATGGCCCACCAGCAGAAAACGGCAATGGCAAGGGCGACCACGGCCGGAAAGACGAAGTTGCCTTTCCAGGTCTGGACAACGCCCAAATCCGCCGCCAGCGCTACGCCGGCAATGGCCAGGAAGCCCAGGGAGAAGGAACCGATGGTATGGGATACGTTCCAGATGCTCATCTTGAAACTGCGCTCGTTCTGGCTGAACCAGTGCGCCATGATGCGTCCGCACGGAGGCCAGCCAAAGCCGCTGAGCCAGCCGACAATGAGCATCAGCACAAAGATGACGGCGGTGTTGAGGGCGGTATTGGTGCCGAAGGGAATGAGCCCCACGCTCATCATCACCAGAGCCGACAGAATCAGGCCCACCACCAGGAATTTCCGGGCGTCGGAACGGTCGGAAACGCTGCCCATCACGAATTTGCTGAAGGCATAGGCGATGGAAACAGCCGACATGGCCAGACCTACCTTCGCGGCATCCAGGATGCCGTCTGCAATCATGTCAGGAGCAGCGAGGGAGAGGTTCTTGCGGACCAGATAATACGCGGCGTAACCGAGGAAAGCACCCAGGAACACCTTTAAGCGCATGGATTTATACTCTTTGTCAACTTTTTCCGCCGGAAGCGGTGCTTTCGGCTGGGGAGGATTCAGGAAACGTGCCATTCTACTACTTTTTATTTGCAGATACAAATCTACTACTTTTTTGCATAAAACGATTGAAAAATCAGAAATAGTAAGTAACTTTACGTTTTAAAATAAATAGTAATAAGGTATTACCATTCGATAATAAAGAATGAAATATATGAAGAAATTTTTGTCTTTCAATGCTTTATCCGCCTTGTTGCTGTCGGCTGGCATCCTGATGATCGGCTGTGGCGGTTCCGGAACCGAAGGTCCGGATCAGCCGGAAGTGAAGGTGGTGGCGACGAATGTGAGTGTCCCTGCTTCTGCCGAGGTGACGGCAGGGGAGAACTTGACCTTCACCCTGCGCGGCAAGACCAATTTCTCGGCTGATGACCAGGTTATCCTGCGGTCGGCATCGAATACGGATTATCCCTGTACGATGGTTTCGTTCAATGACGGTACCTCCATGGTGGTCCGCCTGCCGGAGAATATCGTGAGCGGCTCTTATAAGGTATATGTCAAGCACGGTGGCCAGAACTACTACGTGAGCCAGTTCAACCTGACCATCCTGAAACCGCTGGTTATCGAGCCGGCCAATGGTGTGAACATCTACGGTATCGTCCAGTGCGACGGGAAAGGTGTTCCGAACGTGCTCGTCTCGGACGGTTCGGATATCGTGAAGACCGACGAGAACGGAATCTATCAGATTAAGTCGCAGAAGCAGTGGAAATATGTGTTCGTGATTATTCCGTCGGGCTACGAAGTGCCTTCCGACGGCATCCTCCCGGAATTCCATTCGGCCCTTTCGCAGCCGGCTGAAGTGGCAGAACGCAAAGACTTTGAACTTGTTAAGGTAGATAACGATAATTTTACTCTCTTTGTCCTGGGCGACATGCACCTGGCCAACCGGACGGACGACCTGAAACAGATGAAAGATTTCGCCACGACGCTGAATGCGTCTATTAGCGGATCGAAAGACAAGCGTTACTGCCTTACGCTGGGAGATATGACATGGGATCTGTATTGGGATAAGTACCAGTTCCCGGATTATCTGAAGACCATGAATGAACTCTTCAAGAATGTCCTGTTTTTCCATACGATGGGAAACCATGATAACGATATGAACAAGGTGGGAGATTTCAACAAGTCTTTTGAATATACCCGCGACATCGCTCCTACCTATTATTCGTTCAATCTGGGCAAGATCCATTTCATTGTCCTGGACAATATCGACTACAACAATGTAGGTACGGGTTCCGATAACCGTAAATACTATGTATTGGATTATACGGCCGAGCAGATGGAATGGCTGAAGAAAGACCTTTCTTTTGTGGATAAGTCAACCCCGGTGATCATTACTTCCCATGCACCGGTATCTCGTCCGAACGGAGCTGCGACTTTCAACAACAGTTATATGGACGGGGCCGATGCTGTCGGCGAGGCCAATATGGCAGAATTTATCGATGCGGTGAAGGAGTACGACGTTCATTTCCTGAGCGGGCATACCCACAACATCTTCCATCGCCGGCACAATGCCAAGTTCGCCGAGCACAACGAAGGTGCGGTCTGTGCTTCCTGGTGGTGGTCGGGTTACCTGACCTCGGGCATCCACGTGTCGCAGGACGGCGCTCCGGGCGGATATGGCGTCTGGGAGTTTACGGGGAAAGATTTCACTTATTCTTTCCGTGCGGCCGGCCATGACGAGAATTACCAGTTCCGTGCCTATGATATGAATAAGGTGCAGGAGGTGGTGGCCGCGGCCCCGGGCGCGAAAAGCAAGTTCTTTGCCGAATATGCCAGTGCAATAGCTTCTTACCCGGCCAATACCATTTTGGTGAATGTCTGGGATTGGGATACGGATTGGAAGGTGAGTATTTCGGAAGGAGGGCAGGAATTGACCGTTACCAAGGATTATGCTTATGATCCGGTACATATCATGGCCCTGACTTCAGAACGGTTGAAAAACAATCCTTCTTCGGCTCCGAGTTTCCTGACGACCCAGTGGTCCCACTTCTTCAAGGCGAAAGCCTCAAGTGCCTCTTCTACTGTTACCATCAAGGTGACCGACCGGAACGGAAAGGTCTTTACGGAGACGATGACCCGTCCCAAAGCTTTCTCGTTGGAAGAATACAAGAACAAATAAACCAATGTATTATTAACTAATTAACCAACAAATCGTTATGAGATTCCTTAAATCTATTGCCGTAACGGCGCTGCTGTTGCTTTCGGGCCTTGGCCTGGCTGCGCAGACCCGTACGGTATCCGGAAAGGTCATCGATGCTACGGGGCAACCTGTCCCCGGTGTCGGGGTGGTCGTGGATGGCACCACCAATGGCACGATGACCGCTATGGATGGATCCTGGTCCCTCCGTATCCCGTCCGGTGATGCCGTCCTGAATTTCTCGAGCCTCGGCTATGTGACACAAAGTGTCAAGGTCGGCGCTGGCCAGAGTACGGTGAACGTTACGATGGAGGAGGACAACATGGTCCTGGAGGAGACCATCGTGGTGGGTTACGGTACCCAGAAAAAGGTGAACCTGACCGGTGCGGTTACGGCGGTCGAGTCCAAGGAACTGGAGAACCGCGCATCGCACAACCTGACCAATATGTTGCAGGGCCAGGTTCCCGGTCTGAATATCACAACGTCCAAGGGACAGCCTGGTGCGGCCGGATCGTTGAACATCCGTGGTTATACGTCCATCAATGGTGGTGACCCGCTTGTGCTCGTCGATGGTGTTGAGAGTGATATGAGTATGGTCAATCCCAATGATGTGGAGAGCATCTCGGTCATCAAAGATGCATCTGCTGCGGCTGTTTACGGTACCCGTGGCGCATGGGGTGTTATTCTCATTACGACCAAATCCGGTAAGGACGAAGAAGGGAATGCGGTTGTGACGTATAGCGGTCGTATGGGCTGGGAACGGCCTACAACTTCTACGGATTACGAAACCCGGGGTTATTGGTCTGTCTATACCATCAATAAATTCTGGGCGGCTACCGGTACGGGCCAGTACTTGAAGTATAATGACCACGACATGCAGCAATTGCTGCTTCGTGTCAATGATACCACGGAGAATCCTGAGCGCCCCTGGGTGGTCCGAGAAACCCGAAATGGGAAAGATCAGTGGCTGTATTACGGAAATAATGACTGGTGGCATATGTTGTTTAACGACAGCCATCCGGTCCAGCAACACAGCCTCACGGTGCGCGGTGGTAGCAAGAGGGTCCGTTATTTCCTTTCCGGTGCCTTTGACCGGCAGACCGGTATCATCAAGGAACGTCCTGATGTGTTTACGAAATACAATCTTCGCTCCAAGGTTGAGTTTGATGTGAACAAATACATCAAGATGAGCAACAACACCTCCTTCTACCATTCCGTTTATGACTATCCCGGTGTGGCCGGCGAGGTGGAGAATGCCATTGCTTACAGTGCTGCTCACGCTTTGCCGATTTTCCCGCAGAAGAATCCTGACGGCTCTTGGGTGTATGCTTCCGATTTGTTTAATGGCAGCTACAACGTGGCCAATGGCCGTCACATCATGTTTGGTGAGGATAAGAACGTGAATCTGGAGCGTAAGATGAGCTTCATGAATACGACGGAAATCAAGATTACTCCGGTGAAGCCGTTTACGTTGACTGCCAATTTTACCTATCACCTGCGTTTGAACCGTGATACCAACCGGGGAACTAATTTACCTTATCGGAAGTATCCGGATGAGCCGATGCTGGCTTACACGACCGGCGCCGGCTTGGATTATATGCAGGAAGACACCAATACGTATAATCATTATGCGGCCAACGTGTTTGGCACGTATGAGGATACGTTCGGTGACGCCCATCATTTGACTGTTGTCGCCGGTTACAACTACGAGTTGTACAACCGCAATTACGTGATGGCGTATGGCGAGAATCTGGTTACGGAAGATTTGAGTAACCTTCGCCTGATCGGTACGAATGCTGACGGAAACCGCATTACGAATGTGGATGGCCTTTGGTGGGAATGGATTACGCAAGGTATTTTTGCCCGCTTGAATTACGACTACAAGGGCCGTTACTTATTTGAGATCTCCAGCCGTTACGATGGATCATCCCGTTTTATGGAAGGTCATCGCTGGAGCATGCTCCCTTCCGGTTCCGTGGGTTGGCGTATTTCTGAGGAGCCGTTCTTCAAGCCGCTTCGTTCTTGGGTGGATAACTTGAAAATCCGTGCCTCTTACGGTACGTTGGGCAATACACTTATCAAGAACGCCAATAACAATTATTACCCTTATCTCCGTACGCTCAGTACCCATTCTTTCGCCGGGTTTAATTTTGGCGAAGGCGGTACAACGGCTACGTATTCTTCTCTTTCTGCTCCGAATGCTTCCGATATGACTTGGGAGAAGGCAATCCAGTATAACCTTGGTTTGGATCTGTCTATGTTCCGCGGCCGTTTGGATTTCACCGGAGAAGTGTACATCCGCGATACCAAGGATATGCTTACATCCGGCAAGGCGCTTCCGTCTGTCTATGGCGCTGATGAGCCCAAGCAAAATGCGGCTGACCTGAGGACAAAGGGTTATGAATTGTCGCTTGGCTGGAGAGATACCTTTAAACTCTTTGGCCGTCCTTTCGGATATCAGGTCAAGGGAACCCTTAGTGATTACCGCTCTTTCATTACAAAATTCGATAACCCGGACAAGGTCCTGAATGATTATTATGAGGGTCAGCGGATCGGAGAAATCTGGGGCTTTGTGACCGACAAGCTCTTTGAGAGCGATGAGGAAGCTCTTGAGTACACCTCCCAGATTGATATGAGTTATATCAACAAGCGTATGAATGGTGGTTGGCTCGGTGGTGATGTCCGTTATATTGATCTGGATGGAGACAATAAGATCGGCATCGGTACCAATACGGTGGACAATCCCGGTGACCGCAAGATTATCGGTAACAGCCTGCCCAGCCTGTCCTATGGCTTGAACTTCGGGTTTGATTACATGGGTCTGGATGTGTCGGTATTCTTCCAGGGTACGGGTAATCATTACTGGTATCCTTCCGAGTATTCCTTCGCATTCTGGGGCCCGTTCTCTCAGCCGATGACCTCCTATCTGCCCAAAGACTTCCTCAACGATGTCTGGGACTATGATAACAAGGATGCCTATTTCCCCCGTGCCCGTGGTTATGCGGCTTATACGGGTGGCGCGGAGTTGTATTACAATAACACCCGTTATTTGCAGAATCTCCGCTATCTCCGCTTGAAGAACCTGACGATTGGTTATACCCTTCCTGCTGGGATTTCCCGGAAGATCGGCCTGAAGAAGGCCCGGATTTATTTCTCCGGAGAGAACCTTGCATATTGGTCTCCGTTCAAGGAACATAGCCAGTATATTGATCCGGAAGGCGCCTTTGACAAGAGTTTGGGCAGTTCATATAACAGAATGTTCTATCCTTGGCAGAAGACGTATATGTTCGGTTTGGATATCACGTTTGGCGGATCCAACAAGACCTCTTCCCTGGGAGAGGCCGTGAAGGTGGTGCCCGAGGTTCGTGAAGTGGTCCGTGAAGTTATTAAAGAAAAGGTCGTTGAGAAACCGGTTGAGAAGATTGTTGAGAAAATCGTTGAGAAACCGGTCTCTACCTTCAAGGGTGAATTTGAAGACGAACTCTTCTTTGTGATTGGCAAATCTGAACTCCGTCCGGACGAAGCCTTCAAACTGGGCCGTATCTGCCGGATTCTTGAGGAGAATCCCAATGCTAAGATTGCTATTACGGGTTATGCTGATTCTGCGACCGGTACGGCCGAAAAGAATCTTTCGCTTTCTCAACAGCGCGCGAAGGTGGTTGCCGATATGCTTCAGAGAGCTGGTATTACCGCCGACCGCATCACTTCCGCCGCCAGTGGTTCGGACAAGGATGCCTCCGCATCGCCTGAGTCCAACCGTGTGGCCGTTTGCATTATCAAATAATGGAGGAACGGAATATGAAAAAAATTGTATATGTTTTTGCGGCTGCCTTGATGACGCTGGCCTCCTGCGATAAATGGCTGAATACCTCTCCCCAGTCTGAATTGACCGAGGATATCGCTTTCCGCACGCGTACCGACTTGCAGCTATTTACTAATCCGCTCTATAACAACCTGCTTGATAAGGAGGTATATGGTGAACAGAGCGATTTGCAGTTGGTTGAGAAACCGTCTGCTTTGATGCAGGGCGGTTCATATCGTACGACACCTGCTACGGGAGGTGGATGGTCCTGGGGAAATCTCCGCCGGATCAATACCTGTCTGGACAATATGGACAAGTGCTCGGATGCTGCTGCGGTTGAAGAATACACCGCTTTATGCAAATTCTGGCGTGCTTTCTTCTATTTCGATAAAATAAAGAGATTTGGTGATGTCCCGTGGGTCGAACATGAATTGGGTTCCGCAGATGAAACGCTCTATAATCCCCGTGATACCCGGGAAGTGGTGATGGGCCATATGATTGAAGACATTGACTATGCCATTGAACATCTGCCGGCTTCTTATTCCAGTGGCTCCTATTATCGCGTGACGAAATGGGCTGCCATGGCCCTCAAGTCCCGTTTCTGCCTGTTCGAGGGAACGTTCCGCAAATATCACGGGCTTACTTTCGAAGGCCACGATGAGGCCTTTTATCTGAAGGAAGCAGCGGCAGCAGCCCTCCGCCTGATGACGGAAAGCCCGTTCTCTTTGTATAATACCGGCAAACCGAATGAGGATTACGTCAATCTGTTTGCTGCTTACGATGCCAATCGTAAAGAGTATATCATGGCAATCAAGTTTGATGCCGGTATGCAGATATTCCATAATGGTACTGCTTATGCAACCATGACATCGCAGGGTCGTCCCGGTATGACCAAGAAAATGGTAGATACCTATCTTATGAAAGATGGTACTCGTTTCACGGATAAACCGGGCTGGGAAATCATGGAGTTCAAGGATGAGGTCGCCGATCGTGATCCCCGTCTTGGCCAGACTGTCCGTTTGCCTGGTTACAAGCGAGTTAACGGAAAGAATGTCGTGGGCGTGGATTTCTACGGCGGTGTTACTGGTTTTCAGTATCACAAATTCGTCATGCCGGAGGATAATGCCTCGTCTGACCGTCTGGATAAGTCTTATAATGACCTTCCGGTGTATCGGATGGGTGAAGTCTATCTGAATTATGCAGAGGCTATGGCGGAACTGGGTACCTTGACGCAAGCGGATCTTGACAAATCTGTGAATCTGCTGCGTAAACGCGTAGGAATGCCTGATTTGAAACTGGCTGATGCCAACTCCAAACCGGATTGGTATCTTGCTTCCGCTGAGTACGGCTATCCCAATGTCAGCGGTCCTAACAAAGGGATTATCCTGGAGATCCGTCGCGAACGGATGGTCGAATTGGCTCAGGAGAGTTTCCGGTGGGCTGACCTGGATCGCTGGAAAGCTGGCAAGTGTATTGAGCAGGTTTTCCATGGTCCTTATTTCCCGGGGACCGGGGAGTATGATCTGGATGGTGACGGAAAATTGGATCTTTGTATCTATACCGGTAACAAGCCTTCCAGCAAAGCCACCTATATCATGCAATTGGATAAGGAGATATTCCTGAGCGAAGGCACCAAGGGATATTACGAGCCCTATCATTCCTGGGCCCATCAATTTGATGAAGCCCGTGACTACTATTTCCCGATTCCCCTTAATGACATTACGCTCAACAATAATCTCACCCAGAATCCGGGTTGGGATGATATTGACCGTAGTGGTTCTTCATCCAATTAAACAGAAGAGGATATGAAAAAGATATTGTTCGCTTTGATTGCGGTTTCCTTCTTGTTCGTTTCCTGTAAGAAGGAAAGTGACACGCGGGCCCGCGCTGTCCTTACGGATGTCTCTTTCGTGGATTTCCCTGCTACAGGTTCCGCTGAACAGACAATCCAGGTCTTTGCTGATGCCGATTGGGTATCTGAGGCACCCGAATGGATGACCGTCACACCTTCCACTGGTACCGGCTCCATGACGGTAAAGATTACGGCTACGGATAACATCGCTCCTGACGGGAAGATGGACAGTCCCCGCAAGGGAACCCTTATATTTAAGGGCGCGACCTTGATAAGTACGGTTGAACTTCCTGTTACCCAGGCGGGTGACAAGTATCGCGGTCTGACGGTCTCGTCGGTAAGTGATGTGGCCAAAAAGGCTGATGGTGAATTTGTTGCCTTGGCTTCATCCCAGGTTGTTGCTGTTAATGGTAATGCCTATGTCCTTTCTGACGGGACAACCCAGATTTATGTTACCGGTGACGGTGTCAAGCCGGGTGATCAGGTCACTTTGAATGGCGAGAAAGAGACCCACAATGGCATTCCTGCCGTCAAGACTGTCGAGAATCTGGCTGTGTCATCTACGACGGACCCCGTCCATCCGACCGCCATTGATATTACAGAGCAACTGGCTACTTACACATCCAAATCAGTCCAATATGTTACGATTACCGGAGAGGCTACTCCTTCCGGTAAAAACGTCCAGATTAAATTTGAAGGTGTGAATGTGGCCGCCCAGTTGGTTAATCCCGGGGACGAACTGCTGGCTTTGGAAGGCCATGAAGTTGTCGTGTATGGCTACTTTATCGGAAAGAGCAGCAATACTTTGGTAGACATCATGGTCGCTTCTTATGAGGATAAGGGCATCAAGAGCAATGTTCTTTTCCAGGATGATTTCGAGTGGCTTGAGCCGTGGTCTGCCGCAGCCGGAGCCGGCAATGATGTAGGTGAGAATGTAGTCAACACAGATGCCGCTCCTAATATCTTCGGTACTGCAGAACTGTCTGGTATTGTGGATGAATTGGTGAAACGAGGTTATGGCTATGTATGGGGCTGGAAGGGACAGGATTGGTCTGATGGTACGCCGGATAACGGTAATAAACGGACCTTGTACCTGCAGCGTAACTACCTCAAGTTCGGTAAGACATCGTACAGCTCTGGTCTTATTCTTCCTGCACTTGACAAGATTACCGGAACGATGGATATTGATGTTCTCTTTGACTGGTGCTTCTCCATGACCGGCGCCAATAAGCCGGATGTGATGACGTTGACCTTGACCCTTACTGGTGGTGGTACCTTTGAGTCTACCGGAACGGAGACCAGTGATGAAGTCCAGTCCGCCCAGCCTACAGATGGTGATTTGACCAAATTGGAGTGGCAGCACCCGCAAATCCGAATTAAGGGAGCAACGTCACAGACTCGCATTACCATCCGTCCTACGAATACGGATCCGTCCGTTTCGAACTCCCGTAAGCAGAACCGGTGGTATCTGGATAATATCAAGGTAGTTCCGGCAGAGGGTTCATCCCCCGGTGGCGGTGGTGAAGGCGATGATCCGAATGCGGCGGTCCTGCCTGTCGAGTGGACCATCCAGATCGAAGGCCATAACTATGCGACCACCTGGCCGTTGGCCAATGGCAATGCAACCGAAGAAGGCGTTTCCGGTTACATCGCTTCTACAACCGGTACCGGTACCATCTGGTACAACAACGAAGCGGGAAACACGGCCGATAAAGCCAGTGGCAAGAAGAAGACCAAACTGGATGTCCAGGCCCTTGACCCGCGCGTTACAGGTGCCTGGCCGGGTGACTATTGCCAGTTTAAGGTCCCGGGCAGCGTGGCGGCCGGCAAGAAAGTGCGCATTACCTTCGAGACCCGCACCTCCGCTACCAACCCGAAATACTGGAAGTTGATCTACCAGGATGGAACGGATTGGAAAGCCGCCTGCGAGGTGAAGAAAGAGAAGGTCGAAGGTGTGGATGTGGAATACACACACGCCATGAACGCCGATGGCGCTACCAACATCCAGGTGGATGCTACCGTAACCTATGCTTCCAAGACGGATAACATCATCTTCCGCTTTGTCTGTCAGAGCGCCATGGGTGCCGGTGGCGATATGCTGACCGCTCCCAACGGCGGTACCTGGCGTCTGGCTGTAACCGATGCTACCAAGACGGATTGGCAGCCCCGTATCCAGTGGGGACAGTAAGTCTTACGGCTTTTATTTGAATCGAGGCCGACCCCATCCCGGGGCCGGCCTCTTTTTATGCGCGTTCGGAGAGCTCCAGCCAGCGGAGCTCTTTTTCATCCAGGAGGGCAGAGACTTCGCCGTAGCGGAGGGTGGCGGCCTGGAGAGCGTCGTAGGGGAGGGCGCCGCTGTTCATCTGTTCTTCCAGGCTGGCTTTTTCGGCCGTGAGGGTTTCGATTTCCCCCTCCAGGGCCTCAAATTCGCGTTTTTCATTGAAGGACAGTTTCTTCCGGGCGGGTGCCGCGGCGCCCGAAGCCGAAGCGCCCTTCGGGGCACTGCTGGCGCGGGCGGCGGATTTTTGCCCGGCCTCGTAATCTTTCATAAAGGTCCGGTACTCAGAATATTTCCCGATGAAATCCTTCACCACGCCATTGCCGCAGAAGACAAACAGGTGGTCCACCAGGCGGTCCAGGAAATGGCGGTCATGCGACACGATGATGAGCGACCCCTTGTATTCCAGCAGATACTCCTCCAGCACATTCAGCGTCACGATATCCAGATCGTTCGTCGGCTCGTCCAGAATGAGCAGGTTGGGGTTTTTCATCAGGATGGTCAGCAGGTAGAGCCGCCGTTTTTCGCCGCCGGAAAGCTGCCGGACCCGCGTATTCAGCATATCGTGCGTAAACAGGAACTGTCCCAGCAGGCGGGTATCGTTCACCGTCTCCAATACGGTCTGATCCTCATCGAACCGCATCCCTTCCTGGCGGTAGTAGCCGATCTGGAGGGATTCCCCGCGGTCGATGACACCGGTCAGCTCGCCCGGGTCGTCCGGATCCATCCGACCGGTGAGAAGGTTGAGGAAGGTGGTCTTCCCGGCTCCGTTTCCACCAACGATGCCCACCTTCTCGTATCGCTGGAAATTGTAGGTGAACCGGTCCAGATAGCACTGCCCGCCGTAGTAGAAACTGACATCCCGGCAATTGATGATTTTCGTGCCCAGACGCGCGCCGGTGCCCATTTCCGCCAGGCTCACCTGCGTGGTGCGATACACCTGTTCCGAGCGTTCCTTCAGCTCCAGGAAGGCGTTCTTGCGGTATTTGGCCTTGCCGGTGCGGGCGCAGGGAGAAGCGTGGATCCATTCCAGCTCGCGCCGGAGGATATTGTTGATTTTCGCGGTCTCCGCA
>Ga0326511_10003428_pt1 | contig 12754 bp, 15 predicted proteins | sample 0_2496_0518_D_FD_203701 | JGI IMG/M metagenome (GOLD analysis project Ga0326511, IMG submission 203701) | Bovine rumen microbial communities from UC Davis, California, United States - 0_2496_0518 | ecosystem: Host-associated > Mammals > Digestive system > Stomach > Rumen | place: USA...
TGATGCCAGCCAGACAAACTCTCAATATTAATTTTGTATATTTCATTTCATTCTATTTAATTTGGGCTTATTAATTATATGTACATATGAAATCTCACTGATGAGAGCAGAAATACGTTCCTTTTCCTCTTTCGTGTAGTTAATAGTCGAATAATTATTATTTGTTGCAAGGAAAAGAAACAACTCTTCATGTCCATTACCCATACTGCATAAAACTTGATAAGGCAAATCCGCATTGTTTGGGGTACACCATCTACCTTTATGGAAATCAAAGAGGCCTACAGAGATATAGGATAAATAGCTATTGTTTCCATATGACGGCATTTTAACACTATCACAAATATTTGTGGCATAGTCCCATTGAATTGAAGAGGGAAACGAAAAATCAACTTTAGCAAGTTCTTTCAGCCTATTTTGTAGTCTAAGATAATCATCCCATTCTATCCTTGTTCCATAAGATGATCTTTCCCTATCATTCATCAGTATTTTCCATAACTCTATAGTTATGGGCGTTTGGGTTATATAAAAAGATGACATTTGAATAGTATCTTTGATGTGATTATTTCTCAATATGGTCATATACCCTTCCTTTATTTCAATTAGTTCCAAAATGTCCTCAAACAATATTTTAATAGGATTATTTAAAAGTTCATTGTACTCAATTTCAATGACTCCATTCCTCTTCTGATCTTTAATGATGTGATCTTTCCCTAAAATATTATCTTTTCCTTCTTCAATGAAAGGACTACAGATCAATTCATACTCATTTTTGTGGAACAGTCTTTTTATATGTCCTTGTACTAATTCTGTTATTTCCGAGAAATTTGCACAAAAATAGATAAAGCCTATTGTAAGAGCGATTCTAAATACAATATCAAAGGCACTTTCCATAATCTCTACAGTTATCGTATTACTATTTTAATATATAGTGAAGCTGTAATGTAACAGCCTATTTTTATAGTCAACCTCAATACGTTGAGTATTTCCACATCCATTGTTCAGGTTACTTTCGGAGATTGAAAATCCAATGTTTTCGTCAAGATTATGGCAGACATTCCCCATATCATTAAAAGCACCATCAGGAATACCGTCTAAATAATCTCTCATACGCTCAAATGTATCATTGGGTAAAAGAATAAGGTATTCTTGATGATCATGCCCGCCTCTTGCCAAAAAAGTAAAATCGTTCCCGAAATCATATCCTAGCACTTTCTTAAACATGTTGGCTCTAACGGTTTTATATTCCATTTCTCCAAAATCCTGATTCCAAATCAAGTATATAAAAATTGAAATCGAGCTCAACAAAAATGCGAAAAAGTATATTATCATATAGGGGAGAAGGGATGACAGCCCCGCACAAGCTATTATTATTGTTGCGAGTTTACACCTTCTTCGCCACAAACTACTTTTTGGTTCTTCACAATGAGGCATATCTTTCTTATCTATGACCTCTATATAATCGCACATACCACTCATTTGAAGCATATTTGCGAGTTCCGATCCTACGTTTCTCGAAACTGAATCATCATAAAACACAATTTTTACTGCATTTTCAAGACCACATTCATATGGATTATTTGCAAAACCATACAACTCAGAATCAGGTGTAATGGCTCTATCTCTGATACTATTTTCAGCCTTTGACTTATAAATATCAAAATGCCCGTCTATATCCTTGTAATAAAATAGAGTTTTGATATGTTTTTCTTTAAATCCCCATATTGTACCTCCTTTCTCATCGATGGTGGATGTTGGTTCTTCAAGAACCTTTATTATTAAGCACATCCAACCTTCATAACGCATTCTTGTAGGAATATAATACAAATCGCCGCTATGTAAGCCTTTCCTAACGTTGTAACTAACTTTTTCCATACACCCTTTTTTGCTACTTCATTATAAAATTTTCATAATCAGGATCAGAGACAAGTTCTGCACTGCGCAGTGTGCCATTCTACTCCATCGAAATCAAGGAATATATTATTCATAATCTACAACTATCAGTCTATGGCAGTGAAACATCTTTTGGAACGCTTCGTATTTGTTCAATGCCCCTTTGCAGTTCTTCCGCATCTGCATTTCTGAACCAATCTACTGCTTTTTCATATACGCCAAGTTTGGCTCGCATAATTCTAATAGAATCTTCAAGCTTTTCTATCCTCTGGTCACGCTTTGTCAATTCTACACCATATTCATCTTGGGTATAGCCTTTTTTGAAGAACTTACCCCATGATATTCCTATTACAATCACCACAGCCATTATCATGATGATTCCTATCATAACCTTTTTCATACGTTCTATTCGAATGGATACCAATCCGTGTTTTCGCAATGCTTAGCCCAGACCTTATCGAATCCAGGATATTGCAATATCATGTTATCAGAACATTGACTCGGAGCTGGGAGTACACATCTGGCAATCTCACCGCTTATTATACCCAGACCCTGATTCTGATTTTTTAATTGTAGTAGCTTAGTGCGAAACGCCAAATTTGTACATACATCATAAACTACTTTGTCTTCATCCGACAACTTCTTAGATATGTTTTCTCTGCATTTCATCCATTCATTCCAGCTTTTCTGCTCATTTCGAATGGCAGCTTGAAGTTCGGATTTCTGTTCCAAATATTCATCCTTACCTACTGCTATTATGAAAGCAGAATATGCATCATCAATCATTGCTGGAGTAAATTTGGATTCGTTCCAGAATACTGTTTCTCCTTTAGCATGCATATAAAAATCATGCAATGTCTCTTCCCTCAGTTGTACTCCTTGATTCATTACATCTGCTACATACATAGGAGTTGAACTTCCATAATCACCATATCCTGCCACCTCACAAACAGCATCTTGATACTTTTCCCAATTAATTTTCTCTTTATTGAACTCATCTTTGTATTGTGGCCGCAGGTCTAACAGCTTCTGAAAAACTTCTTCTATTGAGTCCCTATACCCAATGCTAGCCTTTCCAGAAGTCTCATTAATTTCGGCTTGCGTCTGGAAGTCACCTTCATCTACATCATCGCTTTTATCCACTATCGTATCTAGTGAAGATGACGATGCTGTCTTTTTATACGACGGACAACTTATCAGCCATCCGATACACAGCAATAATGCTACGAATAATATAAGTTTCTTCATTTTATTATAATTTTAATCGAGATTGACAATTGCATACACCAATTCAATATATATCAAAATAGGAATCACAACACAGATAATGACAGAACTAACCACGTAGTTCCAACCAATCTTTTTGAACCATAACAGGAAATCAACAGATTTGTCGAACGCCCAATCACAACGGTTCCGGAACTTAATTGGATCTTTCCATAGAAATACAATCCAACCTATTATGTACATTGGCGTGAGAAACGGCAACATTGTGATATAGTCAACCATAACTGCCCATGATAACGGTATCAACAAATAATAGACAATGATGTTCACCTCATTGTACGTTGCTCCTATCAGTTTGGCAATAACATGCTCCAATCCAGCAACCACAGCAAAGATTGGTAACATGATTACCATTACTCCTATCTCCCATTTGGAAAGGGATTCCCATTCAATTATCTTCTTCTCCGAACTCATGTTACTTTGCTAATTCCATCATTCCAGAAATCACATTCTCCAGTTGCTCTTTGTATATAAGCCCATCCACGTATTCCTTTGGTATAGAATTAAAGCCAAACTTTGCCCCAAGAATGGCACAAGCGACAGCTGCATTCGTATCTGCATCTCCACCTGCTCTAACCACAGAAAGTAATCCGTCTTCGAATGTTTTGGCATTCCAATATGCCCAAAGCCCCGCTGCCATAGTTTTAAGTGTGTATCCCACTGAATCCCAGTCTTGCAATTCTAAGGCTCTGATGTCTGTATTCAATGAAAGATCAATGTATTCACGAATTCGATTATCATATCGCTCCCCAATACCAACCATTTGGTGGTATGATAGTTTATCTTCGACATATACCAGGGAGTGTATTAAAAGCGATACTATAGCACAAGAACCAGCACATCTAGGATCGTAATGTGTTAAACGACATATATTGACAGCACATTCTTCAATGGCTTTTGGAAATAGTCCAACAATAGACGTACGCATCAGCCCACCATTAGCAGCTGATTGCTGATGGCTCATGTTCCAGAGCATCTTTGAAGCTTCAAATGGTTTCTCAACATAATCACCAAAACTGAGTACCTTGTAAGTGGTTTCACCAATACCCATAGGTTCGCCATCAGCCCAATCCTTGAAATTTTGGGCAATACTTGTAAGGTTTACACCTTTATCCTTAATGACCGCATTGGCTATACAAAGCATCATATCAGTATCATCTGTCCAGTCACCAATCTTCCATCTCTTGCGATGTCTGTCTTGAAATATATCGCTATAATGTCTGATTCCATTAGGGTATTTCCAAGCTATATCCTCATCAGTCATACCTTCAGTTCCAAGTCCAAGGGCATCACCAATGGCTTGCCCATATATTGTTCCTTTAATTCTATCTTCTATTGTATTCATATATTTTTGGTTTAACTTAAATGACTATTTCTTCTTTACCTGTGCATAATCTCTCCACCTATCGCAATGCTGCCTGATGTCTTTGGCTGTTTCAGTATCGCCAAAGTCCTCCAGAATCCGCTTGTAATATAGTAACTTGCGTAAATGTTGCGCCGCGAGCTCTTTGTCTCTAAAGGAGTTAAAAGCATCCTTTATTAGATTATCACTCTTCTTGATATACTCATCATGGCGATAGATCGTCGCGTCTTCAGGATAAGCAATTTCTGGAATATAATACTTCAAACCATCATTATCGCCATTACTACTATATCTGGTAAGGAACCAGCATCTATGAACAGAATTTCTTAAGCCCAAAGCGTACATTATCTTAGCTTCTGACCGTTTATTGGGGTCACGATGATGTTTCATGGTTTCTTCATACTCTGCCATCTTCTCAGCAAAATGTAGTTTATAATTCTCAGCCATGAGAGAGTCGTCCTTGAAAGTTTCCATGTCATAGCTAAAGGGATCTTTACTCATATAACTATATGCATTCATCTTTTTCTGAAAACTCGATGGAACTTGGCGTAAATATACCATGGCTTTATTATAGCGCCGCTCACGCAGGCACTTTGTAGCTAAGATATCATACCAATAGTACTTGTCGATTTTCCCGTTATTATTTAAGAATATGTCAAACTCATCTTGGGGAGAATATATTCTGGAGAAATAGTTTCGAGTATCTTTATATGAGAGGCGATCCATAATCTGGAACATCTCATTGGAATATTCATTGACTTGGACCAAGAGGTTCTCTGCCATATTAGCCAGCTGTATTTCTCTGACATATTTTCCTGCCTTATGCATGCGCGGACACACTATCCTCAACAGCATCCTTCGTAACACATCATTCCAATAGTAATTATTTGCACGATCTTGATATCCCATCGATGAATAATAATCAAAATATTTGTCTCCCATCCAGTAGCACTCTTGTTTGGGAGTGATTCTGTCATAGACCTCTGGCACTATCTCTTTTTTTATTTTGCCCACAAGCCATTTCAGATTGTTCATCAATCTCTGTTCATAGGCTTCGTCATACGATGCAGTTCGCGCATCGAGCCACATCTGTAAGACACGATAAGAATCCCTTAGAAATGGGTCTTTATGATATACCAGTCCTCGTTCTAGATACTTCTTCGCTTTGCATGGTTCTCCTTTGGTATCGTAAAGAGCGGCCAGTGTATAATACCACATAGCCAATTTCTTGGATTTCTTTTCTTTCACAGCTCTATGAGCTACTTTTAATAAGTTTTCAAACCTTGGAGCATACCAATCAAATTTATCATTTCTGATGCTATTCTCAACCCAATCTTTTCCAAAACACAACAACCATTTCTGAATTTCTCCTTCAATATAGGGGGAATTCGGATCATGCTCATACACGAAAGCCAGTTCATCCTCAATCTGCCCACCATTAATCACCCGAATAGATGCCAGATCGCCGTATCTGGCATAAACTTCTAATGCCTGATCCCGCAGGCCAGTCTTATACAATGCAGAAGCGACCTTTAAATCTATCATCTTCTTGACAGCATTATCAGCAAGATGGATATTGACCGTCTTCCAATACCTGACACAATCCTCATATTTATGTGACAGACATAGTGCTCTAACCATTTGTAATGCATATCGTTCACGTAAAGGGCCTGTATTGTAACGGCCACACAGCTCTATTACTTTCTCCAAGGTCTGATAATTGTCGTTATTTTCGACATCATAATACCAAGGGTCACTCATACTCCACATAATGCCCTCGATCTGCTTGGCTATGATGAGGAATTCAACAATATCCGTCCTTCTTTGACTTTTCATCCAATTCACAAAACGATTTTCGTTTGGAAGAGTGATATCAAACGACTCTTTTACATCAATCAATTGATTCAAATTCGCTTTGTAAACAATGCCTTCAATATCTTCGAGAGGAATATTTCTTGATGTTTCTTGCTGCCATAAGCGAAGATTCTCTTCCCTATAATCCACTCCACGATGCAAGATACAATCACAAGTCCATGTTGTTTCGTAACGTGAGTAATCTGATTCATCAAGTGGCATGATTCTATATAGCCACACGTTGCCTGCATGAGACGGATCCCAACTGCATGCGAACATGTGCGAAGTAATAATCAGTAACACACTAACGACTATAAATCTTTTCAATCTCATCGTCTCTATATTTTGAAAGGTTTGCAGAATCCAGATGGTAGATAATTGTGGAGGAGGGATAATTGATATCCTTCAGTTCCAGCCGAAGCACACTTTTAGTCTTCATAATCTCGCCAAATTCACTCTTCTCATAGCGCAGTTCTCCCTTCTTGTGTATGGAATCATTTGAATTAACAATGCCTTTAAACTTCCCATTTTGAAACCACAGCGCCCACTCATAAGTCGGATAAGCAAAATCCAGATGCTTGTCGCTTTTGGCATGCCTCATGTACTCCTTCACTGCCTCGCTGTTAAGAATAGAGTTCTTGACCTTGGGATTGCTTAAACTCTCCGTATTGTAGAGCATCAGCACGCCATAGTCTATATCTGGCAGACTGTCTCGCAGCTGATGCAGTCTGATGGTGGCGCTTAATCCTTTTCTCTTGTTATGCAGCATCAGTTTCACTTCCTGGCATAATGAATAGAAAAGATCCTTGGTTTCCTTTGTCCAATCACAATCCAGCTGGATCTCGTTGTAGTTGATGTGATTTGCTCTGCACATGTCGTCCACCCGTTTTACAATCCTTTCAGCGAGAGGCTTTTCCAAACGTAATGCTTCAACAGTGACAAACACTACAGGCACAATCTCGACAGACTTATCAGCGAAAATCTTGGTAGAGTCCATGAAGATGGTCGTGGCAATAGGAACAGGCTGTATTCCTTTTCCGTCATAGAGATTATCTGTACTCACATCAAAGAACTTCAAATACAATCTTTTGATATCGTGCTTTTTAAAAAATCCATTTTCATAACCATTAAGGGCAAACGTTCTCTTCCAATGATAAACTGCATTCGCAGGCTCATGTCTGAAGACAAAAGCCGTATCTGCAGACCCTCTGGCTGCTGAAACGTCCTTATTTCCTTTGCAACCTGCTATTATAAATATGCAGAGCCACATCATTATTATAAGTGCTAACTTACTCATATCAAGAATCATGGGGACAGTGACTTATCCTTCGAAGGAATCAAAAACCAGTCCCTTATCTAGAGTATATTTATCAATATTAAATTTCTTCATCATAGAATAAATTATAAAAAAGAGACTAATGATAACAGATGTGATGCTTTACTAAAACCATCCCATATCAATCGTAGATCTATTCTTGCTCCATCTTCATAATAATTGGTATCCCCCACACCTGGTACGTATCCATTTTCTTTAGATTTTTCCAGCCAATAATGATAATTAGGATCATGCAAATGTCCACATGCTCTTGCATAATACATAGCAAGGAAGTACTGAGCCTCACAATCTCCAGAACCAGCATTGAACTTCAACTCATCTAAAGAATCGTATATACCTTTCAATGATTCGTTCATCAACCTATTATTGTACCCAATCTTTATATCCATGTCTTTAATTCATTATTATACGTATAAACTCTACCAGACAGCCACAATCAGGACATATTGACATGGGGCCACCACGCCCCGACAAGTTCTGCCATGACCTTTTGGAGGAAATAAAACTTATCCACTTCAACTCTTCTGACGGTTTTCCGCATAAAGGACAAGCACGGCGATTTGCATTATCTTTAATATAAGTTGCTGATAGATGTCTAATAAAAGATGGAGTAGTATCATATAAACATGCCTCCACATCTTCCAGAGGGAAATATGGTCTTTTTATTTCCATATCATCATATTCAATACCCCTTTCATCCAAAGCCTTTTTTAAAGCTTCCAAAGGTAGAAGTTTGATCTTTTTTGATTTTTCGTCCATAGTTTCATTATTTTATTTGTTTCTTCTCCTGATTCATCAGCCATTGCTGTCAAATGAACATAAGTTAACGGTTCTTCTTCCATTAGAATCTTGGAAGATGATAAAAAAAACACAGAATGGGGTGTTGGGTCCACCACTGAATTAATGCATTTCTTTTCCCCTCTTCATTTCTATAATACATAAGTAACTCTTCTGATGTCATTTCGTCATAAGGCTTACATATTTTGTCACTATACTCATTATGTAAATTGTCTATAGACTTTTGTGTATGTTTATTTAAGATAAAAGATATAGGACATAAAACAACAGAGAGCACAAATGTACACCAAGTAAGATCCATAAAATTAGGGAGTTCATGAACTCTTTGATCCCACATTTCCTTTAACTGGGGATATATCTTGTTTAGGTTATCAGTATAACGCCTATTCTTCTCAATTCTATCCTTAAGTTTTGGACGCGCACTGATGTACTCTTCCATCCATGTCACTATTTCTTCCCACGATAAAGGCTTTCGACTCCCTTGTTCATCTATTCTCGCAACAGGGAAAGGTATTTCTCCGCTAGGGGCCTGAAAAACATACCCATCTTTTTCATATTCTATAATTGCTCCCATATCTTAACTTTCCAAGTAATTGTTTATATACAATAATTCTTAAATCTTACAGCGAACTATCCTATAAAGCGTATAGAGGAAATGATAAACCAAAAGGACCACTAACAGCTTAGCATAATCATGACAGCCACTAAAGACCACTAGCACCAGCAAGTTTGGTAGCAGAATAACATCCGTACACAAATTGATAATCCTGCCTGTGTATCTCTCCAATATAAGTTCTGAAAAGTATTTGGCATGACAAATACAAAAGAAAACAGCAACGATATAACTGATAATGCCGCTCCAACTATTAATAGAGAAGGGAAAATGTCCATTATTAAATCCCATTTCAAATGCGAGACCCAATGAAAACAACAAGATTATTGCTTCTATTAGTAAGAGTTTCTTAAAATACTTTGCAACCCCATCATAGACATTGCATAAAAACTCTTTCTTACCTGATACTGTTCCGAATGTTCCTGCAATCACTAAGAAGATGGCACCAAACCCCATTAATCCCATTGAATCGAGTAAAGGTTGATATGGGCTGAATCCCCAAGTCACAACACTCAAAGTCATCCACGCAAACACCACCATCCAGCATGCGTAAAAACCGAGCGGATGAAAACAACGAATCTTTTCAATACCAATTTTCTCCATAACTCCATTATTTTATTTTTTCCATCTTCATTATTCCCAATATGATTTGTTTTTTTGCCATTGCTGTCATTCTTTTTCTTGTTCCTTCACAAATTCTGTCAGCAGCTTTAATAATCTCACTTTATGTTGCCACGTTTCAATCATCCATGTTTCAAAGTTGGAATTACTCATAGTCTCTATCTTCCGTTCCTCCCTCACTGCATGAAAAACTGGAGTCGCTTGTGAGTCAAAATGCATGGCAGCCTCAGTTATTTCATTAAGGTTTGAATCATATTTCTCTTGTGAACCAGCAAAAAGGCTCAGCAAAGGACACATCATTTGGAAATATGAGTAAGACTCCATTACACACGAGATCTTGAATATCGCTCCATCAGAATAGTCTTTTGACTGTGATACACTATCTACTATCGCAAAACTGTACAAAGACAAGTATAGTTCTCTGTTTATTTCTTTTTCATTATTGATACGATTCAGAGTATTAAACAACTGCATGTTATAAGCAGATGTTGACTGCATGATGGCCAATTTTCTCACATCATCGAAATCAACCTCTTTCATTCCATTATACAAGGAATCACTTTGGGATATAATTCTTAGCGCATAACCCGCAAGTTGAGGATCTTTGTAGGTTCCTATAACGGCATTGAAATAAACCATTCCATATGCAATATAGTCTTGCAGATGGCATATTGTTGCCATGTCCTTCGAAAGTGAACGGCTTTTATGTTTTAATGCTGAAGCCATAATATGGACAGTGTCAGCAATCCATTGTGCTTCAGTATCGTCATCAATTATTGGCACAACTTTGGCAAACTCATCTAGAGCATCCACATAGTCATTAACCATTTTCTCCTGTGATTCAATCGAAATTGACAGCCACTCAGGAGTATTCTTCTTAATATCCTTGGATGCATTGGAGCAGCCATATACAGTGCTGCAAAATAAGCATAATGTCATTAAAAACTTGGTACTCATACTTTTTTAATTACCATTCTTCAACCTCCATCTTATACAATTCCTCATCCGATATTCGGGGATAGCCATACTCGTACAATTCTTCTTCGGTGAATGTCTTATCATAATCATCGCCCATCAGAAGAATGATCATTCTGTCAACTATCACGCATAAGGGCCAGAGGTATTTACGATTCAAATCCCGTGTCAATTCACATATTGAGCCAATAGACTGGCTACACTCCATCATCCCGGACCATATATCTATAGCTGCTTGTAATCTCTTTCTATATCCTATCAATTCACGAAAAACGATCTTCACTTGTATGTCGTGTATGAGATAATCTGGACCGTCTATGACTTTGGCAAAGAAATCATATCTTGTGTTGCCTGGTTTTAAATTTTCTTTTACTATTTTCCTGAACTCATCCATTTTCTCATTAGAACGGCTTTGACTGAGCAGCCCACAGCATGTATCGCTGTTATCACTCCAAAGCCCTTCTCTTCGATAGAACCATTCTGGTTTCTTGCCATATGCTCTCATTGCTGCATAGAACCTTTGCCGATAAAACTTACTTGATGAATCCTGCCAGTCGTCTATGTTAGCCAAGCAGCCTTCTTCATCTGAATCATATAGGTATCCATACAAGATTCTAGTAGAATTCCAAATTTTCGTATCTATTGTCTCCGCCATAACTGATTACTTTAAGACATTTATTTTTTGAGATTTGCATACAGCCCTATACTCTGGAGCATAGGTGCATTGAATAGTTGCCACTCCTATCTCATATGTGCCATGGCGATCTAGATAGTATTCTGTTTCAATTGAATGAGTTCCTTGTCCTAAGCCATAATAGGAGTATCGCACTTCTTTATCCCTTGGAGAGACATTCTTGAAGCTATCATTCCATGAAAGCTGATGAACAGGTTCCATACAAGCTGCTTTTGAATCAATAATCGTAACCATATCGAAATTTCGCTCACAAGTATATGTCAACCTTACCGTTACTCTATCACCAACATGCAATTCTTCTTTATCTGTAAGAATCTCTCGTTGAATGGTCATACCGCTACCATTTGCTTCCACGTCAGAAATAGGTTGTAAGAACTGAGCGAAAACAGCCCCCCAAGAAAGCCCTTTGGACGTTTTCTCTATGGTCAGACTCTTCGTCGTTACGGGTATCTCAGATTCTGCATAGCCCTCATTGCCCTTGATGTCGACAGTCATTTTTTCTCCGTCAGCATAGAATTTCGAAATGCAATTATCGGAAATATATTCATCTGCATCAAGAAGAAGTGCATGAACGGCATTGACACAGTCTATGGGTGTGTCCCACTTTTGGGTGCGTTTCTCGTTCAACAGCCATTTCTGCATTTCCCTTAAAGATGTCTTGTCTTCAGGACAGAGCAGGAAGAGGGCTTCCATACCAGATACATGCGTGGGAATCTTATAGCTATACCACGAGAAAGTGGCACGAGGAGTATCAAAAGTACGCCCTCGTTCTGGGTTTAGTTTTGTATATTGACGAAGACTCTCTGCATAAGCCATTGCCTTCTCATGTTCACCAGCATATTCCAAGATGACCGCTGACATGGCCTTTTCCCGCATAGTCTGTTCGTGAATATCCTTCTTAAGAAGCTGCATCAAGAACTCATATGAATCTTTGGTCTTATTCGATAGTTCTCTGCCAGAGATAGCACAATTATACATGTGCTGCAGCAAGGTAAATGTGGGCATATAAACCTTTTCACCCTTTTCTTCCCGTTTTCTAAGCTCTTTCACCCATGAAACCATTTCCCCATCACAGAACTTAAATGCTTTGCCAACAATTTCGCCAATCTTATTAAAGTCATCTCCCGTAAACTTTTGCAGTCGGCACAGATGCATAAGTATTTCTGTAGTCATATAGAGCGATTCCGGCATGTCTTTATACCATCTGAATCCGCCACCATATCCTTGAAGTTTGCGAAGCTTATTCACAAGTTTCTTTGTCGTTTTTTCTAAGGTGATAGTATCTGGCATTTCTATTGTTCCATACTTCATGACGTTTTTTTG
>Ga0326511_10003430_pt1 | contig 12748 bp, 9 predicted proteins | sample 0_2496_0518_D_FD_203701 | JGI IMG/M metagenome (GOLD analysis project Ga0326511, IMG submission 203701) | Bovine rumen microbial communities from UC Davis, California, United States - 0_2496_0518 | ecosystem: Host-associated > Mammals > Digestive system > Stomach > Rumen | place: USA: California...
CCACCTTCTACTGCATCATTCTGAACTTGTTCTACAATTAACTTTGAAACAAATTCGTCAGACTCAAGAGTTCTTTGTATTGACTCTAAATTAATACCATATTTAAAACCTGCAAAATTATCCTTACCACTATATACATGGAAAGTAATTTTCTTACTTGGCGCGCCCTCGGAATCTAATCGAATCGCACCATTCTCTTCGTGGTCAACTTCAAACTTTGCCCAACATTCAAAAGCTTCACATAAGTCTTGAATTATGTTGAAGCAATTAGATTGAGATGCTTCAATAGACGAAATCTTTTCAAAGTCCTCATTATAAACAGGTTTTATTTCATTTTCTGTTAATCCCAAAGATTCAGCAATAGCTTCAGCCGAACTATAAGTTTCAATATCTTCTTCTTCAGTATCTTCTTGCGGCTGTAAATAGAAGAAATAAGTAGAAATCGATGTAGCTTTAGGAATGTTGCCAATTAAAACAATATCTCCTTCTCCATCTAATTTCTTCTTAAAAAGCTGAACCTCATTTATACAGAAATAATTTGGTTTTTGTTCTGTAGCAATATAATTTTCATCGTCTATGTATAAGAAAATACCATAGTCATCAGCAGTATCAGCTAAGATTGTATTTGAAATAGCCTTTTGACATACTGCGGTAGTATAATAATAATCTAAAAACCGATTATCTTTATCTATAAAAGTCGCAGTAGAAGTATCCCAAACTTTTTTAATACTACGTCCTTCTTCAATTTCTTCTACATAACAACTATTTACAGAAGGAGTTACACTAACTCCATCTTTATAATAAGCTACATATTCGCCTGTATCATTTATTCTAAAGTAACCACCAGTTACTTTATTATTCTCTAAAACAAACGGCCCATCAAATTCAAATAAGATATTATTAACATCTGGAGTATATAGATAAACTTGCTCGTCTGTTTTTTCTTCTTTATTATAAATAGTCTGAGGCTTAGTCTCATATTTAGCTACAATAGCTTTAATTTTTCCACCCTGATCGCTACCTAATAGCGGCTGGCCGCCGTCTTCGTTAGTCAAACCATAAGAAATTCTAAAAACATATTCTTCGCCTTTAGAAAAACTTTGGATTTGTTCTCTAGCATCACCTATTCCGCTATTAAAAACAGAGTTGCTATAACCATTTTCCTTATTTCCAACACCTTTAAATTGAGTTCTTAAATATCCTCTTACTCCATTAAGTTTCGCTAAGTCTAAAATTGATTTAGCAGTAATATTAGGATATGTTACTAACTCTAAAGGTTGTAGCACATATTTACCTTTTTCTTGTGAAGTTGTGAAAACAACCTTATCCTCAAAAACTTCCTCGTAAGCCTCTCTTACTAAGTCGCTTTCTGGAATGGTTTCAACTTTTGTTATATTACCTATATCAAGAATACTAAAAGATCTTCCTATAGATTCAGGTGTAAATTCAGAAACAGTTTCAGGATCGTCATTTTTTATTGTTACCATAAGACGTTCAGTTGCTGCTGTTCCCCAATTATAGGTAAAACGAACATAATTTGAATTCTCAGTCCATATGTAGTAATCAAAGCTAGGTATTGTTTCTGTCGTTTCAACATATTCTGCTAACTTAATATGTAAATCAGAAAAGATTCTAGAAACATCACTTATTTTAAAAGTTACTCCTAAATCATCCCCAATTTTTAATTCTGATAAAGAACGACTAAAAGATACCTTTTCATTTGGCGTCGCCGTAGACCACCCTTCTAAGCTACCATCTGCATAGACATTAAAAGATTCACCATTAGTAACGAAATTAGTAACTACATCTGAGGTAACATACTCATAATCTGTATATTTATAAATAGTCTTTTTAGAACCATCTTCATAGTTAGCTTCATATAAAGTAACTGGTCTATCTTTTACAGTATCATAACCTATTTGTTGATTATAAGCTAATCGATAACCTTGAAAATCACTATTAATTCCTGTAGGATTATCTTCACTAACAACTCTTGTTAATGTCGCTTCACCAATTGTAATTATTGTTCCATCTTCATTATAAGAAGCATCATTTAGAAAAGAATAGTTTGGTAATCTTATAACATTATTATCATCAGTTGTAGTTGTTTTCTGATCATAATCAGCTTCGCGCATGAAGAAGACATTTTGTTCTTGCTTATTAGCAATCGAGCTATAGAAAAGATATAGTGTTTCATTAGGTTGAAGAGTAACTTCTTCTTTACCTAATAAATCTTTTACAGTCAATGCTGAATTAATTGTATAATTATACAGCGGCTCAGCGACAAACTGTTGAATTATATCTGAGTTTTCTTTATCAATAATCCAGTCAGTTCCTTTTACTGCTTTTTCACCAAGTTCAAAAATAGTTCCTTGATTATTTCTTAAATCATTAGAAAGAACTATATTATAACCCACCTTTCCTAATTCATTAACAAACAGCCCTGTCGCAGTATAATTAAAGGTATTAGAATCTGAAGTCTCTTCACATGTTTTAATTATAAAGTCATACCATTCATCATCATACCAGAGTTTTACTTTTCTTTCGTTTATTAAATATTTTTGAAAAGGATTGATAATATAGCCATTAGAAAGATCGTCATAATATTTGTGAACTATATCAAAAGTTAAGGTTGTTTCCCCATTTACTTTCTTATTAAAAACCGGATTAATGGCTCTGCCCGGATTAGTCATAGTATCAGAACCAATTATGGCGATCTTCACTTCTTTATAATATGTTCTTTCTTCTTCTTCGACCAATATATCTTCCCAAATTGAGATTTCATATGGTCTTTTTAATACATCGCCCATTCCTTTTCTCTCCTTTTAATAATATAAGTAATTATAAAAAATTTCTGGGACTTCAGTAGATACATTATAATTCAAATATATCCCTTGCTTTCTAAAGTCAAACCTATTTCCTTTAAAAATTCTACCGAACTTACCTTCTTTTATGTATCTATTGTAGATATTACCAGTAACTCGCCAAGATTTAGAAACAGGATCAAAGCGCACTCCTTCTATTAATTCCGCGCGAGTATTAATAATAACTCCTGTTTCTGTAGCAGAAGTGTCCTTCTTCTCAAAAGGTTCAATAACTAAATCAGGCATTCCATCAGTAGCTACTATCACATTATCTCCCATACCTTGCGCGGGTTCGATTTTGCCCTCAACATAAGGAAGATATAGATAATATGGAGCATCTATATCTCCCGGGTTATAGACATTAATCTGTCCGTTATATTTTTCAGCGTGTTTAATGTCGCTATTACTAATATCTTGATAAATGTCGTAGGCGCCGTCAGTATATTCTTCTGCGGTTAGTAATCCGCTAGAATTTGCCCACTCATCAACATTATTATATCCATTAACTGCATATTGATCTAAAGTTTTATATAACTGGCGCGCGAATGGATCGTAGGCTATAAAACTAATTGAACCTTCACCTTTATAAATGCGCTTTACTTTACCAGTATATTCTTTGTGATTAATACTTTTTGGTATATATCCACCATTCGATTCCTCAGTATCATGTCGAACCCATTCGTATTCTCTCTCATCGAAACAAATTGTTTCTAAAGAAATAGGTTCTGCTATTTTAACATAATATACTTTATATGGACGCTCATCGAAAATTAACTTACAAATTTTCTTTTGACCAAAAAGTCTACGAATATTACGATACTGTTCTTCAGTAACACTATCAAAAGCTATTTGTATATCAATGTTACGGCTCTGATAAAAACTGCCGTAGTAATAGACACCATCTCTTCCGCTATTTTCTACAGTTTTATCCTCTATATCAGGTAATAAAACCTCTTCGTATCTATCGCCATCACTGACACGGAGGATATTTAGTTCGCTTGAATGAACACCGTCAAAAGTAAAGCCAATAAAATCTGACCACATAGTATCCTCCTTAATAAATCTTTTCGCATAATATAAATGCGTCTATAAAAAAGCCAACTTGAGTTGATTTAGTATTTCTCGTATCATAATTAATTAAACCATATCCATTCGTACCACTAACTTGTTGTCCAGTTAAATTAAACTCCCATAGAATCTGATAGCTAGCATCGCTATTATCTGCTGTGATTTTCTTATTGTTCTCATCATAAGCAGTATATCCAGAGGTTGCAGAAGCAAAAGAAATATTATATCCAACTAATCCCAAAGGTTTATATCCCGGTATTTTAATTTGAATATATCTATGTCCAGTTACACCCTTACCACTCTGATAAATCGCACGCTTTCTACCTACATGTGTCCACGTATTATTCTGATAAATAGAATAAGAAATTTTACTTGTATCTGCTGCTTCAGCTGCTTTTTTTGCACCTTCTCCTAATCTAACTTTTAAAACAGCTAGCGCATGTGCATACTTATTTACTAAAGATATTCCGCCTTCTGAGTACTGCGGCGCACTAACTGGTACATTTGCTTTAACTCCACTATCTAAAGTAAGAGTGTATGAGCCATTTGATGCAAACCTAATTGAAGAACCATAGATAGAAAGAGGTCTATTAGAAAAACCTTCATTTAAGACTATATTTCCAGCACCGTTTCTTCTTATTAATGACTTAGCTGACAGATAGCCTTCAACTGGCGCATTCGCATTATTAGCACTAGCGCTTCCTTGATCTGCAATATAAATACCAGCTTCTCCAGATGGATTATATAAATATAAACCACCATTAACAACATTAGTAATAAAATACGTGCCAACAGTATAAGCATCCCCAGGCTTAGGCTCATTTCGATTATGTTTGAAAGTTCCTTGGGTGTCTCCCGCAACTATATCAGCATCATTTTTTACATCAGAAGTTTTGTTATGTATTGCGACCTCACTCTCTTCACTATCTCCACTTGTTTGATTTGGTATTAGAATGTCATAGGTGTCAGTGTTTGTTGTTAAAGTTCCAATTTTAAATCCTTCTGCAACTTCAGATACATATGTTATATTAATAGCAGGAGTTGTTTCTGATGGGGGAGCTGGTGTCGGCTCATCACCTTCATCTTCTCCTCCTTCATCCTCTTGCGCTTCTATTTTTCCTATTAAAAACTCACTCAACTGTTTTACTAAATAAGGTGTTGCCGCAGTAACCTTATCTTCCTCTGCTTCCTCATCAGCTAACCATTCACGAAAATTTTTATATTTACCTTCCCCAAATTGATCGGTAAACAATTTTGTTAATCCATAGTATTCGCTATTGGCGTGGGCGCCACGTACAAGCATATAATATAAAGTATCATTTCCTGTAGCATCTTGTGTAGGACTATCATACTCTTGTACTATATCAGTATTATCTTGCTGACTTACCAATACAAAAAGACAAACCTCTCCGGCTTGCCACATATAATCAACATTATCTTCTACATTTTTCGTTTTAATAAAAGTCCCTTCATCAGTAGATAGGGAAGTCTGCTCGTCTTCTCCTGTTGATAAACTAGTACCTTGAATTACTAAAGTTGGTGCAACAACGGTATTACCATTAGAAAAATATACTGCTAATAGATCTCCTGGTACTATTTCATCATGAAGAGGATTATAAATAGTAACTTCTTTTGCAGTTACATCTTCAGTAGTTGTGGAAACTCCATAAAATAAATTAGCCATAAAAATTTTCTCCATATAATAAAAAGCCTATTAGGATATACTAATAGGCTAACAAATATTTATATTTATAAGTTCGCCTTTATCTCCTGATTATAAGTGGAGATTGTCATCAAAGGCTCTATTTTTATAATTATGATTGATTTATTATGCAATTCTAACTGCTCTTAAATGATAAGAAGTCGTACTTGTAGCAACACTTGACTCAACATTTAAATAACATGTTTTATCAGCTGTTCCATCATTAACAAAAAAACCACTTACTCCCAATATAACAGACCCTGCAGTAGAACGAAAATAATCATTTCTCATATTATTATCTGCTAATCGTGCATTCATAGCTGTTGCAGTTTGTCCAATACAAATACTATAACTTTTGTTACCTGAAGCAGAACTTATTGATACAGACCCTGAAACTGCCCAAACGCCGATAGGTAATGAAAGAGACAAAAGGTTAACCGTAGTGTTAACTGATAGATTTTTCGATGTAGAGCCAGATGTGCTCAATACACTACCAATTGGACTAGAATGACCTTCTATTGTAAGTTTTCCATTCCAGTCTACTGTAAGAGCATCTGATCTATTAAAACCAATAGAACTACCAGAACCAGATGGTCCACTTCCTTTACCAATAATAAAAGCATACTTACTACTAGTATCTTCCGTATTCCACTTTCCTATAACAAACTGATTCTCACCACTAGCAATTGTTCCCCATCCTGCTGCAGAACTGCGTAATCCTTTAGCCTGAGTTGAACAATTCTGCGCATGAGAGCGTTCTCCATAAGCTATAGTAGAACATCCTTCTGCATGAGAGGCAAATCCATAAGCTAACACACATGATCCAGTAGCAATTGAATAATCTCCTAAAGCTATCGATCCATATCGTGGGTCTGAACTACTATACTCTGTTGGATTTGTAGCATACCATCCACTGGTTCCATAAATTGCATTATAGAAATTGGTATATATTGTAGCATTAGCTGTTGTAGCTACATTATTATAAGCTTTTGGTCCCGCACCGTGTGCAAAAGATCGTAACCCTTTTGACCGTGTATAATATCCTCCAGAATGAGAATAATCACCAATAGCTTGAGTAACATACCCTTCCGCATGGGCACCATACCCAACTGCATCTGAGGCATTACCTTCTGCATGAGAATAATTTCCAGAAGCTTTTGTATCACATCCTTCAGCATGAGATCCCGCTCCAGATGCTATTACATAATAATCATCACCGATACCTTCTGCATGAGAATAATTACCAGAAGCTTTTGTTCCACATCCTTCAGCAAAAGCATGTTGCCCAATCGCATAACCCGAACTTTCCGCAGCACTACCAACACTTCTTAAACTACCAACTGCACTACCATCTAATAAATTCCGCGCTCCTGCGTCAAGCCAATATACATTACCAAAAGTACTAGTACCACTTAAATCTCTAATAGCACTTCCGGTATGCTGAGTTATACTTCCACCCGTACTTGCATTTAAGCGTAAATAAGGTGATTGATATATTGAAGCATATTGCCCCATTAAAGTATAAAACTTAACCACTTTATTAGTAGTATCTATAGTATACAGAATATCTCCATAATAATGTGTAGCACTAGAATATGTGACACTACCTGCATAGTACCTATAAATATTAACTGAAACTACACCTGTATAAGTAACTGATAAAACTGCGTCTTGCCAGCAATTATATGACGCACCATTTCCATGACCAGATCTCATGGTTATTTTTATAAGCACACCAGCTTCTGAAGTACAGCTAGTATAATCGACAGTACAGAATTTAACTACTCCAGGATTGCCACCAACTCCATTATATATTGATAAAGTACAATCTGCAACAGCCCCTACATGGGCTGCGGTAGTTGGCACATTAAAACTTATATCCCCTTCTTGATTAGAAATTGTAGTATGCGCACCTGCCGTAGTGGTAATTGTATTTACTATATTATCTGGAATCTGTGCTTCTATAGCAGTTTTTACTGCATTCATTCCTATTCCATCAGGAAGAAAAACCATATTTCCTTCTGCTGTTCCATCATCATAGCCTACTGCTATTCCCTCTACGCCAGATATTCGCGTAACTATTCTTGAAGTAATAGGATATGAATTACTTTCAATTGTTATTTGACCTGTATTTGTAACAAAACCACTATCATTTGTCAAATGACTAGTCTTCGTTGGTACATTAAATGTAGCGGCGCCGCTAGACACATTAATTGTTGTATGGGCGCCAGCTGTCGTTTTCACTTGTGTAATCGTACCAGTATTAGTTGTATATCCTGCATCATTTGTTAAATCACTTGTTTTAGTTGGAATTGTAACTGCACTACCATATGCGCTTATATGCCCATTTTTATCAATTTTAATTGGATAAACAGCTTGGGTAGTTTGAGCTGAAGTTAATACATTGCTATGCCCAATAGTAACAGTTCCAGAACTTGTTATTGGACTTCCACTAATTGTTAATCCACCATTAGTCGCATTAGAGACACCTACCGAAGTAACTGTACCACTTGGCTCATCACCCGAAGGAATTACAACCCATTCACTACCATTACTAATTACCGTATCCCCAACTTTTGCAACAACTGGAGTAAATAAAGCAGTAATAACCTTATAAGTAAATCCCTCATTTGAGGCAGCCGCAGTTGGAAGTGAAGTAATTGTTCCTCCTGTTCCTACCGAACCCTTAAATAACATAGGCTCTGGCAAATTCGCAATCGCTGTTGTTACATAGGCAGTAGTTGCAATCTTTGTAGAATTATCTGTAGAAGCTTGAGTTGTAGCTGTTACTGCGCTTGGAATTGCTCCGCTTAATTTCGCTGCACTAAGTGTAGAGGAACTTGTAAGCGGGGTTATTGTATTACTACCAAGAGTTATTACTCCACTAACAATTTTCGCATCTGTAATTCCATAACCACTTATTGTAGTTGGAGTCGAACCAATTTCAGAAAAATTATAGGACGGTTTACTTGATGCTTTAGCCCATGAAGGAACCGTAGGATCCGTTTCTGTATAATCAGTTAAATATCCTGCATCATTCGTAAAAGCAGACACATTAGTCGGAACTGTTGGAATTGTCACTGCACTTCCACTACCAGTTATATGTCCTTGAGCATCATACGTTATTGGATATAATGCTTGTGTAGTTTTAGCTGTTACTGAATTGGTATGACCGATAGTAACAGCTCCATTAGAATAAGCAGCATTTATTCCGTTTTTACTACCAGTAGTAATTTTTACAGAAGCTTCTCTAACAGTTACTGTCCAAGCATTTCCGCTTGTAAGTTTATAAACATAAACTTGATCTCCCTGTTGAGAAGCAGTATGACTACTAACACTTCTATAATATTGAAATTCTACATTAGTGGGATTTGTGGCATCGCTAACATAAGCCATAAAAGCCATACGGGTTTGACTTCCAGAAGCTGGATTAGCATTAGAAGATGCCCTACAATAAACTACATGATTTGCTTTATAAGCTGTAATAAAGTCATTCCAAGTAGAAGATCCATATGATAAAATTGTCATACCTGACATAAAATTGCTATCATTAGTAAGATCACTAGTTTTAGTTGGAACATCAGTACTATTAGCTTTATTATCTAAAGCTGTTTTAATTACTTTATTTTGAACTGGATTAGTACTACTATCACTTAATGCATTATCAATAGTAACACTAGTACCAGTAGCACTAAGTACTCCAGTTGTACTATCTATTGTTAAGCCAGTTCCTACTTTAATTCCACCTAAAGTTGAGGCAGAAGCAATAGGGAGTGAAGAACTGGCTATTCTATAGGTTTTACTACCTATTGTTAAATATTGCATATCACCGATTAAGGCCATAATACTTACCCCCTAATCATTGTATTATAAAAAGAATATTTAAAATTATTCTTCCTCATTTTCGTTTTCTTCATATAATGTATCAAAACATTCATTTAAAATTAAAACACCATTTTGATCTTGTAATGTTAAAGCAACACTTAAAAACTGAGTTGAAGTTACAGCCGCGGCCGCGCGCTGATAATATAATGAAAGACCTCCAGCTCTATTTGATCTAGTGGTAATTGTAGAATTTACTACTCCATCAGGTCTTGTTTGTAATTCTGTAATAAAATAATACATTTTTTATTCTCCTTTTATAAAATAAGAATATTATAAAATAATATTTTAATTATTATTAATCTATATTGGTATATTAGTTTCAGTATATGTTCTACCAAATTCAGCAGGGTCTACTGCTTCGGTGTAGTCAGCTTCAGGCATGCCGCCGTGAATCATGAATCCTGCGTCCGAATATGTTTTAATAAATTGCTGATCGTTGATTGTAATTGTTTCTGTTTTAATCATTGTGGTTCCTCCTGCATATAATTTGCCAATGAACTCCAGTTGGTCGCTGTTTTGTATGCGTCCAGAATAGAATGATCTGAACTATATGGTACGTATACAACCCCCATCGCAGTTGGCAATCCGCGAGAATTTACCACGGCGGGTGGTGTTGTTGATTTGAAATGAATCTCTCCAAAAAGACAACCCGTCATAGCGTAATCATTTATTGTATCCACGGTTGATGGAATTACTATTTTAGGTACTATTGCCGCTTCCCGTAAATATCCACCATATAGCGTCGTATATGTACCTGGGACAACAAATCTTTTTATTCTTAGAGCGCTAAATAAAACGCCATTACCTAAATCGGAACTTACTTCAGGCAATGTAAGCATTTCAAGGTTGAGCGGGCCACTTGTTGTCGCTCCGCCCTTTGTACCGCTATCATAATCATTATTATACCCAAATGATAAAAAACGAAGAGAAGCCATATTAGATATTAACGTTTTTGAATAAAATGTACAATTCGGTGGAAACACGATTGCTTTTAATAATACGGCATTAGAAAAAGTATACGCAGTAATATTGTCGCCAATTATTTCTGTTGCTGGCGATATAGTAAGTTCTTCGAGATTATGGCACCATGTTGTAAAATTTCTTGTTATTCTTGCGCAATCGTCACCTAAGTATATTGATTTAATGCATAGGCATGTTACTTTCGACCCATTATTATTAACGTACGAAATACCGCCGTTCGAGCCGTGATACCCCAAAGTGTATTCCCCGTCCACCGAATAAACAGTAACATCATAAGCACCTGTTTGACTATATACATGGCTGTTTGTTGAATAGTAACCAGCGGTTGTATCAACCGTAACTACAGTTCCATCTCCCCAATCAATGATAGTGCCGTTTTTAACCGTTTGATATAACCTAATATAGAAATTATAATTAACCGCAAGTTCAGTTATCTCTATTTTGATATGAGTTTTTCCGTCGCTCGTTTTGTAATACTGCCCGATACAAAGATAATCGTTCGCAGTAACATACGCTTTAGCCTGTGTAAGAGTCCAATTCCACCCTTGCGCAACAAGACCTTTATCTGTATGTGATGGGTTAGGCGGCATTTCTGTCAATGCGAGGAATTCATCTTTCGTGTAGCTATAAAGCACAGTGCCATCATAGTCAATCAATGTAACATCATCAACTTCAGCAAGGTCGCCGCCTCCGCCACTCGCCGTACCCGTTCCTGTCGTACCATTTGCTAATGTAAACTTTTTCCCAGAGGCGACATCAGACACCGTAGCGGTTGTGTCAGTCACATCCATTTGTGTGACGCCATTTAAAATTAATTTACTAATTGCCATTTTATTCTTCTCCTAAAATGATATTAAGGGCCTCTGCGTCACCAATATCTGGGTCTGTAACTGGCTCGACTTCGTAGGCTTCCCACGTGAGGTCAGTCTTGAGCTGATAGTCCGTTGTTTCTGTTGCCTCGGGCTTGTTCTGAATCGCTGTCATGATTTCGTTGTATTCAGATTCGGTGATTTCAGTACCACCCGCGCCAGTGCCGACTGACAGGATATAATTACCGTTTGTTGTTTTGAAATAATACATGTGTTTCTCCTTACCATGCAACCCATCTATATGTTACACCTGACGCAAATGGCGTGTATGTAGTGTGTTTATTGTATTGAGCTTTTACTGATAAAACACCATTCGACCAATCCCAATAAGCAGAAATATAGGAATTTGAGCTTGATGTAATTGATATATCTTTATTGCTTGCAACCGATAAATAATTGCTGACATTGTCTTGTCTATTATTTAGTGGAGAACTGAATATCTGCCTTAATGTTTGAGATTGAATCCAAAAAAGATTCATTACAAAAGTAGCAGCGTTTGATGTGCCTGTATTTGTTGCTTGAACATTCTCCGCCATGATTACAAAATTTGTAACAGTAGTATCATTCGCATCGAATATCGTTGTTGCCGTACTCGGCAAAGTAGTTGAAAGTGTAAACGTTCCTGTCTTTGCTGTCCCCTGTTCAAGCGCATAAAGTATTGACAATAAGTTGGCTTTCGGCATTTCAATGCCTATTTGAGTTCCGCCACCCCCACCACTCGCCGTTCCTTGCGTTTTCGTTCCTTCCGCCGTGTAGAAATATTTCCCGCTTGCGACATCCGATGCGGTAGCAGTCGTATCACTAATATCCACCGCGGTGATAGTTCGTACCGTTCCCCCAGCTGGATCCGCAGTATCTACTACACTAATAGCAGCAGTACCAGTTTCACTATTTTCTACATTAACATTAGCATTCGCATAATGTGTTACATTATAAATTCCATTTTCTGTAATATTTATTGTACCAGTAGGAGTAATTCCTCCACTCCCACTTATTGTTGCTATTGCCGGAGCCATTTCAGAAGGAGTATAAGTTTCTTCACTTAAACCCGTCTTTTCTCTAATAGCATCAGCAATATCTTCTAAATAACTTTCTGTAATTGCTACTCTTGCCATTTTTAATACTCCGTATTATCTGCATCACCTATAGGTCCAACAATTAATGTTACTGTATCAGTGGAGTCATCATATTCAGAGTCAATTACCATATTTAAGTCAACATAGTCTTTAGTAACTACATCTTTTCCCTCATCAATTTCTCCTAAATTTTTCATAATTTACTCCTTTATATAAAAGCCCTTCCCATGATTAATGAGAAGGGCTATAATATATTTCTTCCCTCATTATTATTATCTCATAAATATAATGAGAAGTCAAATT
>Ga0326511_10003431_pt1 | contig 12747 bp, 20 predicted proteins | sample 0_2496_0518_D_FD_203701 | JGI IMG/M metagenome (GOLD analysis project Ga0326511, IMG submission 203701) | Bovine rumen microbial communities from UC Davis, California, United States - 0_2496_0518 | ecosystem: Host-associated > Mammals > Digestive system > Stomach > Rumen | place: USA...
GCTCACCATCGCCGGACTGATTGAGGCCAACAAGTGGGAAGTGGGCCCCGTCCTTGCCACCTACTTCGAGCGCACCGGGCAGAAGGCACCAGTGAAAGAGAACGCCGCCTAAAAAAACAAGAGGGGGCGGGGGTGATACCCTTCCCCTTCTCCAAAAACCAAAAAATCGTATAGCCTTATGAAATCACTGCAAGAAACCCTCTCCGGCATGGAGAACAAAGGCGGGGTGGGCCAGACCCTCCGCAAGCACCTGACAGCCGTCGGCATCAACGACTGGAACGACCTCACCAGGGCGAACCTCTACGCCCTCAAAGACCATCTCGCGGAAGCCGTTTCGCAGAACAGCGCCAAGACCATCACCGCGAACCTGAAGGCGCTGCTGAACCGCTACGAGGAAGAACTGGACTTGCCGAAGGCGTGGGGGAAAATCCTCTCCGTCAGGGGAGCCAAGCCCGTGCGCACCTTCTTCACGCCCGAAGAACTCATGCGTTTCGAGGCCGTGCAGACCTACAACAAGAAAGAAACCGTCGTCAAGATTGAGAGCCTTGTCGAAGCGTACACCGGCGCCCGTATCTCCGACGTGATGGGCTTCACGGAGGAAAACATAAAGGACGGGGTGCTTACCTATGTGTCCCAGAAAACCAACGTGCGGTCCTCGGTGCCCGTGAGCGAGAAGGTGATGGGGTGGATCAAGTACGCCCAGGAGCATCGTGACAACGAGCCTACCCTGGCCGGACGGAACAACATCATCAGGCGGCTTGCGCAGCGAGCGGGCATTGACGAGACAGTGACCGTTTTCCGCGCTGGAAAGACCGTCCAAAGCCCGAAGTGGGAGCAGGCGAGCAGTCATATCTTCCGTATCTCGTTTGTAACCAATCTCCAGAAGGCTGGGCTGGACCTTCTCACCATCTCGCGTCTTGCCGGCCACACGCAGACGACGATGACGGAGCGGTATTGTGCTCCATCTGCCCCGGTCATCAACGAGAGGGGGATGCGGTATCTGTTAATGCGGTGAAAAAGAAAGGGGCGGGGGTAGTCCCGCTCCACGAAATAATCACTGTCTTTGTTCAACTTAAAACAAAAATGTTATGGATTACGATTTCTTCAAGCGCAGCATCCGCCTCGCGTCCTGGGGCCTCGCCCTCACCATCCTCGGTGCGCTCTGCATCGTAGGCGCCGGCCTTCTTTTTCTCGTTTATGCCGTGTCGGGCGGTTACGACGGCAATATCTATCTCGCCATTGGCCTTGTTGGTGGCGGTGTGCTGCTTCTTTTCACCTCTGCGGTAACGAGGGCTTTTTCGGTGGTTGTCCGCGCTGCGGAGCTGAAACTGAAAGAATCCGGGTACTGCCTGCCGGGCGATGAATAAAAAAAACGAAGGGGGCGGGGTGATACCCGTCCCTTTTGCCAATCTTTGCCACTTTTCAGGCGTTTTCAAGCACTTTCTCTATGCTTGGTGATAATTCCCCTTATCGGTAGGAAGATGTTGTTTTTATTGCGTTTTGACAATCTTTTACTACCTTTGCAAAGAGAGGATAGGCGCGGAGTAGCTACCCGCCGAGAAAGGAAAGCCTGTCTCCCTTCCTCTCTTTCTTCAGCGCTTCTTTTAATATGTCAGGCCGAACCTCCTATAACATAGTTTCTCCGCTTCCTCCATACCGAGAGCGACCAGAGAATTTGACGCTCCCTCATTTGAGTGCCTGACCTCTACCTCTCTATTGAAACAACTATTATGGAAATCCTCTAAAATTTCCTTATGCTTCTTTGCTTTCCACTCGCCGTTGAAAACTCGCACCGCAGTTATATTATTGGTGTAAATTACAAGATGCGATCCATAAGGGACACTTTTTACCGCAAGAGCAATCGCACGATATTCCTCTTTTGCACTTGTGCCGCCTGCAACTTTCGTGTCCTCACGATAGGCATAATAATTCTCTAACGAACCTTTCCGCCTTACAACAATTCCAAGACGAAATATAGTCTGGGTTTTTTGACTTCCTTTGATGAAAGCAACAAACTCATTTTCCATAAAATCAAGTGTTCAAAAATAGTTACATTAATAGGCTTAGCGTTGTGTTCCCCAAGGACGGAAAATAAGGGCGGGTTTATAATAGATATTATTAGCAGTAGCAAATAAAGTGAAATGACTTTCATACTGAAATAATTTAACGAGAGTCTTTGCCCTTCCGTGAACATAGGCCACGTGAACAAACCCTGGCCTTTCCACGACGAACATTTCGGTACTCTCGCCGAAAGTAATCATATCCTTTATTTTTTTAGGCCCGCAATGAAACCATTTCATCATCCTGCGATATGAAATCCCAGTTTCCGTATAAGAGTTTCCATAGCCACGCTTATCGCAACCCTTCTTTGCCCTTTTGGTTCTGCTATCAGAAATGAAGGGTGAAGGATTATGTGCTAAGCAAACAAGCTGCCGGGCGAACTCTTTACGCCGGACTTCATCGTTGATGCCGGTTCCCATTAGGGCTAATTCAATTTCCTTAACGGAGTTCCATCCTGTACCGATAATAGGGAGATTTTCTTTCCTCCTACGGCGGATGCTTTTATGTAGCCCCTTCTTATCGCTCCAGGTATGCGTTGATGCGCTTGCCCGGAGTACAATAAGATGAAGATACTTGTGGCCGTTTTTAGTAGATGTGCGAATTGCACCATTGGCCTTTAAGAACTCTACTCTTGCCTTACAAGTGTTAGGTGAAAGTCCCGTCAATCTGGATAGTTCACGATATGACCAATCCTTTATAACCGATGCAGGCTTGAGCATTTTAAGATGCACCAAAAAAGCAAGAGCCTTCAAGCCACCAGACTTGCGGTAGAATTGCCGATATATTTTCTTACTTATATAGTGAATCATAAAAAAAATCCGCACCGGCTGGGTCTGGCAACTGATGCGGGTGTATAGCAATCCCCCCGGACTGGGAAAAATACTATCTATTTCATCGCACCGACCAGACCTCGGTACAGCACAAAGATAAAGTGCGCTCTGCGATTTTCAGCGAGGCGTATTGGTGCGTTTTAAGTATGCTTCAATAATTTTAAGGATAGTTAAAAAAAGTTTCCCCCGTGGAAAATGGAACACGAGGGAAACTATTCCTACCGAACATCTCTGCTGGGCGATCACTAAAAGTATAGGATTAGACACTGCAAAGATAAGCAATTTTCGTTGGCAGACAATGACTATTTGAAAAAATCCGAGCGGGCCAGCGCCATCGCGTTTTCCTCTTTGGTTATCCGCACATACCTGAAGAAGTTTGCCTCGGTCGTATGCCCTGTGCATAGCATAATCCGCTTGGTCGGTATGCCCGCAAGGTAAAGCCGGGTGGCACCCGTCCGCCGGGCCGTATGAGAGGAAACCATATCGCACCGCGCCAGGGACTTCGACACACGCCACGCGCCCTTGCTCTTTGACACGTGGACCTTCTGGGTCATGCCGATTTTCCGGCAGACACGCTTGATGGCATCGTTGAACTTCTGCTGCGAGAGGACGGGGGCGCGACCGCCGTTCCGCTCCAGGCAGGTGACAAGCCTGGGGGACGCAGGAAGGATCACCGTGCGCCCGGTCTTCAACTGCTCATAGTTGAGCATCCCGTCGTGGATATTCTCTAACGACAGGCGCGAATAGTCCTCCCACCTCGCCACGGAGTAGATGCCGATAATGAAAAGGTCGCGGGCCTTGCTTTCCATCTGGGTCAGTCCCTCTGCGGACCAAAGGGCCTCTATCTCCGCGCCAGAGAGGGCAATCGTTTCAGGCACCTCCGACATCCTTCGGAAATAACGAAATTCCTCGTTCTTGTGGAACTTCTGCTTATACCCCTCGTTCATAACCACTTTGAGCTTTGCGATTATCGCGCCCTTGTAGTTCACGGAGCAGCCGTACTCGTCCATCCGCCTGCATAGCCGGAAGTAATATGCCGAGTCAATCTGTTCCCAGTCCTCATCCTCGCCCATGAGCTTCGACACGATGTTCGGGTAGAGCCTTCTCTGCCTCTGGACGGGAGAAGGGCGCTCGCCCCACTCGCGGAAATACTGCCAGAAGGTCGGGCGGTCCGGCTTGTCCTGCGGATAGACGCCCGTAATGGCGTATTCAACGGCCTTCTCGGCATCTTCGTAGGTGTCGGCAGTAATCTCCTTCTCCGACATGCGAAGGTGTATCAGGCGGAGTTTTTCGTACACGCGCCTGTCCTTACATATAGTAGTAAGTGACTTCGCGCCCTGGACCCATAGTGAGGGGTCGATGGTGAGGCCGGTGGCCCGGCGAATCAGCCTGCCGCCGTTGGATGCAATCAGAATGATGCTCCTTTTGGAAAGGTTAAAGGTGTGCGTCATAGCCAGCGTTTGTAATTTTGTTTGTAATTTTTTGCCAAAAAATTCTTAAAGTCGCTTTAATTATTCTTCAGGCGGCTCTGGCTAAAAACGCTATTCTACGCACCTCTATTGAGGAAAAACGTGGTTTTGGGCTGTTCTGTGCAATTCGACCAAAAACCCTATTTTGTACCCCCGCTCGGAATACATTACCCCAATTCTACGCACGTAGAACGGCGTTTTTAGTCGTCCGTTTGTAATTTTGTTTGTATTAAACGCTCCAGTCGGCCTATCGCCCGCGTGAGCCTGACGACCTCCTTCTCCAGGGCTTCGACCTTTTGAAGCACCTCGTCTTTCTCCCTGTCCGAGTAGAAAGGCTCGCCATCCCCTTCCACCAGCCAGTCACCCGATACCTGCGGGTAGGCTTTCACAATCTTCGTGTACAGGCGTGTCGGCCTGACTATCCCGTTCCTCGCCCTGGAGAGGGTGTCGGGACGGATGCCCGTCTTGTCGGCAAAGGCCCTCGCGTTGTCCCCTTCGAGGGTCTTGATAAGGTAGTCTATCCTTTCGTAGTCTTTCATGGATTTATCTTTTTTATTTTCACCGCGAACTTGAAGTGCTTAATCAGGTTCTCAAATGGCCGTTTGTGCAGGATCACCTCGCCGGCATACCCGTCCGCCGCGAAAATCATTGACTTCGGTTTTTTGTTGTTCCCTTCCGTCCTGCCGAGCGAAGTCCCCATCACCAACGTATGCGAGGAACGCGCAGAACTGCCCGTATTCGGCTCCGGGGTGTCAATGCTGAAAGCATCCCCGACAAAGGCGCTAAAAAGCCCCAGAAGGTCTGAAAGGGTCTTTTCTGCGGATTCTACGGAGTGGCCGAGGGAAATGGTGTATGGGTCATCGTATCGGTTTGTGGAAGTGATAGACAGAAGGAAGTCCCGGTCGTCCCCTATCTGGACGAGGGATATGGCCGCAGAGCCGTAGGAGCTCATTGATTCGCCGTTCATCTCTACTGCGAGTGTCGTCTGTTTCAGGGTGGATGCCTCCTTGACCGTTACCTGCGGCGCGACGAGCGGGAGCATGGCGAGAATAAGTGCTATTGCTTTCATGTTACTTCTGTTGCTTTAGGAGTTCGACCAGTTTGTCCCAGTTACCGATGTTCACGGTCTGGATGGTGCCAATGGAGACGGCTGGAGTGGGCTGTGAAGATTCTCCCAAGAACATACTGCCTGTCCCACGGAAAAGCCAGTTGAGGTTCAAGTCGGGGAAGGCTTCGGAAATTTTCGACACGACCACGGCGGTCGGCCCCTGGGATTTGATGGCCCCTATCGTGCCGTTTGCAAGGCCGCACGCTTCCTCGAAGCGCCGGATGCTCATTTCTTTCGACTGAACAAAGAGTGTCAGCCTGTCCTTAAAACCGTCCATAAAACGTTGTGTAGGGCATTTTCTGCACCGCTCAAAAAATTAACTAAAAATTTTTTCGCAAATTTTCTACAAAACGCTTGCAGGTTTCGGGAATTATCTATACCTTTGTCGTCGGAAGTTCATTGAAAACCTCGATTTGGTATAGTTTACCCCCTTTCCCCCAATACGCTTTGAGGAATCAAATATCGTCGTTTCAAAGATAGGGAATTTCGTAAACAAAAGCAAATCTTGGTTAATTAAACTTCCATTTCTTTGAAAACAATGATGGTATGCCGCGACCATACAAGAGGCGGCTGCGGACGCGGGGTTCAGCTTAATTTCCCCGTGGAGTAATAGATTGGCCTCCTGCCTTGTTTTCCGAGACGGACGACCTGGCGGGAAAAATAGAAGCAGAAACGGGAAGGCAACCCGTCTAAACCACTATACCAGTAATCAGATTACGAAATAGGGCAAATGTTCAGCCCGCGCAAAATACTAAATTATCATGCGCCGGGAACTCCTGACGACAAAGGGATGCAAGGGCGAACAGACAGGATTCATGTGGCCCCGGAAACCACGATGATCGCTTCATTCTATATACATCACTGGGCGGCGGGCCTGACCGCTTACACCGCCCACCACTATGAACACAAAAGAGAAAACGGCAGGAGAGTGGTTCGCTCTCCGCAAATGGACGAAGTTCCTTGGCGCTCTGCCATACGGCACGACCGATTGGGTAATCCCAAACTATAAAGACTTCCTTTCCCTCCGTGCGACAGCATCAATGATTAAGTCCGACCGCGAGTATTCCATCAAGGTCAGCAAGAACGACGGGACGAGGATTTTTATCGAAGTAAGAAATAGAAAATAGCCTATGGATTGGAAATACACCGAAGATAATCCACTGCGCGTTGTCACCCTGTGTTCCGGCAACTCCATCGTAGTAAACGTGCTGGAGGCAATCTTCACACAACTTTTCAGAGTAGACGCAGATTCACTTTTCTAACTATGGAACTATCCACCAGCGAAAGATTCCTCATAACCGAACTCACAGAGCAACTGCGCACTCGGCACAACGACATCCTCGTCTCCTGCTCCGAGGCCGCAAGACTGCTCAACGTGACCCCAGCAACCGTCTCCACCTATATCAAGCAAGGCAGACTGCACAAGGTCACACTCGGCTTCTCCACGGGAATAAGACTTTCAGAAATACAAAAATACGCGCTGTGATAGCGCGAGAACCGCGAATCACAAGGATTTTCTTCATTCAGGAAAGCCATAACATCTTGGTTTAAGGTTTTATTTCGTCGCCGGGCGCCAACGCGGTTCCGTCCGGCTCCACATAAGGCCATCCGCAACTATCTTCTACCCTTCACGCGGGGGGCCTTTTTTCTCGGCATCACAACACTTTCCATATCTCATAAGCCGTGACAAGGACACGGAGCGGTGAAAATCCGTAGGTAAGAATAGTTGAAAACTTCTGACTAACTCCACGCCCCGGACCGATGCAGCCGGGGCTTTCTTTTCACTATGACCGGACACCCACTCTCCCAGGAGCAGATAGACACTATCATCCGTCTGTTTCCCACAACCAACAACAAAGAACTCGCACGGATCACCGGCGCCTCAAAGTCCTGCATAGCCAACTACGCAAGGAAATACCACCTCCGCAAGACGCCTGAACACGTTACGGCTGTTCACCGGGCATCAGGTCTGGCATCAGCCGCAACGGGTAACATCCCGCACCTCACCGACGAAATCATCACCAGACGGGCCGAGACCTACAAACAACGCTACAAGACCGAGAAGGCAAGGCGTCTTTTCGGCCTGGAGCAGAAAACGAAAATCAAGATACGGATAGCGCCGCGCGACTACCAGACGCAGCGCTACTACCTCCGGCAGCTCGGCTACATGGTGGACGACCGCGAGAAGGTGGCCTACTACGACGATAACACCAAACGGGCTTTCAGGCTCGAAGCAAAACCCAAAAAATACTTTTCATTCAAACCCCTATTAGCCGCTACAAAAGGATAGCGTCGGGTGAAAGCCCCGATTATTCTCAACAACTCATATCCGGCTCGGCTTGGTCGCCCAGCCGGGTACTCCAAAAGCGGTTGCCGTGAGAGAAACGTTGGTGCCTGTCCGCACCAGGGTACGCGAGGAATATGGCGGGGTATGGCCGCTCTGGAAGGTGCTTGTCTCCCAATCTTAACCCCAGCCCCGCCGGAGAAAGCGACACGGACGAAAATCATTTAGCAATTTCCCGCAGGACTGGCACCTCGGAAAGACGGGGACTTGGACGGTTGGTTCAGAGGCAGAACAATGGCTTTGTTGAGCTCGCTCGCATATAAGTCCAGAGACGGAGGTTCGACCCCTCCACCGCCCGCCACCAGGCTGTATGTCTGGCTATAAACACAACTTTTACGCTTTGCAGGCCATCCCAGCCGTGATGGTTCGGATGGCTTTTTTCAAGAATCAACAATTTTTCTTAATATGAAAAAACTAATCTTCGGAATCGCCTGTGTGTTTTTCACATGGAGCGGATTGTGGCTCGTCATCCTCGGCGTCACCTCTGATAACCCGATGAGCCAGGGGCTTTGCTCCTTCCTCGCGACATTGAGTTTTTTAATGGCCGTGGTCTGCGTCGGCGCCGGCATAAGCAAGAAGGACAATGGACGGCTGGATTAAGGACGCCTTCAAGAAGGCTATGGAGCTATCAGACGACATCGAACACTTCGACCTCAACGAAGTGGTGGATTTTTTTACACATGTCGTCGATGACCCGCAGATTTTCGGTCACAAAAAAGCCGAGGCCCTCGCAAAAGTAATAGTGACCGCCGGCCAGGCTGACGACTTCGCCTATTTTACCCGCCTCGCCCTTATGTGCGGCTTCGCCTGCGGGTTCCTCAAAGCAAAAGAAAAATATAATGGAAAGAGTTAGTAACGGCGAGGTCTACTATTACTTCTGCAAGAAAGACCTCAAACTTTGCAGCACACACGACTGGTACTTCGGGACGGACAATGAGCGCTGGAGCACAAGAAACTACTTCACGAACATCAACGTAGCCAAAGCCTGCGCAGCCGTGCTTTACGAGCGGTTCCGCTACGAAATCAGCCTTATCGGAACCGAAGAAGCTCCCGGCCTGACGGAAGGGACTATGGAGCGGGCGCTCGTCATTATCCAGGAATACTTCAAAAAACAGTAATATGACAAAAGAATTTCAAGCCAAACTCAACAAAATCCAGGTCGGCTTGGTTGCGAAGAAGTCCAAGAGAAACAACTTCGGCAACTACAACTACCGCTCCGCAGAGGACATCCTGGAGGCGTTAAAACCACACCTCAAAGAGACCGGCTGCACGGTGAACATCACCGACGACATTCAGGTCGTTGTGGACCGAATCTACGTGAGGTCCACCGCCACGATCTCCTACCTGGACGAATCAATCAGCGCATCGGCCTTCGCCCGCGAACCCCTTGCAAAGAAGGGCACGGACGAGTCCCAGGTGACGGGCGCCGCCAGCTCCTACGCACGCAAGTACGCACTCTGCGGCCTGTTCGCCATTGATGACGGTATCGACGCCGATACAACCAATATGCAGGGCAGCGTCGGCGGCAAGGACGAGGCAGTCAAGGCCCTCAAAAAGTGCAAGAACGAAAAAGAACTCCAAGACGCATGGAACTTCTACGGCCAGTCATTCGGCAACGACGAGGACTTCCGCACGGCTTACATGGTCCGACTGAACGAAATCCAACATGGAGCTAAAGCATAACGACCGGGTGCTATTCGACAGCGCCGCGCATCTATATCTTCTCGACGGGAAGAAACTGCTGATGGGCGTCACCGAGCTCATGCAGAAGCACCACCTCGGAGCAGACTACGCCGGCATCAGCCAGGAAGTCCTTGACAAAGCCGCAGAGGAAGGCACCGCCATCCACCGAGAACTCCAGGACTACGAGAACGGAGAAACGATGCTCCTTACTCCCCTTATCAAAGACTACAAGAAACTCTGCCAGGAAAACGGCCTAAAGTTCGTCGAGAGTGAATATCCAATCTCTGATTATGAACTTATCGCCTCGGCAATAGATATGGTCTATGAGGCTAAAAATGGGGCTGTCATCGTCGATATTAAGACGACGGTCAAACTCCACACCCGCGCCCTCGCCTGGCAAATTGGGATCTATGACTACCTTTTCCGCCAGCAGAACCCCGACATTCCGGTTGTCGGTCACTACTGCCTCTGGATTGACAAGAAAACACGCAAGATTAAGGGCCTCGTTCCGATAGAACCCGTGAGCGAGGCCGAGGTCTTGGCGCTCCTGGACGCAGAGCGGAAAGGCGAAATCTACATCGACCAGCACGAAGAACCCTCGCTTGATTTGGTCCTCGGCGAGAACGCAGTCGCCTACGCGGAAGGGCTTGGGAAACTCGCCCTTCTCAAAGCGCAGATAAAGGAGATTGAAGACGGCCTGAAATCCTATGACGCGGAGATTATCTCCTTCATGGAGGAACGCGGCCTGACCTCTATCGACACGCCGGAAGGGAAAATCATCAAGCGATCCGCCAGCACCTCGGATGTTGTTGATACTGATAAGTTGAAAACGAAGTACACGAACATCTGGGAGTTGGTGAAGAAAACCAAATACACGAAAGCAAGTCTAACATTCAAAGCAAAGTAACTATGTCCTACCAAATTGTAATTTTACAAGGGAATTTGACACGCGACGCCGAGGTTCGGCAGGTCGGTCAGAACGCCGTGGCCTCCTTTTCCGTTGCCACCAGCCGCCGCTATAAGAAGCAGGATGGCACAGTAGCCGAGGAAACGGAGTACCACGATGTTGAACTCTGGAACAGCAATGGCGTACACCCCTATCTGACGAAGGGCACCGCAGTTCTCGCCCAGGGCGAAATCAAGACCGACAAGTGGCAGGACCAGAGCGGTCAGCCGAGAGAGCGCAAGAAAATCCGCGCCAACATCATCCAGCTTTGCGGTCCCCGTCCCCAGCAGCAGCCCCAGGCACCGCAGTACGCCGCTCCCCAGCCGCCCGTAGCACCAGGCTATCAGGCACCGCCCGCAGCACCGGCCTATCCGCAGGCACCCCAGCCTCCGCACTACGGCGCAGCACCCACACCTCCGCCGATGCCTCCACAGCCCGGCCAGCCCGGTAACACCGCCTATCCGCCGATGAACTCGCCGGCATACGGACAGCAGGACGCAGGCGATCTGCCGTTCTGATGCTATGAAACTGACCCTTTTGAACACGGCCCACGGACTTGTCCCATGCTATGACGAGGACTTCGAGGAAAAGAAGAAACTCCGCGTGGGGCAGGTCTACCAGGCCGATGTAAAAATCCCACGAAACTACCGCTTCCTCAAAAAAGCCTTCGCCCTTCTCAATGCCGCATGGGAGCTGATGGACGAGAGACAACAAGCGTCTTGGCGGTCGAAGGACGGCTTTCGAGCCTATCTGACGGTGGCTGCTGGGTTCTATGATGTTTACTACAACCCCCGTCTCCAGACCTATGTGGAGTTGCCATTGAGCTGGTCGTTTGATTCAATGGACGAGGGCGATTTCAATTCACTTTACGAAAGAATGAAGGATGTAATCTTCTCGGTCTTGGGCGACAAGATTACGGAGGAAATCTTTGAGAGAGTGTTATCAAACTTTTAGGCTTTCCACGGTGGATGGCCATCTTAATCTTAAATGTACCAAAAATTATGGCAAAGAAAAATGAAACCAAAGTCGTGAAACTCTACGGCTTGCAGTTCGCAACAATTCAGATTCCTATTATCGGTGTTTCACCCCTTATAGTCCACCGCTTTGATGAAAAGTCCAAGCGCCAGATGGACGAGGCGGCAGAAGCCGAAAAAGGCTTAAAGCAGGGCGGTAAGAAAAAGAATATCGCCAATCCAGAAGAAGATTTTAAGAGTTCGCTCTACTACCTTTCCGATGGTAAGGGTTACGGCTTCCCCGCACTTGCTTTTAAGGCCGCTATGGTTTCCGCAGCCTATCGCGCCTACGGAAAGAAAATGACCATAGCCAATTCCGCTTTCCAAGTCCTTGCGGACGATGTGGAGACAGGGCTTGTGAAGATAAACGGAGAACCTCGCTTGCGTGAGGATATGGTGCGTATCGGTGGTATCACAAAGGTTGCATCCCCTCGCTATCGTGCGGAGTTCCCGAATTGGTCAGCCACTATCACAATCAAGTACCTCGCAGACATAGCTTCCGAGAGTGAACTTGTTGGCTACCTCAATGCGGCGGGTTTCTCCGTTGGCGTTGGCGAATGGAGGCCAGAGAAGTCCGGGGACAAGGGAATGTTTGAGGTTGTAGCATCCAAGTAGTTTCGCAATATCCTCGCCGGGTATATTGCTCGGCGAGGCTTTTCTTCCTCTTGGCAGGAAAGGCGCGGTCGGGCCAGGCACGGTATGGTTAGGTCAGGTATGGTCAGGTTAGGTAAGGCAGGAAAGGCGTGGCTGGTTCGGGTAAGGTCTATCTGGGTAAGTTCGTGGAACGGCTGGTACACTTGGTAGGGTTTGGCAGGAGAGGCGAGTCGCGGAGCGGTGGGGTCTGGCGTGGTAAGGTTCGGTTAGTTATGGCAGGAATGGTGCGGTAAGGCGTGGCTGGGTCTGGCGCGGTATGGCAGGGCAAGGCATATCAAGGTAGGCAGGCAATAAACAATTACAATATGAACAAGAAAGTTAAATATCAAATTCCAGGAATAATGAAAGGCGTTAAGGCCGGGGATGCGGCAAAAGAACTTCTCCGAATACGAAAGAAACACGGAGAACTCACGCCAGAATTGGTTGTAGAGGAATCAAGGAAAGAGGATGCAGTCTTGCATAAGTGCTTTCAATGGGACGATGCAAGGGCCGCAGAACTCTACCGCATTGAGCAAGCCGGGCGTATTATTAGGAACATTGTTGTTCCTTATGAGACATCCGGCGGAGAGCAAAGGGAAATACGGCTTATTGGATTTGCAAAAACATCCGCAAGTCCCCAGAGGGTTTATATCCCTGTGG
>Ga0326511_10003432_pt1 | contig 12745 bp, 9 predicted proteins | sample 0_2496_0518_D_FD_203701 | JGI IMG/M metagenome (GOLD analysis project Ga0326511, IMG submission 203701) | Bovine rumen microbial communities from UC Davis, California, United States - 0_2496_0518 | ecosystem: Host-associated > Mammals > Digestive system > Stomach > Rumen | place: USA: California...
AAACTTTAGTCTAATAAAGAGATTAACAGATAGCAATGAGTGTTATGATATCGTAGTACCTACTACACCATGAGCAGATAAACAAACATGATTGCTAGAGATGGAAAACTCTACAGACCTAATCTTATTAGAGAACTGAAGTTGAATTATATTAGAAGATTTAATGATATGTCCATTCAATAAGACATGGAATTTACTAGAATATAGATTTGATTTAAGTACAACAAACACAAGTAAGACACCTATTTTATTTGAGCATAGCCTAACATATTATGACTACATGAGAAAGTATAGATAATGTAGATATGGAAAATGTTACAATCACTAGCGACGCTGCTTTTGAGAGAGTAACAAGTGATGAACATTTTGAGGATGAGAGTGGTGAGTGATTTCTAAAACAGAATACATCAGGACTTGTTCAAGAAGTCCCAAACATCTCATTCCTAGATATAGCAGATACTATGCTTGAAAACAAAAAGACTTTGTATAATAGAGAGAATTGGATACTAAGAGTAGGTAAGGCTGGTAGAAGTATAGAAGCTCAGCCACAAGATATAGTAACATTCAGCATAGATGAAGACTATACTGTATCTTCTTGAGAACATTATATAGAGTTTGATAGTAGCATATCTTCTCAGCACTACACAGTATGTACACCATGACAACAGGGTAACATATACACGATTGAGATATTAGAGACATGACGTTATATTATATCATACTGATATCAATTAGAAACACATTCATCAACCGATATTACAATATCTGTTGGGTTATATACCGGTACTCCTATTATTACAACGATAAATGAGGATAGATATAAAGGCAATCTTATGGAGATGTTATCTTGATGAAAATACATACCAAATGTATTGCTAAACAAATGAGAAAAGATATGTATGAGAATAAATACTGATGACCAAGTTACTATTTGAGAATGAACATATCTTAATATACAATTCCAGCAGTATAACGTATGAATACAATAATCTTTAATATATAACATTTAACTAAATGGCAACAGAACAACAGTTTATAGATGCTTATAAATGATGGGATGAAAGTAAGCAACAGAAAGCTTATGAAGTTGGTTGACAAGAAGTCAAACAATGGATAGATAATTATAAGGCTTGAAACACTTGAGGGGAAAATCAAGACAATACTTGAGTTAATCTTGGTAATTGGAATTACTGAGATACAAGTCCAGATAGACAAGTTGAGATTGTTAACAATCTAAATGAAGCTTACCAACAAGACCCTAGTAGATTCTCAGATTGGGATACTTTCTCTAAGAACTTCAATTACAACTATTCATGAAGAAGTGATACTGAGAGAGAGACAATGAAAGGTTGGTATGAAGATAAGATGAGACAATCTAATTGAATGGATTATAATAATACAAACAATACAGACTATTTCTTATCACAATTAATAAATGGTCAAACATTAGGTTGAACATGAGCAGCAACTACTGCAGCATATAACAGATATAAAGATTATCAATCTCTATCATGAATGACACCAGAGCAGATTGCAAGTGCTGTATCAAACAATAGCATAAACCCAGTAGGACAAAGCATGATAGACCTAAAAAATTATTCACCAGCTTTATATGCACAAGTACAAAGTATCCTAAATAATAAGACATCAGTAGATGATATTAACTCTGTATGAAGTGGTATCTATAACGGATTAACTAAATCAGAAACAAATAGCAACTACACTAAATATAATTTCACAGATGAATATAAGAAGAATGCTAGTGTTATCAAACAGTATAATGAAAGTCTATATAAGAAGATAGAATGATTAGGTTGAGATACTGCAGCTTATGTATCTATTGTTGCCACAATGTTACAAAACCCATTAATTCAGGCAAACAAAGATGAGATAGAAAACATAGAGTGAGAGATAAATAAGATACAAAATAACATATGGACTATATCAGATAGTGCTAGAGCTAAGTTATGAAGTGAAGCACCAGAAGATTTAGTAAGTGCTTATATATCTCAGCAAACAAAAGAGTTACAGAACCAATTAAGAACTGCACAAAACAGTTTGTTAGTAGCACAATGAAAACTAGATAATCAACTAGCAGATGTAGATACTCTTATAGACGCTATTAATCAATGATTAAAAACTTACTGAGAAGATTGAACATGAAATAATAATTATCAGTATGTAAGTTGAAGCAAATACCAAGAAGCTTGATACTTTGATAAATCTACAGGACAGTTCTATAAACTCTGAGAAACACCAGACACTAGAGATTATGAATCATCAGACCCTACAAGATTACAAGAGATAGCAGATAATCTAGTAGATATTGCTAACTCTAAGGATGTATATGTGTTTAGAGATAGAAGTGCTTTCAATGATTACTTTAAATACAATAAAAGAAGTGCTGCACAAAAAGCAGTACTAGATGAGTTCTGGAATGCTAATGCAGATAAACTACAATGACCAGCACAACAGAGATGGAAAGAATATCAGAAAGAACAAGCTAAGGCTAGTAAATGAAGTTGATGAAGATGAGCTTGAGGTGGCTGAGCATGATGATGAAGTTGAGATGATGTATCAAAAATAAAAACAGCATTGATAAATGGTACATTTAGTTGAGCATGGACACAAAGTAATCTAAAACAATATTGATATAGCAAGTGAGCAGATGCATGAACTATACTAACAAAGATATGACAGACAAGTACTCCAGAAGAAGTTAAATCAATTATGTGACACTTAGATAAGACAGATAAAAGCCAACAAAGTGCTTTAGTATCATGATATCTTTCAGCACATAGAGAAGAAATTAAATCAGCATTAGATAATGTATCATGATTATGAAAACAGAAAAAGAGAAAAGAATATGCTAAGAATCTATTAGAATCTTTATGAGCATGAGCTAGTGATAAAAATATTAATACAATATTAAAAATATGATGATATCAGGAAGAAGAATAATTAATTTATATATAAACATATATACATGGCACAATCATTACAATGATTTGTAAACAAGTCTTCAAGCATACAATCAAAAGCACAAGAGGCTATCAGTTGAATGAAGAAACAGGTAGTCTCTTCTAATGAAGCAACAAAATCTGGGAGTACAACTACTCCTACTATTACAGAAACTCCTAAAATAACCAGCACTCCTAAAGCACAAGCTAGCATAACCCAAACGCAAGACATAACTCCAGTATCACAAGGTACAATTAGTAAAGTACAGCCTACTAATTTATTATGAACTACAATTCTAAGAAAAGCTGCAACCCCAAATTTGTTAGATTGAGAAACTAATACAACATGAATATCATGAACTATTAATAAATGGTTATATGAGAAACCAAAACAAATTACACAAAAATTTACTGAAACTGATTTGTTTGATAAATCAAAAAATGTTATTATAGATGCAACTAGATTTTGAATTAGTACTGTACAGTGATGGCTAGAACGTTATGATAGTTTACCTATAGTATGATTACCAAAATCAGCACAGGAGTGAGAGGTATGAACAAAGATAAAAGAGCAAAGGAATGAAACATTAAAATCTGCATTTGATAAATTAGAATCACGAGACCAATGAATATCAAAGGACAAATGATATAGAGAAGCAAAAGAAAGAGCAGATGAATGGTCTGCATCTTGAAAATCAATGTGGCAAGCTTTACAAGAATGAAATTGGGATGTGTATCTTACTAGATGATGAGAAGTACTTGGACAAATTATGCCAGCTTTTGCCACATCAATTATTACAAAAAATCCAAAAACAGTAGCATGAACTGTATTTACTACAGTGTATTGAGATGCATATAAAAGAAATCTTACGGATGTTGTAAAAGACCCAGATTTTAAAGATTTAACTTGACAACAGAAAACAGACCTTGCTTCATTATTAGCAACAACAGAAGCAACAATAGAAACTATATGAGACATGTTAGAATTAGCACCATTCATGAAATGAAAAACATCTCTTTCTAAGATGTTCTGAATAAAGAATGCATTTGCTAGTTTTTTAGTAAATTGGCAATGAACTGCTGCTACTGAGTGATTTGAAGAAGTATCTACTGAAGTACTACAAACATTCATTAAACAAGCATATGGTTCTCTTGATAAGACTTCTCTTGAAGAATTATGGCAAATATTCTCTGATACATATTCACTTATGCAAATAGCATGATTACCATGATGAGCATGATGAGTAATAGAAACACGTAATAGAAATAAAGAAAGAGAAGAACTATCACGTGAAGCAGATAAGTATGATAACTTTAATGATTTTGAATCTGCTGCTGAAAGATGATGAGTTGAAGATAAAGAATTAATAAAAGACGCTTGGTCTCAATCTAAATGATTAACTCCAGAACAGACAGAAACATTAAAGGCTGATGTTAAATATGTAGAGAAGCAAGAGAGAGAGGCTACTAAACTTTATGAAGAGAAAAATGAGATAGAAAAAAAGATAAGTAATTTAAGAGAAGAGTCAGAAGAAAAGAACGAAAAACAAATTTCTAAATTAGATGCTCAATTACAAGAGATAGATAATCAAATTAATGAAATAGATAGAAACATACAAGAATATATGGAAGTATATTGAGAACAGAATACAACAGAAGAAGTTAATACTAAGCTTCAGGAATTATCTAATCAAAAAGAGATAGAAGAGATATATGAATCATCAAATAAACAATCGTATATAGATGAGTGATGAGAGAATCTATCAGAACAAACTATGAGAGAGATTTCAGAAGAAAGCGAAGAAAAAGAAGTAAAGATGCCAACTACGCCCGAGTGATATAAATCTCTTTCTGAAGCGTTAAAACAGCCCTGAAATACTTATCTATCAAACATATCAGATTTCCAACTAAAGTTCTTAAAAAGAGATATACAGGATATTTGGAAGTATGAGTGATTCTATTGACCAAATAATAAATCATATAGATATCTAATTAAAGCTATCAATGCTGAGTTAGAATCAAGAAGAGAAAGTGAGACAATATCATCTACAAAGAAGCTAACGTTCAAGAACGCACAGGATTTCGTTAATAAAATGATAGCCATAGATAAAAGGAATTGAGATTGGTCTGAATGAAAAGTAGACAAAAATTTACGTAAAAAGTATTTTGGATGGTTTTTAAGAAACAATATTGAATGAGATTTCTCAGCACATTTACCATGATTAAAATGAATCAATCTAAAGCAGATAGAAAAGAAACTAACAGATAAGAATCTTAGAGATATAGCAGAAATGATTGCTCTAGTTAGTAAAACATTCTGAATAGATTTCAATAAAATTATTAATGATTCTAATATATCTGTAAATATAGTTGATAACCAAGATAAGTTCTTGTATAACACTCATAGTTATGGTTTGATGAATTGGATGCCAACCAAAGAACAGGTATTAGATTTAATAAAAAGGACTTGACGTTGAAACATGTGATTAGCAGGAGACATTATTAAAATGTGAGTTGCTATCACATTAGATAGATGACTAGAATGGTCTGGCTCAACTATGGCACATGAATTAATGCATTTGTTAGACTTCGCTATATCTACAGAAGAATGATTACCATTGAAGTATGATAATTGAACTGATTATACAAGTTCAATAGAATGAGATTATGATTGGAAAACATTTAAGGTATGAACTTATAAACCAAATTATCATAATAGATGGACTGAGATTCTTGCTAGATATGCACAACAATATTATTCATGGAAGAATCATCCAGAGGTGTTTAAAGAATATTGTAAAAGAGATTGGTATTGGACAGAAGAAGAGTTTTTAAAACTTGTACCTAAATTTGAACAGTTTATTAAAGATAGATTATGAACTAAACTATTAGATGAAGAAAACAAATTCTATTATGATATAGTTCGCAAAATGAATGAGAACAAATTTCAAACTATATCTACAGAATTTGATACTGAATGATTATCAGATAAAGATGTTAAACTTAAATTAACTCAAATAGAAGAAGAATATGCTTTCATAATAACTCATCTTAATGAAATGACATGAACTCTTAAAGAGGAGATGGAAGCTTATGTACAGCTATCTAACTTACAGCAGAATTATGAGATGGCTAAAGCTAAATGAGAAGAGTATCTACAAAAGTTACAGACTACACCAGAGCAACAAACCACAATAGACACAATAACATCAACAGTATTGCCTCCAGTAGAGACACCAACCAATCCAAATCCAAAACTACCACAGAATCCAGAGACAATAAAGAATTGATTACCACAGTTATGATGAAGTAACATAGAGAATGGATTATGACAAATAGCTGAATGAAACGAACAATGACCAGCTACTTTAAGTAGAAGTTATATGTCAGAAAGTGCTATAGCAGCAGTAAACAAAAAGAAGAATAATATTAAAACTTTCAGAAAAGAATTGTGACAAGCATGGCATGATATTATTACTCCTGCTATATCAAGAATATATAATATATCTCCTAGAGTAGCATGAAGATTAATAACTATGGAAGCACAGACTGATATCAACATTCATAGATATAGAGAAAAAGCTAAGTGATTTGTTGATACTTTATGAAATCTTAAATGAAAAAAGAATGCTGCTAAATTATTTGAGATAAAGAAAGCATTGTTAGATTACTGAGCATTAGCATCAGAACAAACAGAAGATACTATTGAAGATTACAAGAAAGAAGAAGTTAGAAAGCTTAGAGAAGTATTGTCAAAGAATTGATTCAAAGAAAAGGATATAAATGATATGTTCTTTGTATTAGATGATATCTGAAGACAATACAAGGAAGCTGGATTATCAGTAACTCTAAGTGATATGTATTTCCCTAGAGTTGTGAAAGATTATGAATGATTAATAAATTATATGAGTAGAGTATCTGGACAAGATATAAGCCTAAATAAAAGAACTCTATTAAATAGAATAAGAGAGATACAGAACTCAGATAAATCTGATGTAGAAAAAGAAGCATTAATCAGAAGAGCAATAACAACAGATTTTACACAGCCTTGAACAACATCACAACACTGAAAGGAGAGAAAGCTATGATTGCTTAGTGACTGGTGAGATTGAATATATGCTTACTATGAAGACCCTATAGAATCAATAGACCACTACATTACTACTATGACTAATGCAATCCAAAGACAATTGTTCTTATGATGAATGAAAGAGGATTCTAATTATAAATGAGATATACTTAATCAAAGTACTTCTGAATCAGTATCAGCAATCATTGATAACTTAGTAGAGAAGTGAATGATAAATGAAGATGATATAGAAGAATTAAAGCATACTGTATTATCAGTTCTAAATAAGAAAAGGTCACCTAAAGCAGTTACTGCTATGAAAAATCTAACATACTCATTAACTATTACTAACTTCTTATCAGCTATTAATCAGCTAGATGACTTATGAATGGTTATACTTAAGGATAGAAGTTGATTTAAAAACATAGTTAAAGCTATATTTAAGAAAGCTAATATCAAATATGATGAGGTGTGATTAGATGATGCTTATGAAATGTTTAGAGAAGAATGAAAGGTTACTAATTGGTTGTTCTCTAAATCATTATTTAACATGTTTGATAGATTAGGTAAAACAAGTTTTATCAATGCTGCATGGGAGTCATTAATACATCAATATAGTAATGAGAAAACAAGAGAATACTTGCATACTAGATTAGTTGCTATGTATTGAGAAGAGGCTGCAAAGAGAATGGAAAAAAAGATTAAGAATAAAGATTATAAATGAGATGATGGTCAGATAGATATAGAGATACTTAGAGACTTATTATATCAATTATGAAGTACACAGCCTATCTTTACATCTGCAATGCCTACAGCATATCTTAATCACCCTTGGGTTAGAATGTGTTATGCCTTATCATCATTCACACTAAAAAGAATTGATTGGATAGTACAGTGAACTAAAGAAGTGAATGCTAAACATTGACCAGTAATAGCATGAATGTGGTTTATGTGAGTATCATTCTACTTAGCATTATTCTGAGCTATTATATGAGATATATGAGATTTCCTTAAGGGAGATAAAGAAGAAACATTCTTATGGAATCTAATAAACAATTGAATAGAAGATGCATTAAAAGCATGATGAAGTGATGCCTTAAGCTCATGGCTAAAGATATGGGATTTATCAGACTATGACCTAAAGATATTCAAACAGCAAGGTATAAAATGATTACTCCTATCTAAGATATCACCAGCTATATTTGATATAGGTACTGACTTTATTCAAGCTATACGAAAACATGATAAAAATGAAATAACAGACCTTGCTAAGTATGTACCTATATTCTGAAAGTTAGTATATTATTGGTGTTGGGATGACTTAGGAAAGGCAACAAAGAGTACATCATCAGACCTTGACTTAGACCTTGACTTAGATTTAGATTTGGATTTGGATTTAGACTTAGACCTTGATTTATAAAATTAAAAAACTCTTGATTTTATTTGATAAAATATTATGTAATGAAAATAGATATTATGTGATTAATGCCAGAACGTATAGGGATTAAGGTATGAAATGAGATATACGATGTCTTTCAAGAAGACTGAAAGTATATCTTAAACACAATCCTAAACGATAGCATAGAAACAGATAATATCTATATCTATATAGATGATAAACTATTTGATACTATTGATAGGAGAATTGCATTAAGAGCATGAGACACTTTACATCTTGAATACAGTATCTATGTGGGAGAATAAGTTTACAAAGGAATGGAGTAAAGCATATTGAGAGAAGCATGATACATTAAGTATTATTGTGAATAGAGTTGTAAAGATTAAATCAAAGTTAGAATGGTTTTATAAATGAAAGATAGTACTATGGAACAAATCAAAGAGAGGATTAGTATGATAAGACCTAATGAGTGAGAAGATACGCATTTAGAAGCACATGAAAAGATAAATGCTTCTATCACTCAGTTTTATGAACTCTTTGATAATCTGATAACAGAGATAAACTCTATAGAAAAGAAAAGTGCGGACGCAGAAGAAAAGAATTTTGCGTCCTTTTCTAAACTAGATGAGACAATAATGTGAATAAGTAATGGTATAAAGTTGTTGGTTAATAAAGTGCAGGAGTTAGAGAAGAAGATTAATGAGTGAAAGAAGTTCCTAACAAAAAGATACCAATGAATAGTTGATACTGAGAGAGAGACTACTGTTGATTTAGAGACAATAACAGATGATGAATTGAAATGAAAGCAGTATCTTGTAAACGTAGTGATAAATGAGGCATTACCTAATCAATGAGCAATAGATTATTCTTTTCCAAAGACTACTTTAGTCCAATGAGAATATACACCACGTATTTACCTAGAGGCTAAAGAGTGAGAACATGCAGTATTAGAATATGATTTTACAGTTATATTAACAGAAGTATAAGATGGCTATATATGTATATATCAAGAATGGTGGGATAATCAAAAAGAGTAAAGACATAGTTAATTGATTAAGTTATGATTCAGTAGAGCAGGTAAATTACAACTTAGATGATAGGTTGATATATGAGAAAGGGAAGATAGTAAAGTATGAAGAATCTGAATTGTATAAAAAGGATAAATGAATACTATGAGTAGCAGAAGAAAGGGACAAACTAAAGAAGAAGCTTGAACAGAAAACACAGGATTATGATAAGCTATCATGTGATTTCTTAAGATTAAGAGCTCAATATGATTTGCTTAAAAAGAGACAAATATAATTTATTTCATAATATATGATATAATGATAAGAACATTCACAATGACTGGTAATGAAATGAGAATAGAAGTAGTTAATCCATGAGTAAATGATTTAACACAAGAGAACCTTGATACTAATGGAATAACAGAAGCTTATGGAAGAGGTTTAAGACCAGAGATTATGTTTAAAGCTGCTGATAGTAATTCAGCACCTATTTACATAGCAGAGAATACAGGTGATAGTGCAGATAAACAGTTCCCATTATTCCCATGAAAGACATTGACATTAGACTATTCAACATATGTAAAGACAATGAATATCTTTTATGTAACATGAACAGCTAATGATATTTTATCCGTTATCTGTAGATAGATGGCAGTAAGAGAGTATTGAGAGATTAAGTGAATACAATGAATAACTGTGCAAGAGAACTGAACAACACAGGTTAGTTCTACTGATACAATAAACATTGTATGATGATGAACTGTTACTGATGTAGGATGAGTTGCTACAATCAATATACCACAATGAGTTGAATGGTATAGAGAAGATGTAACAGCTGGTAGTGCTACATATACATTAGTACATAGTCCAGCTACAGATACTTCATTTCTAGTGTTCACTGATTCTGGAACATTAATGTTTCTATGAATAGATTATACATATAATTCTTCAACAGAGACTATAACGTTCTTAACATTAGAGTCTAATGAAGCTGCTTATATATGGATAGCACATGCATTAGTTAATGGTGGTAATGTATGAGATATGGTAAAGTCTGTATACGACCCTACTAATATTAATAGTAGTGCATTTGATATGGATAACTTTATTGATGGTACTAATAAGCATTATGTATCTACTTCTGAAAAAACATTGATATGAAGTGCTATACAACCATGAGACAATATATCTGAGTTAGTTAATAATGCATGATATATTACATCATCAGCATTGCCTACAAAAACATCAGACCTAACTAATGATAGTGGGTTTGTTACATCAGCAGACATTCCAACAAAGACTTCAGACTTAACTAATGATAGTGGATTTATCACATCTGCATGAGATGTATATTGACCTAATTCTAGTACAAACTGAAGTATTGTATTGTTTGATTGAACTACAGGTAAGCTAATAAAAGATAGTGGATTAAATATATCTGTAGTTAGTGCACAACCATCAGGGAATGAATGTACTATGTATTATGATAATGGTACTATATACATACAGGTAATAGCAGCAAGCAACATTCTGTTAGAGGATTGAGATAATCTAGTAACAGAGGATTGAAATAATCTTGTATTAGAGAATTAACATTTTAATTAATAATTATATTAAACAATGGCAAACACAAAAATCTCAGCATTAACAGCTAATACTAATCCTAACTGAAGTGAGGAACTTGTATATGCATATAATAATGCTAATGGTAAAATGACACTAAACACTATGAAATCATTTATATGATGAGCATGAATTACTACTCTATCTTCAGATGCTAACATATGGGAGTTATCTGATTGATTCTATGAGACTACTTATGATTTATACTATATGAATGGTGGAAAAGTAAAAGCTTCATCTTGAGGAACAAAGAAACAGTTATTATTTGTAACTTCAGATTCATGAGCTAAATCATATTTTGGATTCAATATTTGAACACGTAGTTGAACTGTTAGTAATTATGCATTCTTTGGAGAATCTGTATCTTCAACAACATGAACATTTAATCAATTATGAGATAGAGAATGGGCTCTTAATCATTTTTGATATGGAATGGCATCATTAGCTTCTCCTGATAATATCAGTAAAGATTGTATCACACAAGTAATAGATAATATCTCATGAAGTAATACTAATATATTAGCAGTATCTTCTGATTGAGTATATGCATGATTAACATATACTGTTATAGTAAATTCAGTAGCATCAGTATATGATATCACATTATGAACATGAGTAACAAATCCTTTAAATATAACATTGCCTACAAATTCTAATAAGAAATGTGTAATAACATTAGTAGCAACAAGTTCAAGTACAGCTATAGTAACATCATGTACTATGGGTAATTAATTTATTAAATAAAACATTTACATAATGGCAACTAAAGTAAAACCAAGTAGAATACATGCAACATGAACTCCACAAAATTGACAAGTGCTTTCTTATGTTAGTCCAGATACTTTTCAATGGACTAACTGAGGATGATGATGAGACATGTATTACAATAACTTTAATTGGGTGACAAAGACATGAAGTTCTTTTGATTTAGATTTGTCTTCCAAATATGTGCCTACATGAAATTTTACAGTAAATGCACCTGCCACAATCAAAGAGTGACAAACATATCTTCTAAGGGTAGATAACTGAGCCACAGCATATACTATGACTCTATGAAATTGAATTACAAATCTACAATGAACAGACATTACACTAACTCCAAATGCAATAGATATGTTTGTATTCCTTGCTACAAAAGATTGAAACGAACCAGTAAAACTAGAACTCCAAAAAGAGATTAATACATCGTCATGATGATGAGTATATTCTTTCTCTTTGTACGATGAGACAAGCCAGACAGAATTAGATAACTTATGGAGCCGATGGGATAATCTTCCTGAAGAGGCTTTTGATGATTCTGTAATAATGATAGATAGTTGAAATGCTAATGCAGGATGAACATATTTCTTCAATACACAAGATAGTCAAGATGCTTATTTTTTTGGAGCTACAAATATGTTAAGAATCCAATTTGAGATGGAATGATGGTATACAAGAACTGGTATTATTAGTGTAACTATTGAACCTCTATATACAGCAGGGACATGAATAAGTATATCTGGTAATGTAATTAGTGCTACTGGTGGTGGTTGAAGTGGAGATGTGGTTTGACCTGCTAGTTCAACTAACTGACATTTAGCAGTATTTGACTGAGCTACATGAAAGCTTATTAAAGATGGTGGGGCAATACCAACAGAGCCAACAGTAGTAAGTGGAGATACAGGTACAACATACACGATTAAAGTAG
>Ga0326511_10003433_pt1 | contig 12745 bp, 11 predicted proteins | sample 0_2496_0518_D_FD_203701 | JGI IMG/M metagenome (GOLD analysis project Ga0326511, IMG submission 203701) | Bovine rumen microbial communities from UC Davis, California, United States - 0_2496_0518 | ecosystem: Host-associated > Mammals > Digestive system > Stomach > Rumen | place: USA...
CAGGGCTGCGCGTTCGAAGAAGATCTTTCGAATCCCGCTGTATCCGATTCCAAGGCCGGTGCCCGCCAGGATCACACCCAGAATCAAAGAGGCCATGCTCTCCAGCCTCTCATGACCGTAGGGGTGCTCCGTGTCCTCCTGCCGCTGACTCAGGCGCACGCCGACTGTGGCGATCAGCGTCGCGAAAACATCGGAGAGCGAGTGCACCGCATCCGACACCATGGCGCCGGATTTGCCGAAAATGCCCGCGAACAGCTTGAAGGCGGAAAGCAGCACGTTTCCCAGAATACCGACGCGGGACAGTTTTTTGATGATTGCCTGCTGATCCATGACCGTATCTCCCAATCGCTCCGGAAGCACAAGTGAACATCCCGGATCAAGCATCATAGCATGTCCTGCTCCGTTTGTCCAGATAAATGCCGTTTTTTTCGTGTTTTCCCTTGTGTAAGGAAAGGGGTTATGGTATATTTTTCATAAACAGACGATATCCGGGGTGATTTTGATGAAGTACGTTTTTCTGGCTGTTTTTATGGTTTCCACCGCGGTGCATCTTTACGCGTCTCTGAAACAGAATACCCGGATGCGAAACATTTCCAAGCCCTTTATTCTGCTGGCGCTGCTGGGCTTCTACTGCACAGCGGCCCGGTCTGTTTCGCCCTTTATCGTGCTGGCGCTGATTTTCAGCTGGATCGGCGACGTGCTGCTGATCCCCAGGGGGGTCAAATGGTTCACGGCCGGCGGGATCGCCTTCATGATCAGCCATGCCTTTTTTGTGGCGGGCTACTGGAAGGATGTTGACTTTGCCAGGATCCCGGCCCTTCTGATTCCGGCGCTGGCACTGTTCTTCTCTGTGACCGTGGCCTGGCTCTTCTCAAAACTCAGGCCCCATCTTCCGAAAGCGCTGTTTTACCCGATGTTCCTGTACCTGCTCATAAACGGCACCATGAACTGCTTCGCCATCTTCCGCGCTGTCAGTCTGGCGACCTGGCCGGCTGTGGTAACGGCCATCGGCGCGGCGCTGTTTTTTGTGTCCGATTCCTCGCTGTTCTTTGTCCGCTTCAAGAAGGACAGCCGTCTGAAAACCCACTTCCTGGTGATGCTTACCTACTCGATCGGGGAATTTCTGATCATTCTGGGACTTTTATAAATGGAGGCGGAACATGAAAACCTATCTGTACAATTCTCTGGCAAATAACGGGATCCGGCCCACGGTACCTGCGGGGGCCGAGCTTGTGGATGCCGTTGGCATGGATTACGCGGCGTATCTGAAGGGGCTTGCCCCGGAGGACGAGCTTGTCCTGGTCGGCGGCGACGGCACCCTGAACTACTTCATCAACGCGGTGAAGGGCGTGGAGATCAAAAACAGCATCTATCTTCTGGGCAGCGGTACCGGCAACGACTTCCTCAACGATATCGGCAGGCAGGCAGGGGAGGAGGTCCTCCTGAATCCTTATCTGAAGAACCTTCCCACGGTGTATGTAAACGGCATGGAAAAGCTCTTTATCAACAACATGGGCTTCGGCATCGACGGCTACTGCTGCGAAGTGGCCGATCAGATCAAGGAAAAGAGTCCGCAGGAGAAAATCAACTATTCCGGCATCGCCATCAAGGGCCTGCTGTTCCATTTTCATCCCTGCCATGCCGAGGTCACTGTCGACGGCGTAAAGCATACGTTTGAAAACGTCTGGATCGCTCCGACCATGAAGGGCAAGTTTTACGGCGGCGGTATGAAGATGGCTCCGGATCAGGACCGCTTCTCTGACCTGCTGACTGTCGTGGTGTACCACTGCCCCTCCAAGCTGAAGGCCCTGATTGCCTTCCCGTCTATTTTCAAGGGCGAGCATGTGAAAAAAACCGACATTGTCCAAAGTTTTGCCGGCAATGAGATCAAGGTGCGTTTTTCGCGCCCCTGCGCGGCCCAGATTGACGGCGAAACCGTGCTGAACGTGACGGAATACACGGCCGTCCAGCCCAGGAAAACAGAATGAATCCTTTTTCCGGGCAGACGCCGGACGGGTTTTCGCCTCTCAGTGCCCAGCTTGCAGAGCTCAACCCCGCCCAGCGCGAAGCGGTCACGACCACCGAGGGCTTTGTCCGCGTCATTGCCGGGGCAGGGTCGGGCAAGACGCGGGCCCTGTCCTTCCGCTTTGCCTACCTTGTGAACGACATGGGTATTCTTCCGGGCAATATTCTCTGCGTGACCTTTACCAACAAGGCCGCCAATGAGATGCGCCAGCGCATCCACCGTCTGACAGGGGACAACGACACCGGGTACATCAACACCTTCCACGGCTTCTGCGTCTCTGTCCTGCAGGAGGACAGCCATGCCGTCCAGTATCCGAAGAGCTTCCTGGTCCTGGACAATGCGGACATTGACGACATGCTGAAGATCATCTATGACGAGCGCGGACTCACCCTGCGCGACCGGACCTTTGCCCAGGCCCGGGACATGATCGAAATGCAGAAGCTTTTCAAACGGCCCGAATACTATCTCGACATGATCGGCATGTCTCTCGAGGCTCTGCACGAAAAATACCTGCAGGCTTCCTCCCCGGATGACATCATCTTTTACGGCTACCTGTATCAGGAAAAGAAATGCTTCGGCCTGGACTATAACGACCTGATCAAGTTCTCCCTTTACATTTTCGAGCAGCATCCCGACATCCGCCTTAAGTGGCAGCAGCGCCTCGAATATATCATGATCGACGAGTTTCAGGATATTGATCTGCTCCAGTACCGGCTGATGGAGGTCCTCTGCGATTACCATAAGAACCTTTTCGTGGTCGGGGACCCTGACCAGACGGTCTATACCTGGCGCGGTGCCGATGTGAAGTATCTGCTGGAGTTTGACCGGCATTTTCCCGGCACCCGGACCATCCTGATGATGCAGAATTACCGCTCGACGCCCGAGATCCTGAATGTGGTCAATTCCCTGATCGCGAAAAACCGGAACCGCATCGAAAAGAACCTGATCCCCACGCTGCCCTCCGGTCCCCCGGTCCTGTACCACCATGCTGCGACCCCCGAGGCCGAGGCCGAGTGGATTGCCTTCCAGATGCATGAGCTGCATGATCAGGGCGTCCCTTTTCGTGACATGACCGTCCTGTACCGCGCCCACTATGTCACCCGGACCCTCGAGGACGTCTTCCGCAGGCGCCGCATCCCCTATGCCATCTACAGCGGCGTGCCCTTCTTCGGCCGGACCGAGATCAAGGATGCGCTGTCCTACCTGCGCATGGTTGCCTACCGCGACGACCTGTCCTTCCGGCGCATTGCCAACGTGCCCAGGCGCAACCTGGGCGAGAGGCGCATGGCCTTCCTGCGCGAATATGCGGACAGGAACGCCTGCACACTTTATACAGCCCTGACGCAAAACCTCGAGGACGAGCTTTTCAAAGGCACCAAAGCAGCTGCGTTTGTCCGCCTGATCGAGTCCTTCGCGGCCACCGCCGCCGGACGCCCCGTTTCCGAGCTGCTCTCCGACCTGCTTGATCAGAGCCGCTATGAAGAGCTGCTCCGCACCGAGGGCAGCCAGGAGCGCCTTGACAATCTTGCCGAGCTGAAACAGTCGGTTTTTGAATATGAAATCAGCTGCGGCGAGGAGGCGACCCTGGAGCATTACCTCTCCCACATCGCCCTCTTCTCCAACAGCGACGCCATCGAGGATGCTGACCGTGTGAAGCTCATGACCGTGCATGCGGCCAAAGGGCTGGAGTTCCCGGTTGTTTTCCTCTGCGAGCTGAACGAGGGGATCTTCCCCTCACGAAAAACCAGGACCCTTCCCGGCATGGAGGAGGAGCGGCGCCTGGCCTTTGTCGCCATGACCCGGGCCGAAAAACGGCTCTGCCTCTCCGAGGCGGAGGGGCGTAACCACGACGGTTCGCCGCGCTATCCCTCGCGCTTTGCGCTGGATATTGACCCCTCTTTTCTGGAGTATACCCGGCCTCCCTCGGAAAGCCTGATCCGCGAGGCGCGCGAGGCCATCGCGGCCGGCGACCGCAGCCTGCCCGATCGGGAGGCCGGGGCGTTCTCCGTCGGCCAGCGGGTGAGACACCCGATCATGGGCCCCGGAATCGTCCTCTCGGTCGACACGGCCAAAGGCGCGCATGTCATTCAGTTCGACGCCATGCCCACCCCGCGCACGGTCTCCTTCAAAACTCGCCTCGAGAAAGAATAGCAGGCAAAAACCCCGCCGAGGCGGGGTTTTTGCCTGCTGTTCTCTCAGCGTGTAGGGACAATCTCGAGCCAGTAGCCGTCCGGATCCGTGATAAAGTAGATGCCCATTTTCGGGTTTTCGAAGCAGATGCACCCCATCTTCTCGTGCAGGGCGTGAGCGGCCTCAAAATCGTCGGTACGGAAGGCAAGGTGAAACTCTTCTTCGCCGAGGTCATATTTCTGCGGGTGATCCTTCAGCCAGGTGAGCTCCAGCTCAAATTCGGCCTCCGCATTGGACAGATAGACGATGATATAGTCGTCGCCTGTCTTGCGGCGTGCCTCCTTCAGACCCAGAGCTTCCTCATAAAACCGCATCGAGCGTTCGAGGTCCGAGACGTTGTAGTTTTCATGGATCATTTTGAATTTCACGGGGATTCCTCCTTCTCTCTGGGTATGGTCAGGGCGATCACGTTGCCGCGCAGAAAATGCTCGCGGCCGAACTTCTGCATGGACATGACGCCGTCGTCAATGTTGTCGTCGACGTTGAAAAAGCGAAACTGTCCGTCGTCCTGACGGAGATAGCAGATAAAGTGCGGCGTGTCTCCCTCCCGGTAGCGAAAGATGCCCGCTTCGCTTTCTTCCGCTGCTGTAAGGGCTTCCTCCCGTCCTGAGGTTTCCCGGTACCCGGGAACATAACGGCTGAGATATCCCCGCATGACGCGCATCAGCGTCGGGCCGGGGACGCGCAGCGTGTGCATGGCGTCCATCTCGGCGCGCACCTCGTCCCAGCCGACCTCGTGCCCAAGATAGTGGCGCAGATTGTATGCTGCGATCCAGCCGCAGCCGTTCCAGTCGGCACGCATCGTGCGGTAGCGGACCGATGAAAAGCAGTCCTGATCGACGATATATCCGTCGGGCGAGATGCCGTCCGCCGGTGTTTTCTGTTCCTGCCCGTTCATATCTGCTCCTTTACCGATACGCCTGCCGCGCGCAGCTCTCTGCGCAGACGTGCAAAGTCCCGGAAGAAAACAGCTCCCGGCATGCCGACGGCAAAGGCGCCGTCGATGTTTGCCGCGTTGTCGTCAATGAAGAAGCACTCCTCCGGCCGCAGCGAGAAGGTCTCAAACAGCAGTTCGAAAATTTCATGCTGCGGCTTGAGCAGTCTGACATCGGCGGAGACGAGCTTGCCGTCAAAGTATTCGGAGCCGGGGATCCGGTCAAAAAACTGATGCAGGGTCGAGGTGGCGTTCGACAGCAGATAGATGCCGTACCCCAGCACCCTGATTTCCCGGATCAGTTCGGCCATGCCGGGGATGGGGCTCAAGGACTCTTTCCACCAGTCGAACACACAGCAGCGGGCATCTTCGTGCAGCTGCTCGGGCAGACGGCGGCAGATCCGCTCGTATCCCTCCTGCTGCGTCATGATGCCGTGGTCCATGCTGACCCATTCCATGCCTCCGAACACCTCGCGCAGAAGAAGGGCGCTGTCATCCCGGTTCCGGCCCAGCCGTGCGACGATGGCGGCGGGGTTCCAGTCGATCAGAACCCCACCCATATCGAAAATGACGTTCCTGATCATACCGCTTCCTTCCGGAACATGGCCGCGATCTTCTCACGGCGCTTGCGGCGGCGGTCGCGGGCTTCCAGACGTTCGCCCAGATCACGGGCGCCGACCCCGTAGACCAGATAAAGGATGATGCCCGACACGATCATGATGAACACCGTCGAGGCACAGCGGCGTCCCGAGGCGTTGACGTTGTAGCCGTACAGCCCCTCGTCGGCGCACATGGCCTGAATGACCATGGCATAGCTCGTGCCGTACGAGCTTGCAAAGGTGGCCGACATGTCATACTCCGTAAACAGCGCGTTGAAGTTCAGCGCGAATACCGCCAGCACACTCGGCAGAATGATGGGCAGCTTGACCTTCAGGAAGGTGCGCAGGCCGCCCGCGCCGAGATTTTTCGCCGCATCCTCCAGCTCCTCGTCGATGGAATAGAACGAGGCTTTGATCATGCGAAGAGAGAAAGGCAGTTTCGTCACCGTATATGCCATGATGATCAGCAGACGGACGTTCTGGGCATAGTACAGGTTGTGATTGCCCACATACCACACGCTGTCCGAGTTAAAGTAGGTACGGTAGGAATAGCAGATCAGAATCGTCGGCAGCAGCCAGGGGAACAGCAGGGCATATTCAAGCACCACGCCGCTCTTTTTGTTCCGTTTCTTGAAGATGTAGTTGCAGGCCACCACCACGATGACGCAGGCCAGCGCCGCCGCAAGGGCCGAGAGAATGAAGCTGAGCTTGATGCCGCCGAGGGTGGCTTCGTTCGAGAACACGCCCGAAATAGAGCCCACGCGGGTTTTGTACTTTCCCCGGTTGGTCAGGTACTCGTAATCCTCCTGCCCGTAATAGTTGATGGTGGTCCAGTGCTGCAGATCCAGCTTCTTCATGCGGATGGCGCTGTAGGTCTGGAATGAGAAAATGATGATCATGACCACCGGCGTCATATAGATGATGAACAGCACATAGGCATAGATGTGTGCCAGCACGTTCCACACCGGGTTGTCGATCTTCTGCTTCTGCAGCCTGGCCTTGGTTTTTGACACCGAAAGATAGTGCCCTTTGCGCTCATAGGCTGACAGCACCGTCAGCAGGATGATCGTAAACATGGCCAGAATGATGCTCAGCAGGGCGGCACGGGCCTGCGGAAAAGCCTCGTCCGCCGAAGAAGAGCCTGCCAGGCGCACGATCTCCGGGTTAATCGAGTCATAGCCCAGCAGGGTCGGCGCCGACATGGCGCACAGGCCTGTGATGAAGGTCATGACCGTCAGCGAAAACATCGTCGGGATCAGGGTCGGAAACACGACCTTCCACAGCACCTTGAAGGGACGCGCGCCCATATTGCGGGCTGCTTCCACGGTGTTGTAGTCGATCCCGCGGATGGCGTTGCGCAGAAACAGCATGTGGTTCGAAGTACAGGCAAAGGTCATCGTGAACAGCACCGCGTTGAAGCCCGAGAACCAGGTCGGGTTCATGTTGGGAAAGGCGTTTTTGAACGCGGTGGTCAGGATGCCGTCGCTGGCATAGAGGAACATGTAGCCGGTGACCAGTGCGACGCCGCTGTAAATCATTGTGGTCATGTATCCCATGCGGAGAATCCTGGCGCCTTTGATGTCAAAATACTCCGTCAGCAGCACGATCGACACGCCGACCACGTTGACCGTGATCACCAGCAGGATGGCCAGCTTCAGCGAGTTCCAGACATATTTGCTCATGTTCCCCGCGAGGAAGAAGCGGATGACGGCAAGGGGGTCGCGTTCCCCGGCGGCATTTTTCGTGTTGAAAATGCTGGTCAGCGTGTTCAGGCAGGGCAGCAGCATGAAGCCGAAGAAGAGATAGGCAAAGAAGGCCACGCCCACAATGCGCAGCAGGGTCTCAGGCTGCAGCTTCCGATCCTCGATCCGGGTCATGACGCAGCCCCCTTCTCTCCGGGCGGATAGGCCATCACGTCCCGCGGGTCGATGACGACCGAGACCTGCTGACCTTCCTCATAGATGCGCACGCCGTCGTTCTTCTCGATCACCTTCACGGTCTGGCACCCGATGTCGATGTAATACTTGATGTACAGCCCGTAATACTCGCGTCTGGTTACCGTTCCGCTGACGACGGTCTGACCGGGCTGTGCCTCCACATTCACATGCATGCGCTCCAGCCGGATATAGTTGTGCCAGGTCTCTTTCAGCTCCGCGCCGGCGTCGATCATCTGCCGGACAACAGGGCCGGACAGGCGGTTGATGTCGCCGATGAAGTTGCAGACGAATTCGGTCTTCGAGAAGTTATAGACCTCGTTCGGCGTACCGATCTGCTCGATGTATCCCTTGTTGAATACCGCGATGCGGTCGGACAGGGTCAGGGCTTCTTCCTGGTCGTGTGTGACATAGATGGTCGTGATGCCGAACTCCTTCTGCATCTGTTTCAGCTCGTTTCTCAGCTGCACGCGCAGCTTCGCATCGAGGTTGGAAAGCGGCTCGTCCATACAGATGATGGCGGGCTCCGTGACCAGGGCGCGGGCGATGGCGACGCGCTGCTGCTGGCCGCCGGAGAGCTGGGACACGGCCTTCATCAGCTGCTCGTCCGAGAGGTCAACTTTGCGTGCGATTTCGCGGACTTTCTTGTCGATCTCAGGCTTTTTCATCTTCTTGATCTTCAGACCGAAAGCGATGTTGTCATATACCGTCATCGTCGGGAACAGGGCATAGCTCTGAAACACGATGCCGATGTTGCGGTCCTCGATGGGCACATGGGTGATGTCCCGGTCCTTGACGACCACGCTGCCCGAAACCGGCTCGATAAAGCCCGTGATGGTGCGCAGCGTGGTGGTCTTGCCGCAGCCCGACGGGCCGAGGAAGGTAAAGAACTCACCCTCCTTTACATGGACGTTGATGTCGTGAAGCGCGGTAAAATCGCCGAATTTGACGACGATGTCGTTGAGCTTGATCATGAGAAAACTCCTCCCGGGAAGATTTCAAAATGGCGAGTTGGTAGCGCCAACTCGCCATTGAAAGTCAGGATACTGCCGATTACGACTCGGCGGCCTGCGTCAGCGTTGCCCAGTCGAGGCTGTCCCAGTCGGGTTCGGGCTTGGCGTCCGAGGCGTCGGCCCAGTAGAAGCCGAGGTTCGTCATGATGTTGGTCCACTCGGCGCTGTGAGCCGCGACATATGCCGCATAAGTCATATCCGTGCCGGGAACCGTGTTCAGTGCGAAGTTCGGGATCAGATAGATCGGGGGAATGTCGCCCTCATAGACCATATCGGCGGCTTCCGTGTTGCAGGGGAAGCTGTCGAACTCGTCTGCCCAGTCGGCCTGAACTTCGGCCGAGCCGAACCACTCGCAGAATGCCTTCACGGCTGCGGTCTCTTCCTCGCTGCGTCCGGCCTTGTCGAGGATGCCGATGTACTCGGCGATATAATAGGTGCCGTCTTTGATGTCAACAACATCCCAGTTCTCGGGCTCGGGCGCGCCGACCAGAGGATGCTCGGAGCCGTCTGCGGCAGCGTCAATCTTGCCGTACAGCGCGGAGGAGTAGAACTCGGAGATGGCGACATCACCCTTGTTCAGCGGATCGAAGCCGTACTTATAGTCATCGCCGCCGGACTTGCCGTCCGCGCAGAACTTCCACAGCGCCTTCCAGCCGTCAATGGAAATGCCGCCGGCAGGGGAGTCGGGATCGGTAAAGGGATACAGCATGGCCGAGTTGATGTTGGCGTTGGTGGTGCCGCCGATCTTGTTCTGGCGGTACCAGGTATAGCCGCTGTCAACCACGTCGGCCCAGTGATCAAAGTGCAGCTCTTCACCCTTGGTGCCCAGCTCGTCGTTGCGGTACAGCATCAGGACGTTCTGAATGACAATGCCATAGGCCTTGCCGTCATACTTGAATTCGCCGACCTCGTCCGCCCAGGACGGAGTCCAGTCGATGACCTTCAGGTTCTCGTACTTGCCGTCGATCAGCTGGCCCCAGCGGGTCTCGTTCAGACCGAAAATCAGGTCGCCGTCCTTGTTTTCGTTGGCGGCCTGGACAGCGGCGGTATCACCCGAGATGACGCTGTTGTCGTCGATGCTGATGGTGAAGCCGGCTTCCTTGGCTTCCTGGATCAGCCAGGTGGTACGTTCGGTGGAGTTGGAGTTGGAGTAAATCCGGATGGTGTATCCGGAATAGTCCGCATCGTCGTCCGCCGAGGCTGTCACGCCGAGCGCCAGGATCATGCACAGCGCCAGCGCCAGAGCAAGAATCTTCTTCATGTTATTTCCTCCTGTAGTAAATATTTTTGTCGGAGTGCTGCACCGTGACGCGTAACACTCTGTTCACAAACAAAAAATATACTCTTTTTTAAGGCAATTGTCAACGCGCCCCGCTGAGATTTTTCTTGACTGTAACGTTCTGAAAACGTATAATATGGCCGTTATCAAAAACAGAAAGGAAGACCTGTTATGAAGACAAAATCCATTCTTGCTCTTGCCCTGACCCTCGCGCTGATGCTCAGCCTCGGCGTCTGTGCCTTTGCTGACGACGCCAAGTTCGATGCGACAAAACAGTTTGTCGAAGGTCTGCCTGCCGAGGCTCCCGGTGCCGCCTGCACCGTTCAGGCGGATACGGTCGACATCGGCGGCTCCACCTATGAGGTTGTCAGTGTCGACTATGAAGGCGATCTCTCCGAGTACAAGAGCCATTTCAACGTCGGCTTCACCGAGGACAGCTCCGAGATTCTCATGAGCATGACCATCCTGAAGTTTGACGCTGCAAAGCTGGCTGACGTTCTTACCGAGGTCAACAACATCAACGCCAACACCACCAGTGTCAAGCTGTACGTGGATCCGCAGAACAATGCCGTCCTCGGTGAGCTCTATCTGCTTGCCACCAAGGACACCGTAAAGGATATCTCCCTGTACGCCTCCGGTTTGTTCATCGGCTTCACCGACAAGATCTATGAAGCGCTGAAGGACTTTGAGGCCTGATCAGACTTACCTGACGCACTTCTCTGCCGCCCGCCGGATGGCGGGCGGTTTTTTGCCTCTGCAACCAAAATGTCAGAGAATGAAAATAGAAATCAACTTTTATGCCGTAAAAATGCGATTTTTACGGCTTTTTCTCTGAATAATATGATTTTTACGGAAAATTCCTGTGGATATTTCCGGCGCCTTGTGCTATACTTTATTCGTATCACTATCCCCCTTTATATGAATTATCTTGCCATCGGGGCATTTCTATGGTAAGATGCTGTGTCGGTGCGGACTTACCGCACAACCAGACAGGAAGGTGTTTCATGGACCGGTATATCATTCACGGCGGAACGACGCTGAACGGCGAGGTCGAAATCAGCGGCGCCAAAAACGCGGCGGTGGCCATTATTCCCGCGGCGCTGCTTGTGCAGGGCGTCTGCCGCATTGAGAATATTCCCCAGATCAGCGACACGGATACCCTGCTGACCATCCTGGCCGAGCTTGGTGCCCGCGTCAGCTATCTGAACAAGAGCACGATTGAGATTGACTGTACGAACGCGCGGTATCAGGACGCGCCTTATGACCTGATGAGAAAGATCCGCGCTTCATATTACCTGATCGGCTCCATGCTTGGCCGCTTCGGCAGTGCCAAGACGACCATGCCCGGCGGCTGCAACTTCGGCGTTCGGCCGATTGACCAGCATATCAAGGGCATGCGTGCCCTCGGTGCCGAGATCAATGTCCGCGGCGGTTATGTCTATGCCGATGCGAAGGACGGCCGGCTTCACGGCGCGCGGATCTATCTGGACAAGGTCTCTGTCGGCGCAACGATGAACATCATGATTGCCGGCGTTCTTGCCGAAGGCCGCACGGTGATCGAAAACGCCGCGCGTGAGCCGCATATCGTGGACCTTGCCAACTTCCTGAACTCCATGGGTGCGGACGTCCGAGGCGCAGGCACGGATACCATCAAGATCAACGGTGTCGACGCCCTGCACGGGGGCACCTATACCATCATTCCCGACCAGATCGAGGCCGGCACCTATATGGTCGCCGCGGCCGCCACCGGCGGGGAAGTGCTGGTGACCAACATCATCCCGAAGCATATGGAGGGCATCAGCGCCAAGCTGCGCGAGACCGGCGCCTTCGTTGAGGAATACGAAGAGGCCATCCTGGTCAAGGGCCCGGCCGTGCTTCGCCGCATCAACCTCAAGACCATGCCCTATCCCGGCTTCCCGACGGATATGCAGCCGCAGTTCGGCGTCCTCATGTGCCTCGCGGACGGGACCTCCGTCATCACTGAGGGCATCTATGACAACCGCTTTAAATATGTCAACGAGCTTCGCAAAATGGGTGCCGAGATCCAGGTCGACGGGCGCGTTGCCGTCATCGAGGGCGGGCGCCGGCTCACCGGGGCCATGGTGCATGCCTGCGACCTTCGTGCCGGTGCGGCGATGGTCATCGCCGGCATGGTGGCCAGCGGCGTCACCGAAATTGACGACATCCATTATATCGAGCGCGGTTATGAGCGCTTTGTGGAAAAGCTGAATGCGCTGGGTGCTGAGATCGAGGTCCGATATGACAGCGGCGAGGACGCAAGGACGGGTCTTTATTCCGTTTCCTGATGCTGCACATCCGGGTCGTCTGTGTCGGCAGACTCAAAGAACGCTTCTATGCCGATGCCCTGGCGGAATACGAAAAACGGCTGAGTCCGTTCTGCCGCTTCGAGGTGATCGAGCTTCCGGAGGAACGCCTCGGCGAAAAACCGAAACCGGCTGAAATTGAAAATGCACTGCTGCGCGAGAGCGAAAGAATCGAAAAACAGCTTCTCCGTGACGCTCTTCTGGTCTGCCTCTGCGTGGAAGGGTCCCAGATGGACAGCCCGGCCTTCTCCGGCCTGCTGAAATCCTGTGAGGCTTCGGGGCGGCCGCGCCTCTGCTTTGTGATCGGCGGCTCCTTTGGCCTTTCCGAAGGGCTGAAGAAAAAGGCGGACAGACGCCTGAGCATGTCTCAAATGACCTTTCCGCACCACCTTGCCCGCGTGATGCTTGTTGAGCAGATCTACCGCGGGTTTCAGATTAAAGAAGGA
>Ga0326511_10003435_pt1 | contig 12739 bp, 7 predicted proteins | sample 0_2496_0518_D_FD_203701 | JGI IMG/M metagenome (GOLD analysis project Ga0326511, IMG submission 203701) | Bovine rumen microbial communities from UC Davis, California, United States - 0_2496_0518 | ecosystem: Host-associated > Mammals > Digestive system > Stomach > Rumen | place: USA: California...
GTGATCCATACCGGCATCGGGACGCCTGCCTGATCTAAGTTTTCGCAGACGGAGATCACTTCCATGATGCAGATGTAGATCGCGATCCACGCTGCGATGTCGACCGGAAGGCTGATCGCGATTCCGATCGCCCACGCGAGGACGATCACCAGCATCTCACCGGACTTCCGGAACAGGCCGGTGCGCATCTTCGTGCTGTCCCATGTGCCATTGATCGTCGCCTGGATCCATCCGGTGACGATATCGGCAGACATCAGGATCAGTGGGAGAAGCAATACCCAGTAACGATGCGTGAACTGAATTTCCTTTACAACTGACTCCATAATGAACACCTCACTTTCATATAAAAAAGGACCCCCGAAGGAGTCCTTAGTCTAACTATTTACTTATTTTTGGATTAACAGGAAGTAGCGAAAAGATTTATTTAAAGGACTTGCAACTACGGATAATTGCCCTTTAACGCAGATTTACCATTACGCTTGGCGATCTATTTCCCATATCTGTTTGTGAATGGCATTTACTTTATCGACAATATCGTCATGCACATATCCATCTGCTTTCCATATCGCTTGTAGTAGTTCTTCTACAGCGGAATTCGGACAACCATTAATAATGAGTCGCATTGCATTGTTGACCATATCACAGCATGGGTATCGTCCAAATATGGCATTTTTCTTTTTGGTTTTCATATCACCACTCCTACATGATTTATTTAAATTATTAAATAGCCTCCCCACCGTGAACATCGGCGTAATCGCAAAGTATGATGGCAAGCGTATGGGGAAGCGGTAGTGTGCTTTAACTCAGTTCCATCGCCCTGATTTCGATTTCGTTCAGAAGTCTTTGAATCAATTCGATTAATTCTGGGATCGTGAGCCGAGCGATATCTTCCTCACTCATCTGCATCAAGCAGTGCCTGTACCTGCGCTCTCCACCTCTCAGGGACATCGTCAATGGTCATTTCTCCGCGTTTGATCTTTCTATAGTAGATTTTCGCCATAATCACTCACCTCCTATAATATCGCCAAGTTCAACCAACGCATTCTCGATGTCGCGCATCCTCTGTTCCGACTCGGTAATCGGTTCGATGTGAAAATCAAGATAATAGTCAGGGTGCGCCATCACATCATCTGCATCAATGTCAAATCTGCTTCCCTTGAACTCGTTCCAGTCTGCTTCCCATTCTTTATATGACTCTCCCGTCTGAGGGTCTTTCACGGTCACTTCCTGTGCATTCAGTGCGATCTGGCAATAGACGATATTGCCATCTGTAACTAGGGTCACCGGGTTCGGTTTGGTTGTGAATCTTGCTTTCATCAGATATCATCCTCCGTGCTTTCTTGGAAATTTCTTTCCAGTGATATTTTTTTCTAAAGTGATAAGAGTCTGTATATTTGATGTTTGTTTTTCGAGACATTAGGCTCTGGGCAGTTTTTAAACATGGGTTCTTTTTGAACTTTTTCAAGGCTTTCTTCGTGCGAAGATAGTTAATTCTCCGCATTTTTACATAGTCTCGATTTAGCGAAAAACCCATGGCATCCAAAGATGCATTTACTGCGTCCACCATGATCCATTCAGGCTTAATTTCAAGTCCGAGTTCTTCCTCGGAGAATTGCATTAACTCCTTTTCGGCCTTATGAAGGTCGGATGCGCTGTTGGATGTCATATAGATGTCATCCATAAAAATCAGTGTGTGTTGAGCCAGTTTTTTTCTTTTGCCTCTCCGGATCTTGTAGCATCCCTCCATGTGGTGATACAGCTGAGATAGATACAGCTGACACAGTGTTATTGACAATCTTGATCCTATCGGGATGCCCTGTTTTGTTGTGTGTCTTACCAGAGTTTCAACAAGCCACAGCAGATCATCATTTTTGATGATTGATCTGAGAAAGGCAAAAAGTTTATCCTGAGGAATTGACGGATAACACTTCCTGATATCTGAATGGGTGAAGTGCTTAAACTTCTTCATCCACCCCCGAAGCATCTGTATGCCCCAGATCTGGCCTTTCCCATCAACACATCCGCACTGATAGTAGCCGAGCCTTACAAGTGCAGGCTCAAGCGCACGAGCAGCCACGTAGTCATAAAACTGTTGCCAGATATCTTCGACATCAATCTCCCGAAGCTTTCCGTTGCTCTTGTCGATCCGTACACTTCTTATCGTTGGCGGTAGTTCAAGATGACGGCTTTTGATTTCTTGAGACATCTTTTCCGCCATCTTGTCAATCGTTCCGTACTGCTCGATGACTCTTTGGATGTCAGGCCGCTGAAAATTGCTTCTGTCTCGATGTTTTAAACAATCCCAAATTGCAGACTCGATGAATTTTGTATCTGTAATATCGATACTCTTACAATATCTTTTCATCGATTGCTGTCCCTTTCCGGGTGTTCGCCTTGCGGTTACTAGCACGGTCTTTGGTGATTCGGACTAAGTTTGTCCCATTCCCGTCAGGAATCAGGACGGGTTATCACGAAGGATAAAAGCACTGCTCATACATCAACCACTGATTATTCAGTATTTTAGTTTTTGCCCGTGTCCGGCGGGACTTTTTAGCATTTGCGAGAGCCGTTGTTCGCGTTCGCATTCGAAAGAGCGTTCCTGCCGTTGCCCGCAACGAGTCCATAGTTCGTGCGACCGTTGTTCAGGTTACCTCACCCCTGCCGCAAGAGCAGAACGAAAGCCAACAGGGCGGTTGATATACCCCATAAAGCAAATATTTATCTCAAGGGGACAAGTCCCCTCTGGGTGCTTCGCACCCATTCACCCCTCCAAAGAGGGTCAATCGCGAGAGCCGCTGCTCGCGCTCGCATCCGAAAGAGCGTACCAGCCGAGGCCCGCAACGAGTCCACAGTACGTGCGACCGTAGCCCAGGGCACCCCACCCCCGCCACTCTCTGAGCGTCCCGTCAGCAACTTCTGTGCCGCCGTTCCAGTGATAAGCTCCGTTGCCATTGGCGCTGCTGTTTCCTTTTTCGGTGTGATACACAGCACCCGTCTCCATATCGAAATTTACGTTGCCCACGTAACTGTCCGATGTGAAAGCATCGCTTTCTCCGATCAACTTATACCCCGTGTGAGCGTTTGCTGTGTGCGGTGTCCCTTTCTGTGCAACGTAGATCTGCCAATAGTTGTTAAGAAAACTAATCACCGTGTCACTCAAAACGAACCACAGTCCATTCATCAACTCGATGCCCTCGATTCGGATACTGTGCTTGCTGTCAGTGTTTGAAACGATTGAGCCATCGTAATGGCCTATGACACCGTCCGTCTGCCCAGAAGGACAAGCCGATCCAACTACGTACATTTCCGTTGTGGTCGTGATGTCAGAACTAACATCGAGGTAGATCGCTTTATATGCTGTTCCATCTACCGTCACATCTTCTACGCTAGTGATTTCTGCCCACGGAACGAGTGATCCATTCAGCCAGTATGCATTGTTTGCCGTTCCGACCGTCACTCCATCGCCCTTTGCGAACCTTGTTTCGCTTGACGCAACGAGCACACGCCTCACGCCATTCTCAGCCTTAACTATAGGGGCATTGATTGAAAATCCGCAGTTTGTGGAGAATTTATTCTGTTCCAGTTTCATCTGATACTTCACGATCAAATAGATATATGCAAGCGTGTTGATCGATGATCCTGCCCCCCAATACCCTTCACCCTTCTTCTGATAGTTGGTGATGATGTTATTGTAGGACTGGTTGTTTGCGGGTTTACCCTTCTGCGACCTCAGTTTTCCATCAGATGCAAGCACAGACGGATAAGACGAAACTATAAAGTATGGCAGAATCGTTCCGTCTGCCCTCACCGCATCTTTCCACGGAGTGAGTCCCTCGCGCGGGGAATCAGAAAAACTAAGAATCCAGTACTCATCATATTCATCCCACGCCCACCAGAATGTCGGGAGAAGTGTTCCGATATCTACAGATCCTGTTTCTGCGTAGTCTGAATACCCCTCGATTGTGATGAGTCTCGCAGTTCCGTCTGCTTCGCGATAGTAATTGCAGTGCATCCACCTGAACACTCTGTATGCGTCCATGTAAGGATCACTCCCGATAACCGTATCCGTGAACGGAACAGCAACACCGTCATTGTAATCGTCAATCGCAGGACAATCTGCGGTCTGGTTCACGCTATATTTCCATACTTTACGTTTCCAGACTCTGCCCGTCCTGTGGGATATGATGTCCTGAGACACCGTCTGCTCTATTACAGACAAGCCCATCTTTGTGATGTCCAAGATATCTTCCTTTAACTCACTTACGTCCTCGCTCAGCTGGGTGTAGTCTTCCGGGATGCTGTCGAGGATCTCCTGTGCCTGCTCTGCCGATGCAGCTGCCTCGCCTGCCTTCTGTGTTGCGGTCGCTGCTGCTGCTCTGGCTTCCGTGATAACCCGGACGGCTTCGTTCTCGGGATCATCATCCACGTAATCATCCGGCATGGAACGCTGGCAGATATGCAGCTTTCCTTCGTAAGTAGTGATGCTGGCAGTGCCATCCGTCACAACGATATAGATCCGGAGTTCTCCATTCGTTTCAAAGTACGAGTTCGGAATGTTCCCCAGCACGGTGCAGCTGCCGTCACTATTCGGCGTAATCGATGTCGGCGTGTAGGCGTCCGCGTCTTCCATCCCGCGGATCCAGTAGTGGATCTCACATGAAGTGATCACTTCCGGAAGGACGGCTTCCAGAACGTGGCCTTCGTCATACTGGTAGGCGGTAGCCGGTTCACTCTCCCGGCGCTCGCCCGTCTGGTAGTTGTGAAGAAAGTCTAAAACAATGTTTGCCATCTTATTTCTCCTTATCTATATGGATAGAAGCCCTGCAGGAAGACATACGCCCCTGCGGTTGACTGCAGGCTGATCTGCAGATCACCATTCGTGTTAGCGATCCATGTCACTGAACCAACCGGATTGTATCCGCTGTCCGTGCTGTGGCCGGTACCCGCTTCGATAGTCCTCGGCACATAGCCAGAAGCGATCGTTCCGACCGTGTATCTGTAGTTAGCCACGAAGGTGCTGCTGATGAAGATCTCCATCGAGAAGTGGATCATCCCGCCGAAGCGTCTCGCATGGCAGTACAGCAGCTGGAACGGCGAATTGACAGATATAAAATCGTAATCTAGGCGCTCACCGGCTGCCTTATAGTCGCCCGCGGCAAGAACATTTCCTTCATCATCTACGGAAAAGGCGGTCGAGCGGTTTGTATCGCCGGTACCATTGCCGACCTCGAAGATGTTCCTGTATATGTTTTCGTTGTAGGCTCCGATCGCGACCTGCTCTCGCCGTTCTGCTCTCAGGCCGAGTCCGAAAGTACTTGAATATGCGCCCCTGTCACCATACCGTGTCCCGAAGGACAGCGATGCAGGGCGAATGCGGACCGTCCACTCGACCGTCACCGACACAGCGTATGATGCATAGCTCCGATTCGCACAGCTTATCAGGATTGTCCGCGTGACCGGATCGTATACAACGGTCAGGATGCCGTTGCACATTGTCGTGGACAGGCCTGTGTCCAGCTGGATCGGGAGCGTATCACTTATTGTGTCTGGTGGGTTTATGTCATCATCATAGACATCGAGATCGATAGATATCGCACCTTCTGCAGACTCGCCGTTCGGAAGGAAATACGGATTGTCCATTGTCACGGTGTAGGATTCCGTAGGCCCGAACTGCTCGGAAGTGTATGTCTCTGAAAAATAGGTGTTTGTCGATGTTTCGCTTATCGATTCATCGAACACTTCGACATCATGCGGGTCAACGAATGAGATCCCGTCCGCGCTGAACTGTGCCAGCTCCTTCAGTCCGTTCCGGATCGCAACGCCATTGCTTCGTGCCAGAAGATTGCCGCCCCCGTTGTCCGGATCCTCAAGGAATTCCTTCTGCGGTTTTTCTGTCAGGTGCGCCCCTGTGTCAGTCCCGGATGTCACATGCCAGAAATACTGATCAGTGTTACCGGCGATCTTGCGGGCTTCAGCTGCCGTGCCTTCCACCGTCTTGACTGTCGCATTCGTTTTCTTGATTTCCTTGCTCAGGATGACCTCGCTTTCCTTCGCATACGTGTCATCCGTGGGTGGGGCCGTGTCATTCCCCACGAGCCATGCTTTACCCTTGTTGACCCGCACCCGGACCGTGTCGCCCTTCTTTGCACTGACTGACATCTTTACGGGTGTATCGTTGATATCCGCACCGGAGAGCTGCACATACGCCACATTTCCTTCGACCTTTGTCACAGTGCCTGTATAATCTGTGCCGATGTTCCGGTCCTTTTTCAGGATCCTGGCCAGTTCATCAATAGCGCTCACTCTTTGACCACCTCCTCCTGTATCTTCGCGCCGTATCCCAGCGTGATCGTCTGGCGGCTTATCCGGAATATGCCGTCTATACCGACGCCGGGATAATGCAGGCTTACAAGGTCCCCGATCAGGACATCCGGAAAGAACCGTCTCGTATATGTGATATTTCGGGCGGCCGCCTGGGCATCCTTCAGTTTCCTTGCTGCATACTCGGCGATCGGTTCCCCATCACTCAGGGACACTCCGCTCTCGCTCGCCCAGATCTCACCCGTGCCGCCCCTGGCTGCCTTCCGGCTCACTGTAGACAGCGGACTGTCCGGATCGTCGTCACGCGCTACCGCGTAAAGGCTGCCCGTCGATACGCGGTAACAATTCGGAACTGAGTACCAGTCCTGTGCGTCTGTGATCTTGAGCTCCACGGAGTCGTTCTCCTGCGGGTCCAGCCTGAGGCTGATATCTTCTGCTGCAGGTTCTATCGATATGGATCCATCCCCGCTGATCCGGATCCGCCACCCGATCGCCTCGACAATCTGCTGGGCGATGGACAGGTTCGAGTCTGTCTCTTCTGCTACGATCGGTTCCAGGAGCCGCGGACTGTTATCTTCACAGGTCACCGGCGCCGGACCGACGCTGAGCAGCTGTGCGGCTATCTGTGCCCCGTCGGCTCCTGCCGGCACGTAATAACCGCACGGTACCAGGACATCGTCTGCGGGCTTCAGCACGGAATAACAGGTCGCCTGGAAGCTCTCCCGGATCCCGTCAAGATCCCGCTGCGGGGTCGATGTCAGACCTGTGAACAGCGCGATCCGCGCCCCACTGCCTTCCTGCTTCGCGTTCAGGTACACCCGCAGCCAGCATTCTCCGGGATCTGTGGTCATCTGTATGGCCGCAGACTCCTGCAGGTTGTCATCTGTCAGGCTTATGGATCCGCCCGTAAATTCGAAGGCCCCCATGTCCATCCAGGTCACGGGATCCACTTTTTTAAGCTCATACAAGGCCGAGAAGCCTCTGGTCCAGTTCATATACCTTCTCCTTATTCGCCGATCGGGTGGGATTCGATCCACTCTTCCAGGGTCATCCCGTCGTTCCTCTGCGGATCGATCGCCTGGACTGCCAGCGTGTATGACACGCGCTTCGACTTGTAGTCCATAGCCTCGCGGACCTGTATGTCGCAGGCCATAGAGGATCCGTCCGGTGTCCTGATGTGGGCGATGCCTGCATATCCGGCAAGGTCTCTCATGGCCAGCTGCTGACCCAGATCCCGGCCGCGCAGCAGGACCGTCTTCGCGCTCAGGTCCCTTGTGACTGCCGGATTCCAGTCACCCTGTACTGATCCGCCTAGGTACTTGGTCCGCTGGAAGTCTTTTGACCACGAGTTGGACAGCTCGATGTTATATGGAAGCTCGATCTGCTCGCCGTTTACATCAATGATCATTTTCCTGTCGTCCAGATAATCTCCATCTCCGGAGTCGGTGTCATACCACCCAAGTCCGGACGCCGTTGCATAATCGCCATTGATCGTCCTTGTCACGAGCCTGTGACCACCTGTTTCGCTGAAAGCGGGATAGGGATCCACATAAGTAGTGCCGAATTCAGCACCTTTTACGATCAGTTCAGGCTGATCGGCGCTGAGCCGGTAGATGTCGCAGGTATCGCCTTCCACATAATTGCTCGGAACAAGCGGAGTAATCATCGTGATGCGCTGATACTTATCTGTCTTGACTATCGCTCCGGGCACCCCGGCCTTATGCGTCCAGTTTACCTGGAAAGGGATCTCCTCAGATGCTGTCTGGCCGTATGTGTCAGTGACAGTTGCGACCAGCATATATCTCGCGCCATCGTCCAGATGTCCGACAAGATCCGCTACATTGATTGTGATCTGCGCTTCACCGGTCTGGCTGTGGGTTGCGATCGTCTCGCCCGCATATCCGTCAAAGTCGCGGTCATCCGGCCTGTACAGGTGATAGTCTGACGCCCGCTTGATGATCAAAGCCGTTGTTCCGGACGTGCCGGCGCCTGTGACTGTCACCACGATCGGCATTGCCGTCAACTCGCCATTCACGATGCTGCTCTGACTTATACTGATGCTCACCGGCTCCGTGACATATATGCTCGCCGGCTCGGACCATTCTGACTGTGTCCCGGTCGATGATGTCACCCGGACCGCTAACGTATGCACGGATCCTGTCGCCCAGTCCTGGCTGATCTCAACGCTCTGAGAAGATTCCGTGTAAGCGATCAGTTCCCCATATACCGGCGTGTTGCCCGAGAATGAAACTTCGCAGATCTCCGCATAGGCCTGCATGTCATTGGCAGACGTAGAGCTGTATCCCCATTTTGCTGTGAAGGTGTCACCTTCATTGATTACCGTCTTACTAAGATTCAGGACGGGTTTATCCGGCACACTGGATAGGTCATACGACGCCAGCCCGGACCAGGGACCGATGACTTCCTCTTCCTCGCTGCCATCAATAAGTCTGACTCGGAAATACCACCGCTTCCCGGTCTCAAGTCCCATAACGATCCATGAGCTGGAGTAGGTATCATCAACCCTGTACATGGTCGGCTGTTCTGTCGATTCCCAGGCATACTCATTGTCTGCCCATGACAGCTCCGCGATCGTAGCGCGGGACCATGACCACTCCCATCCGATCCGGACTGATCCATCCACCGGACCCATCGCTGCGGATATCACCACAGGCGCCAGCGCCACAATGTCTGAATCAATCTTTGCCACAGACCGCATTTTGATCTCAGAAATGATCGTTCCGGAATATGTGCCAACAAAGGCATAAGCGCCGAAGCAGGTCGTCTCAGCGCCTATCACTGCAGGCACGTTGATCGTCGTGGTTGTCGTTCCGTGTGGGAGGATCGCAACTATGCGGTCATTGGACGGATCATCCTCTGACCGGAAGAAGATCGCTGTACATGCAGCGGCGCAATCTGTGTTTTCCGTGATACTGATAGCAACATCACCTGTCGTCGCATTCGGCGTCGCATTGATGTCCGGAGCGACCAGTGCCCCGATTTTTGCGACCATAGCATTGCTGTAGTTACTATTTCCATCGTGGGTGGTTATGATCCGCACCCACATAACCTGATCGTCTCCAACAACGTCCTCGACGTTGACGACAATGCTGTCTTGCCAGCTATGTGGCGTTACCGTGATGGCGTCTTCCCATCCGGATGCCGGCGCAGTCAAAGCCGTATCCGTCGGGGTGTCTATCACGTACTGGATCGTCAGGGTGTCCAGCGGCGCCAGATCGTTATATCCGCACCTCCATGCAGCCGACAGCCTGGAAACGGAGCCGTATGCATCAGCCACGGCGGTGTCTAAGATTGCCGGATACGGGGTACCATAAGGATGATGCGCATCCGCCCAGCCGTTTGTACCTGCAACGCCAACTGCCCGGACACGGTACCACCGGACAAAATTCCCGGACGCAGTTTCCGTGATGGACTGGCTTCCTGATTCTGCCACCGTGATGGGTGCACCCCATTCGGCCTCAGTCGGGTACCCGAGATGTGTCACGACACATGTGCACGCCTCAACATGCGAAAATGGTGCGTTGTCCGTGTCGCTGTGCGAATGCGACCAGCTGAAGGTTCCGCTGTTCGCACTGTCCCGTCTATATTCCAGTGTTGGAAGGGCGGGCTTTTCCGATAAGTAGGATAGGCTTGCCCAATTTGACCAGCCGGGTTTCACCCTTTTCTTATTCTTTGTGTAGGTTGAACGGTTGCCACAAACAGCAAACCCGACCTGCCAGACGGGGCCGGGAGTGATCACATAGGATGTGGGATTGTTCTTTCCGAGATTGATCGGTGCAGAAGCGGCTCCACCGTTCACCTGCCACCACAGCTTCTCCCCGTCCTTATAGTCCGAGTCTCCCAGCTTCCACGACAGTGTGTACTGGGAGCCGTTCCGGGATACCGACAGCCCTGTCGGTGCTATGCTTTTAGCCATCTGTGCTTAACTCCTTAACTTCTGTGTCAGTTCTGCCGCGAAGTCATCCGCGAATGCCTTCGGGTCCGTTGCCCCGCTGATCGTAAAGTAGTTCACGATCTGTGCCCCGGGCTGGCTAGATCCGATCATCCTCGCGATCGGTGCCGTGTCTACGTTCACCACGGGCGCCGGGGCTATTACGGTCTGGCTTGCCATTGCTTCCGTCATCGCCGCGTACTTCGCCGCGTCATAAGTGGACCGTGCCATGCCTGCCGCTGCCCGCTCCGCCGGCTGCGTGTTCTCCGCGATACCATAAGCGACTGCCAGCGGGATGTTCTTACCAAGTTCATCCCTGAAGATACCGGTCGGGGAATGCTGCCCGATCGCATTTTTCGCTGCCTTGTAAGCCTCGACTGCCATAGATACCGCAGCATTGATCGCGCTGCTCTGCCCGGCCCTGATACCAGCGGCAAGAGCCCTCGCCATATTCACGCCCACATCATTGAAGGCATCCTTCCGGGCGTCTGCGCCGGTCTTTGCAGCCTGCGCGAGCTGCCTGCCCGCGCTGGTAGCTACGGCCTTCTGTGACGTCATCCCGGATGCGTACTGCGAACCGGCGGAGGATCCAGCGGACTGGAACTCGCTCTTTTTGCCTTCTGCAGCGTCCGCAGCAGCTCCGGCCGTGTCTTCCGCAGCTCCTTCCACACTGTCTGTATTGTCGGTCAGTCCTGTGGAGATCTCTTCCGCTGCCGCTGTACCGGCTTCATTGCCCGCCGCGGACAGGGCGTCCGTCAACTGGCCGATCGCAGCCTGGTATTCTTCCGCGGATCCTTCCATACCCTTGGACAGGCCTTCCGGGATCTGCACGCCGGACTGCTCCGCGATCTCATACAGGCCCTGGAATGTGCCCTGCATGGACTTGGTCAGCAGCTGCACCGCGTCGTTCGCAGTCGTCTCTCCGGATGCCAGCCCCTCGGCGAGACCGTCCGGGATCTGTACCCCGGCTTCCTGTGCCGCCGTGATGGCTGCATCCAGCTCCGGCGTCATGTTCTGGACCGACTCACGCAGCCCCGTCCACTCGATCTTGGTGGATCCGAGCTGATTGGTGGCCACCTGGTACGCTGTGAGGTTGCCTGCACAGTACTTGGCGATCTGATCGGACAGATCCAGACCCTCGGCCCACTGCTGCCCCATCTCTGCGAACAGCTCCGGGGCGTTATCCTGGGACATGGTCACGAACATGTGATGCCATGTGTTTGCGGCATCCGTGCCCATGCTCTGCAGCGTGTTGATCAGATCCGGCCCCAGCTCATCACCATACTCGGCGATGACCGCGGCCATCTCTTCCTTGTACTGCGTGATGCCTTCCGTCTGGGTCTTCAGGTTCTCGATCATCTGCTCGACGGTGACGTCCTCGCCGCCGTTGAACACATCCCACAGGCTCAGCCTCTGGCTCAGCGTGTTCTTGATGCTGTTGTAATTATCCTCATAGGCCTGCCGGGTCGTCTCCAGTGCAGCCTGCTCGGAAGCAGCCGCCGCTTTGACTTTCTCCTCGATGTCTTCCTTCATCGAGTCGCCTACGTCCTTAAAGAATCCCTTAACGCCGTCGGCATTCTCTTCCGCGACGCCCGTGGCCCATCCGATCGCGTCCCCCAGCAGCTGGAAGGCGCCGGACTCGTCCTCTACGGCCTCGGTTGATTCCTTGGTGTTCTTAATGATATCGGCCTTGGTGCGCGCCAGTGCCTCGTTCCGGTTCGTTGTATCGCCGATCAGCCGGACGCCTTCCAGAGTGACCTTGTTCTCGTCCTTCTTGGCCTTGGTTGACTTGTTCGCCGCATTGTTATTCTCGGATACCGATCCGGTCAGCTTCTTGTAGGCCTTCTCCGTATCCCCGACGATCTTCGCAGCGTCTGATTCAACCTTGTTCGCCTTCTCGACCTCGGCCGAGGCATTCACCTGCGCCTGGATCAGCGCATACACCTGATCCCGGGTCATGCCGAGCGCCCTTGCGTGGGCGTCTGCCTGCGCCGGTGTCAGCAGCAGGAAGTCATCGACTGTCATCCCGTTCAGGGCTGCGTTCAAGTCCTCGGTCGCGGTCTCGTAAGCGCTCTGCGCCTTCGCCGCTTCCAGGGCTGCCTCCGCCTGTGCCTTATAGGCGCTCTCAAGGACTTCCGTGTAGGCCTGCTGCCGGATCTGCTTCTCAGTCGACTCCAGAAGAGCATCGAGTGCTTCCGTCGTCAGGTTGATCGAGCTTGTCTCCTCGTCATAGGCAGCAGCCAGCTCCGGGATCGATCCGCCCAGCTTATCGACTGCCGTCTTCAGCTGATACTTCTCGAACTCGGACAGTTCCTCGCCCTTGGTCGCCTTCTCCAGGACAGTGCGATACATCTCGATCTCGGCTGTGTTGGTCTCAGCCTTCAGCTCGATGTTCCCGATGTTGTCGAGGTCTGACTTGGTCTGCTCGATCTCGTCGTGGATGTCCTGCAGGTAGTTCTCCAGGTC
>Ga0326511_10003437_pt1 | contig 12738 bp, 8 predicted proteins | sample 0_2496_0518_D_FD_203701 | JGI IMG/M metagenome (GOLD analysis project Ga0326511, IMG submission 203701) | Bovine rumen microbial communities from UC Davis, California, United States - 0_2496_0518 | ecosystem: Host-associated > Mammals > Digestive system > Stomach > Rumen | place: USA: California...
AAGAATGAAGAGATCGGAGTCATTTACCTGAGAAGCTAGCCACTCGTTACCCTTATCGGTAAGATCTACACTATTCTGCTTCTCATCTACAACGAAATACAACGGGTCTGTAGCCTCGTGCATACGACGGTTGTTGTTCTCCATATAAATCTCCTCTGTGGTAAGCATACCAGCCTTTATACCAGGCTCAGAGAGGAATTTGATAAGAGGCTTATTCTTGGGCAACGCCTTGTGAGAACGGAAAAGAGAAAGGAATCCTTCTGCAGTCTTCTGCTTATCACCCTCGTCGGCACCTTCCGAGATAAGCTTCTTGGCATCAGCCAGATACTGGGTTGCCAACTGGCGCTGTACGTTTACCAAACGCTCAACCAAAGGCTGGTACTCCTCGAATTGCTGATCATCGCCCTTGGGCACAGGACCACTAATAATAAGAGGTGTACGGGCATCATCGATGAGGACTGAGTCGACCTCATCCACAATAGCATAATTATGAGAACGCTGCACCAAATCCCTTGGATCCTGGGCCATATTGTCACGCAGATAGTCGAAACCGAACTCGTTATTGGTACCAAAGGTAATATCTGCCATATAAGCCTTACGACGGGCCTCGCTATTGGGCTGGTGCTTATCAATACAATCCACACTCAATCCATGGAACATATAGATGGGTCCCATCCACTCAGAGTCACGCTTGGCCAGATAATCGTTCACAGTTACCACATGAACACCGTTACCGGTAAGGGCATTCAGGAAGACGGGGAGTGTAGCCGTAAGAGTCTTACCTTCACCCGTGAACATCTCGGCAATCTTACCCTGGTGCAGTACCGTACCTCCGAAGAGCTGTACATCAAAGTGTACCATATCCCATAACGTGTCGTTCCCACCAGCTACCCAATGGTTGTGATAAATGGCCTTGTCACCTTCTATCTCAACGAAATCATGGGTGGCAGCCAGTTCGCGGTCGAAATCGTTAGCTGTTACCTCTATCACGCCATTCTCAGCATGTGCCAAACGGTCTGCCGTACTTTTCACTATTGCAAAAGCCTCAGCACGAGCCTCATCAAGGGCTTTCTCCAGAACCTCCAACACATCTTTCTCTAACTTATCAATCTGATGAAAGATAGGAGCACGGTCCTGAATTTCGGTATTGGGAATACGGTCTTTGAGTTCCTGAATCTGAGCACGCAATTCGCTGGCAGAGCCCTGAACCCGTTCTCTTAATTGCTTGGAACGGGCACGCAGTTCATCATTGCTGAGTGCCTGAATCTCAGGGTAAATTTTCAGAACGTCCTCTACCAGAGGGCGATAAGCCTTAAGGTCGCGCGACTTCTTGTCACCAAAAATCTTAACTAATATCTTTGCTATATCCATAATCTGTATTTTAAACGATAACGTCAACGTCAACGATAACTTTTTTTTCAACGATAACGTTAACGATAACGATAACTTTTTTTAATCTCTAATCTCTCAACTCTAATCTCTAATCTCTCAACTCTAATTTCTCAACTCTCAACTAATAATTCAGCGGAGCCTGGGAGCAGCCATTCGGAGCACGAATGCGAAGTGCCTTTGAGATAGTGGGCGCTACCCTATCGATACTGACAGGTATGTTTACCTTCTCTGGGGTAACCCCACATCCGAACAGGAAAAGAGGGAAACCCAAGTAGGATTCGCGGGCAAAGGACTGCTCCAGCGTGTCTTCGTTCTTCAGATTCCAGCCCGGTGAAACCTGTATGGTAATATCCCCTGAACATTTGGGGTTATATGCATTGCGGAGTTTACTGATACCTGGCGTCCCAGCTCCAAGAGCCAGACGCTGACTGGTATAGACATCCTTTACACCGCTAAGTTGTATTAGGAAGTCACTACTGCGCTCCAAGACCTCGGTGAGGTTCAGGTTCTTGCTCTCTATCAGTTTCAGGTTCAGGTACAGTTCATTGCCCATCACTGTCTCTACATAATCACCCTGCCCGTAAACAGCAATGAGGTACATATTGAGTAACAGTTTTGCCTTAGTGATGGAGAAGGTTCCTGTAGGAATACGGTACAGGCTGAGGTCCTTGGCATCCTCGCTGTCGGAATAACCTGTGCTGGTTACCACGAAGAGGGCCTTGTTCTGCCCTACTTTGCTTTCTACGGCATTGATTAGTTCCTCCAGCTGTCGGTCAAGACGTGCATAGGTATCCTGCACCTCCATGGCGTACTTAGAATCGGATTCATGATCAAGACCTCCAGCATAATAGGTAAGGTTCAGCATATCAGGAACGCCATCTGTACCAATGCTGGTCTTATCGAGAAGTTCCTTAACGAGCAGGTTAACCTCGTCGTTTACACACGAACTGGCCTTGAACTGACGGAACTTTCTGTCGCCTGTAAACTTGTGACTGAAAGGCTTCTTACTGCCCTCGAAGACAAAATAGCTGAAATTGACCACCTCGTCGTTGAGTGGTTTCCAAACAATATTACCGATGCGTGAGGCCAAAGGATTATTGGTATCGAAATCGGAAGCCCAACTGGGCAAAGCGCCATAATAAGAGGTGCCTGAAACGCGTCCTGTCCAGTCGTCAAGCCATATGGCTGCGTCAGCAGCATGTCCGGCAGAAAGGATGGCAGCATCACGATTGGGAGCAATAGACAGTACAACACTCTTTCCTTCGCTGGCAACCTTCAACTCATCTCCGATGGTAGAGACCGCGAGGTATTGAGGCGAGGATTTATCTAATGTGTATACTCCATTGTATTTATTATCATCAACGCAGAAAACTGGTTGAAGGGTCTGGCGGTCCAGCCATCGTTGACCGATGATTCCGTTTTCGTACGGACTGGTACCTGTAACATAACATGCCACAGAAGACGCTGCATCAGGGCCGTCGAAGGGATATTCGGCCTGCGTGTACATACGACCTTTATCCATCAGACGGGTAAAGCCACCTTGTCCATACAAAGGCGAAAAGGCTTCGAGATAGTCAGAGCGAAGCTGATCGATTATGACATTCACCACCAGACTGGGTACCTCGGACGCTGTCTGCGCCTCGGCTCCCATAATGGCGAGTAGTGCCATGAGCGAAGTTATGAACCTATTACCTTTTATTGGCGTCATCTTTTCTTATCGTTCTTACGGTAGTATAAGTAATAACTTATAGGCCTTGTGAGCAAAGTTAGCGCCAAAGGTACAACTAATTTTCCGAATTCTTGTGGCATCCAGGGAGAAAATACCAAAAAAGTGGATAAAATGATAAAAAATATGGCATGCCACAGGGTCTTCTTACGTTTATACGCTGCCTTTATTACCATTGGAAGCGCAACAAGTGCTATTGGATTCAAGACCCAAATCTGCCAGTTACTATCCACTGCCGGATGTTCGGAAAAGAAAAACATAAAAAGAAGTAACAAGCCAGCCAGCCCCTGCCCTAACAGCAAAACAGCATCCCACAGCCAGAACTGCCAATTCATCCAACGTTCGAAAAGAAGAACGAGCAGAGAGAAGCCCAACAATGCAAGCATGGCCTGAATAGGAGTCAGAGGAAATTCCGGCTTTATATTCTGGGGCTTCTTCTGTAAAAGAATTTCTGTAGAAGAAACCAACGGACGCTTGTCATTATTCTCAGCATAGATAAAAGCATTTTCCGCATACCTGAGCATATACTCCGGAGCAAACATAGCAGCACGGGCACACAAAGAGGTATCTACCGCAGCACCCAAGAGAATATCGTTTCCTTCCTGCGCCCAAGGATGATTTCTTGTATATTGATGCAACATCTCTCTGTAAGTATAAAGAGGGATACTATCGGGATAAACCACATGACCATCCACACATTGCTCTATCGCATCCCTGACTTTTGTCGTACAGTTATTGTAAAGAAAATTATACCTGTATTGCCTATTCTCCGGCTTACAATCCTCCATCATTTTATAATACAAGAGATTGGCCTCTTGTGAAGTCAAATTCAACACCTGAGCTGTAATAGACGAGCCGCGCTCTTCATACTCGCGGGTGAAGTACTGCCAAGGGATGGGAACAACCATATAATCGCATTGACCTCGGACAAAGCGCCAGACGAAATGAGGCTGTTTGAAAGAAAAAACGCCATAATTAAAAACCAAGTCATCGCCAGTAGTAAAATTCTGCAGACGAAGAGCCGTATGACCATACAAAGCATAGACTTCCTGACCAGGAGAGCAAGTAATCAGGCTGGCCCGAATGCTGTCAAATGACTGCGCATGACCTCTAAGCACTAAAGGCATTAAGGCCAAAAATAAAACCGTACGTTTCAAAATCATGGTACAAAAGTAAGTCTTTTTTGTAAAAGCAGACATCTTTTAACCATATTTTTGCTAATGAATGTAAAACTTTCAGTTTTGTTGTTTATTATCTCAATTAATTATTGTACCTTTGGGCCCGTGAAATTAATAATTGACATAGGCAACACGGTTGCCAAACTAGTAGCCTTTGAGGGAGAAGACCCCATAGAGCAGATAAAAACAAATAACGACACACTGGCAGATTTGCCGGCATTTGCCAGCAAATACAACTTTAAGTGTGGTATTGTCGGATCTGTCATAGGTATTCCGGAAGGAGTAGAAGACATGCTGACGAGCATGCCTTTTCCCATTCTTCGCTTTACGCCAGATACCCCCATCCCCATCTGCAACAAATACAAAACGCCACATACCTTAGGGTCGGACCGTTTGGCAGCAGCCGTAGGTGCCAGCATTCTGAAACCAGGCAAGGATATCCTTATCATTGATGCAGGAACCTGCATAACATACGATGTGATAGATGCCAACAAGAACTACTGGGGTGGCAATATTGCCCCAGGCATGCAGATGCGACTTCACGCCCTACATGAACATACTGTAAGGCTACCGTTGGTACAAGCTGAGGGCGAAGTGCCAGGTTTGGGATACAACACCGAGACTGCCATCCGTTCCGGTGTGTTGCGAGGCATGAAATACGAGATAGAAGGTTACATTAAATCCATGCGGGCCAAATACCCCGATTTGCTGGTTTTCCTGACAGGAGGTGATAAAATTAATTTCGACACGAACATCAAGAACAGCATCTTTGCAGACAAGTTCATGGTTCCAAGGGGACTTAACAAGATATTAGACTACAATTATGATAAGATTTAGTAAAATAGGAGGCTTCATTCTGATGTGTACGATGTGCACAAGTATTTGGGCACAAAGTAACGGAAGCAGCTCGTCTTACTCACGCTTTGGCCTGGGCACTTTAGAGAACCAAGCCCAAGGTTTTAACAAGAGCATGGGAGGCGTAGGACTGGGCTTCCGCGCAGGGAATCGTATAAACACCTTAAACCCTGCTTCATACTCTGCAATAGATTCTATTACCTTTCTTTTGGATGCAGGCATGAGCGCTGCTTTTGGTAATATGAAGCAAAACGGCAATAAAGTTAACGTTACCCAATGTAAACTGGATTATGTAAACATAGGACTGAGACTTTACCGGAACCTGGGTATGTCTGTAGGTTTTATGCCGTACACCACTATCGGTTACGATTTTACCACCTCAAGCAAAGTGGCCAACGATCCCAATACACTGCAAACCATCACCAGCATCACCAATTACAGCGGTGACGGAGGTCTGCATCAGGCATATCTGGGATTAGGATATAAGGTTTTCAGGGAATTGTCTGTCGGTGCCAACGCCAGCCTTATCTGGGGTGACTACACACACACTGTCCTGCAAACCTATAACACTGCCGCATCGACCGATTTTAACGGCCTGAACTCCATTCAGAGTGCAGAAATAAGGACCTGGAAACTGGACTTTGGTGCCCAATACCCTATAAGAGTGTCGAAAAAGGATGTATTGATCTTTGGCGCCACAGCAAGTATTGGTCACAACATAAAGAGCGACGCATCGATTACACGATTCACAGACCAACAAAACGAGGACATAAAAATAGATACTGTCCACAATGCTTTTGACCTGCCTTATACGTTCGGCTTTGGCGCGACATGGAAGCATACGGAAAAACTGATTGTCGGTATGGATTTCAGACAGGAAATGTGGGGAAAATGCTGTTCACCGCAGATAGTTTCTGTTGGCGGTGTTCCCAGATTTGAATCCCAGACAGGAGCATACAAGAACAGATTCATAATCGCTGCCGGAGCCGAATACACGCCAAATATGTTTGGCAAGCATTACTGGCAACGTATTCAGTATCGCATAGGTGCCAATTATTCTTCACCATATCTGAAGATAAACGGTGTGAACGGACCCAAGGAGTTTTCCGTAACAGCAGGCTTCGGACTTCCCATCGCCAACAACCGCACCTCTTATGTGAATGTGGGATTAGAATGGCTGAGACGTTCGCCCAGTGTAACCAACCAGATTACAGAAAACTACTTCATGATGCGCCTGGGCATCACCTTCAACGAGGATTGGTTCAGAAAATTCAAGATTCGGTAATTTAGCACACTCTGATATTGGAATTACGTAGAATATTTATCCTCGGTAGCCTGGCAATAGCCCTCTGCATTACCTTTTCATGCAGTCCCAGAACGGAACATGTGGCAGAAGCGCTTAACGATTCCGACTCACTCCTGTTTATGCATGTAAAAGGGGTGAACACCTTCATATCCGACTCGGGAGTCATGCGTTACCACATGGTGGCCGAAGAATGGGACATCTACAACGGAACCGAAGGGAAAGCACCCACGTGGAATTTCTACAAAGGACTATTAATGGAACGGTATGACGAGAACTTCCATATAGACCTATTCGTACAATCCGATACGGCCTACCTGCATGAGCAACATCTGTGGGAACTAAGAGGACGCGTGGTAGTGAGAAATATTCAGGGTGATGTCTTCCACACAGAAGAACTCTTCTGGGATTTGAATAAACATGAGATGTGGAGCTATAAATACATTCGTATCATAACACCTGAACGAGAACTGGAAGGAACAGAATTCCATAGCAACGAACAGATGACGCGATATTATGTAAACAATTCCATAGGTGCCTTCCCGATAGAGGAAAAAGAGAACGTCAACGTCAACGAAAACGAGAACCAAAACGAGAACCAAAACGAGAACCAAAACGAGAACCAAAACGAGAACGGGAACGGGACCAAGAAGGATTCTGTGGTTATAAATGAACAGAGGAAACCGCATGCTAAACAGATGAGGTTCCTGCCTGCTCCGGGAAAAAGAATACCACTAAAAGAATAAATCCGCCTAAACAGATACATATAAGAAAACAATGTACACAGATAGTACCCTCATTATAGATACCCTGATAGCGTTGCTCTTCTCTGCATTCTTTTCCGGAATGGAGATTGCCTTTGTCTCCAGCAGCAAACTGCGCTTTGAGATGGAACGCGAAGAAAGGGGCTTCACTTCACGGCTCATCGACATTTTTTACCGACATCCAAACAGTTTTATTTCCACGCTGTTGGTTGGAAACAATATTGCATTGGTCATCTACGGTATTCTGATGGCAAGACTCATCAATGCATTCATACTTATTCCCCTGGGAATCCATCAACTCGGAGATTGTCCCAACGAGGTTATCTGCCTTCTCATCCAAACCATTCTAAGCACATTGGTGGTATTGGTAACAGGCGAATTCCTACCTAAAACCCTTTTTAAACTGAATCCTAACAGAATGATGAATGTCTTTGCCGTTCCAGCATATATATTCTATATCATCCTATGGCCCATCAGCAAATTCACCTCTTCCATCAGCAAACTGTTACTTAGAATCGTAGGACAAAAGGTAAAGAAAGCCGAGAAGGAAAAGACCTTCACCAAAGTAGATTTAGACTATCTTATTCAAAGTAACATCGAGAACATCGAGGACGAAAAAGAAATCGAGGAAGAAATAAAAATCTTCCAGAACGCTCTGGGATTCAGCAATGTTAAAGTACGTGACTGCATTGTGCCGCGTACAGAGATAGATGCTGTGGACGAAGATACTGAACTGAGAATTCTAAGAGGACACTTCATAGAAAGCGGGCACTCTAAGATTATTGTCTACAAAGGCGATATTGACAACATCACCGGCTACATACATACAGCCGAGATGTTCCGCCTGAAAGAGAATGACGACTGGCGAAAAAGCATCAAGGATATTCCCATCGTACCAGAAACCATGAATGCCCAGAAACTCCTAAGCATATTCACTGCACAGAAGAAGTCTATTGCCGTAATTGTAGATGAATTCGGAGGTACCAGCGGCATTGTCACCCTTGAAGACCTGGTCGAGGAGATCTTCGGAGAGATAGAAGATGAGCACGACAGCACCAACTATGTAGCGAGAGACTTAGGAAACAACGAGTATCTGCTCTCTGCGCGCATTGAGATAGCAAAAGCAAATGAACTACTGGGACTTGACCTTCCGGAAAGTGATGAATATTTGACTGTCGGAGGTCTGATTCTGCACGAATACCAAAGTTTCCCCAAACTGAATGAAGTGGTTAAATTTGACCGATACGAATTCAAAATTCTGCAAAACACTACCACCAAGATTGAGCTTGTAAGACTGAAAGTTCTCAATTAAGAACAATTTTCCCCTATAAATAAGAGAGGTATAGATTTTTTTTCATACCTTTGTGCGCTAAATTTGAAAATAACAACAATAAAACAATAAAAACAAATGGCAACATTACAGAAAATCCGTAACAATGGCAAATGGCTCATCGGTATCGTAGGCCTTGCTTTGTTCGCCTTCATTGCCGAGGAATTTGTACGTTCTCTCTCATATACACAGGCAGAGAGACACCAGAGAATCGGTAAGATCTATGGCGAAAACGTCAACGTGCAGGACTTTAATGCATTGGTTGACGAGTACACAGATGTTATTAAGTTTACCAACGGCTTGACAACGCTGAACGATGACCAGCTGGCATCCATCCGCGATCAGGTTTGGCAGAATTATGTTAACGAGAAGATTATGGCACGCGAATGTGCTAAGTTGGGTCTTACCGTTACCGATGCCGAATTACAGTCTATCATCAGCACTGGCAAGAATCCCATGCTGGCACAGACTCCCTTCCGTAACCAACAGGGGGCTTTCGACTTTAACCAGCTCAAGCAGTTCCTCAGCCAGAAAGACGAGGTGATGAGCAGCGCAGAAATGGGGGCAGAAGTCAAAGAACAGTACATGCAGATGTACAACTACTGGAAATTCATCGAGAAGAACATCCGTCAGCAGACACTGGCTCAGAAATATCAGGCTCTTCTTGCCGGTACCATCATCAGCAACCCCATTGCAGCAAAAGCCAACTTCGAGTCTCGTACCAATGAGAGCGAGATTCTCTTGGCTGCTATTCCCTACACTAGTGTAAAGGATGCCGACATAACGGTTGAGGATGCCGACCTGAAGGCTAAGTACAACGAGATGAAGGAAATCTTCCGCACCAGTCAGGAGACTCGCGATTTCAAGTACATTGACATCGCAGTTGAAGCAAGCAAGGCTGACAAGGAGGCTCTGCAGAAGGAAATGGAAGGTTATGCCCAGGCTTTGAGCGAAGGCGCTGACCCCGCAAAGACTGTTCGCGAGGCTGCCAGTCAGGTTGCATACAGTGCTATGCCCATCAGCAGCAAGACACTGCCCCACGACGTGGCAGAACTATTGGACTCTCTGACTCCAGGTTCTCAGGCAGGTCCATTTGTTCATGAGCACGACAATACCATCAACATCGTTCGTCTTATCGAGAAGGTGACTCGTCCCGACTCTGTAGAGGTTCGTCAGATTGCCGCTTCAGGAAAGGATATGGAAGCTGCAGAGAAGACAGCAGATTCTATCATGAATGCTCTGGCTGCCGGTGCCAACTTCGACTCCATTGCCAAGAAGTACAATCAACCTGCTGAGAAGACTTGGATTGTAAGTGCTCAGTATGAGGGTCAGGTGCTGGACGAGAACAACCGTAAGTTCATTAACACAATCTCTACCGCTGCTGTCGGTTCAAACAATAAGATTGTATTGGACGGTCAAGGTGTTATCATTGCACAGGTTACCGACAAGCGCAACATGATTAACAAGTATAACGTTGCTGTCATCAAGCGCGCTATGGACTTCAGCAAGGACACTTACAACAAGGCATTCAATGACTTTAGCAGCTTCCTTGCAGCTAATCCCAAGGCAGAGGATATCGAAGCTAATGCATCAAAGGCAGGATACACCATTCAGACTCGTACCATCGCCAGTACAGAGCATTCTGTAGCAGGTGTTCACAGCACTCGCGAGACACTGCGCTGGATATTTGACGGAAAGACCAAGGTAGGTGATGTTTCTCCCCTTTATGAGTGTGGCGACAATGACCATCTGCTGGTTGTTATGCTTACAGGCATCCACGAGAAAGGTTACATGAACTGGGATGACGAGCAGGTTAAGACTTTCCTGACCACTGAAGTTCAGAAGGACAAGAAGGCTGCTAAGCTTCAGGAGAAGATGCAGGCTGTTAAGAGCATTGCCGACGTAGCCAAGATGGAAGGTGCTGTTACCGATACCGTTAAGCACATCAGCTTTGCAAGTAACGCATTCATTTCTAAGGTTGGCAATAGCGAGCCCGTTCTGAGCGGTTCAGTTAGCACAGCCAAGAAGGGTGACTTCAAGGCTGGCCTGAAGGGTAACGGTGCTGTTTATGCATACCAGGTTCTTAACCAGACAAAGTCAGACGCCAAGTTCGATGCTAAGCAGGAGAAGCAGCAGGCTGCTCAAATGAGTATGCGTGCCCTCGGTGCTTTCACCAACGAGTTGTATCTGAAGGCTGATGTTCAGGACAAACGTTACCTCTTCTATTAATAAGAATAGTTGAGACAAAACAAAATAGGGTGCTTCTGTAAAAAGAGGCACCTTTTTTGGTCTAAAGTCCTCCTCAAGACTGCTTCCGCCCTGCTTCTAGGCTGCTTCTAGGCTGCTTCTACCCTGCTTCTAGGCTGCTTCTACCCTGCTTCTACCCTGCTTCTAGGCTGCTTCTACCCTGCTTCTAGGCTGCTTCTAGGCATACTCAGTGAGTATGGCAAAAAGGAGAGTGAAAGGAGAGTGAAAGGATGCTAAGGTATGGCAAAGGTTTGGATTAGCCTTATAATGCGGTTCACTGAATTAACAAAAAAAGAGAATGCACTTCAAATGCACCCTCTTTTTATTTGTATTAAGGATTACCGAGAATTAGTTGTTCTCGGGACGAAGCTTGCGAACCACCTCGGCTGTACGCCACATCTCGCTGTCGTGGAGTGCAGCCAGCTCCTTCTCCAGACCTACACGGTAGTCGGGCTTAGAGTTGGCATCGATACTGATCTGAGCCTCGTGACCACTCTTAACACTTGCGTAGAGCTTCTCTACAACGGGCTTAATAGCATCGTGGAAGGGACCCATCCAGTCCAAAGCACCACGCTGTGCTGTGGTAGAGCAGTTGGCATACATCCAGTCCATACCCTTCTGAGCGAACAGAGGCATCAGAGACTGTGTCAACTCCTCAACGGTCTCGTTGAAGGCCTCGGAAGGTGTGTGACCATTCTCACGCAGCACCTCATACTGAGCCAAGAGCAGACCCTGAATAGCACCCATCAGAGAACCGCGCTCACCAGTAAGGTCGCTGGTTGCCTCACGCTGGAAGGTTGTCTCGAACAGATAACCGGAACCGATACCGATACCCAGTGCCAAAGTACGCTCCAGAGCCTTGCCTGTAGCATCCTGATATACTGCGTATGAGCTGTTCAAGCCACGACCCTCGAGGAACATGGTACGCAAAGATGTACCAGAACCCTTAGGAGCTACCATGATAACATCGATATCCTTCTGGGGAACACAACCGGTGCGGTCGTTCCATGTGATGGCAAAGCCATGAGAGAAATACAGGGCATTACCGGGCTGCAGACAACTCTTCAGTGTAGGCCAAACTGACATTACTGCTGCATCAGAGAGCAGACACATAACAATTGTACCCTTGGTGGCAGCTTCTTCGATAGAGAACAAGGTCTCGCCTGGTACCCATCCGTCAGCGATTGCCTTTTCGAAGGTCTTACCCTGACGCTGACCAACGATTACGTTAAAACCATTGTCACGCAAGTTACATGCCTGACCAGGACCCTGTACACCATAACCGATAACAGCGATGGTCTCGTCCTTCAAAATCTCACGAGCTTTCTCCAAAGGAAACTCTTCGCGGGTCATTACTTCTTCAATAACGCCGCCAAAATTCATTTTTGCCATTGTTTTGTAATTATTAATGTGGATTAAAAATTAATTTATTTACATTCTATCTAAAACATATTTTTGCCTGACAGACAATTTCACCTTCATTCTTACGAACCTCAACGTCTGTTTCGTTCTCATCGAAAGGCTGGATATAGAAACTCAACTTATCGCCCATATACGATTCTGCCTTATAGGCTATCTCGAATCTGCGGATATGCTGCTGCTCGTATCTCTCTCGAGGAAAAAGGTCCAGAATATGCTCTATGTACTTGATACTGTTTATGTGCCCGTTGATGTCCACATCGCTATAATACGTATCTATGGTTCGCACAAGCCGGGCATCCTTGAAACGGAATCTTCCGTGTCCGGCTATAGGACAGATATTTTCCTCTGGTTCCACGATATAGTTCAGGATGTCCCCTTCATAAAGGGTCAGCAAATCGCAAGGTTTTCGCGTCTGCATATCTATCATGGCCCATACGCTGCGGGCATAGCCGTATGCTGTTCCATCGGGTCTGAGAATAGCGAAGTTACGGTTGGTGAAGAGTTTCATCACACTCTCGACC
>Ga0326511_10003438_pt1 | contig 12738 bp, 18 predicted proteins | sample 0_2496_0518_D_FD_203701 | JGI IMG/M metagenome (GOLD analysis project Ga0326511, IMG submission 203701) | Bovine rumen microbial communities from UC Davis, California, United States - 0_2496_0518 | ecosystem: Host-associated > Mammals > Digestive system > Stomach > Rumen | place: USA...
TGGCATGGCGTCCCATGTCTGTATTGTTAAGACTGCAATAGGCGTAAACGCCGTCTTCCCTGTTTTCCAGCAGAGCATGGCCGATGACCCGGGTGGGGTCGTCGTGATTGTGCTGGTACACCAGCGGAACCGTTCGCCCGTCGTCGTCTTTGAAGGCGTCTTTCCGAATGGTTCTGCCATCAGCGCACAGAAGATCGTTCTTCGTCGCCCATCCGCTGAAGTCGAATTTGTTTTTCTTCATCCTTACTTACCCTTTCTGTATTTTTCCCAAAAACAAAAAAGCAGACTTCCATTTTGAAGTCCGCGATCCTTGCTTAAGGTTTATGGTATGTCAGATACCTTCATGTCCGCGAGCGTGGTTTCCGCGCTCTCACCGTTCTCCGCGTCTGCCGGAACAGCTTCTGCTCCAACGTCTTCTCCGGGATCCATGCCTCCTCCTGGATTGATGTTGGGATTCATCAGCTGATCCGCTCCCTGGTCTTCAATCGGCTTGTACCCCATCCGCTGCCGCAGCTCATTCTTGGTAATGACTTCGCCCGTCACCAGCTGGATACCGTTTGCGGTCATACTGTCTGCCGTAGCCAGCTTAAAGATGTCGTTGAAGTACATCACGCGCTGATGTTGGCTTCTCGCGGTTTTGGTCAGGAACTTCCGATTGAATTCGTCGGAAATGGCGGATACGATTGGCTCGACTGTACGGCTGATATAGTTCATCATCACGCGCTCATCAGCGGTTCCCTCAAAGACTTCCTTCGTCATCCCCAACTGGCTGTATAGCATGCTCGTCAGATACTCGATCTGGTCCATGAGCTTGTTTTCAACCGGCCTGGAGAGCTGCGTGAATTTCTCCGTACCATCCGTATAGGCGATTCCGTATTTGTTGCCGGTCAGCTGCGTTTCGATGTCTTTTCGCCGCTTCTCGGCCTCCTGTCTCCGCATCTCGGTTTTAATCGGATACGGGAGCTGCACGATCAGATCCAACTTTCCGCTTGAGGTCGTCTCGTCCACAGCGTCCAGGAGATTAAACTTATAAATGAGCCGTTTCAACGTGGAAATCGGCTCGTTCATAACAGCATAAAGAGGATTCTCGATGATGGCGACCTGATCTTTTGGCAGGTAAATATCCTCTTTTTTACCTGTCCGATCATTGTACAGCCTGAGACCAACCGTCCTCGGGCGCCACTCAAAGATCTGAGCTGTCCGCATGGTCTGGATGTCATAGCTTCCGGTCTCCATCGGGTTATGAGTCGTGTCCACGGGTACCGCGGCGACGACGCCTTCGTCCAGCATGCTCATGACCAGGTCCTGCTTAAAAGCACGCGCGGTCTGATCGATGTTGGCCTCGGTTCCAAGACAGTAGTTAAGTCCGCTGTCAATCCGCTCAAGGAATCTATCTTCATTGTCCAAACGAACATGTTGAATGTCTACAGCGGCGCAGTCAATCGCGATCCGGGTATAGATGCTGGCCAGAATGCTCCGTTCGTTTCCAAGGCGGTATCGAACCCGATCCGGCCGAGTATAACTGACGGTGCCGTAATCCGGCCGAGTAAACATGTCCTGCTGCTGTTTTCCAGTAAAGGCATTCCATGCGTGCTTAAGCCGTGTACCAAGCCCCATCGCTTCCTGTTTCATTTCACTTTCGCTCAAGCCGCATCACCCCCGGAGACGATCATTTTTTTTCTTGCCTGATTTATTGCCGTTTGTATTCACGCTCGGCCAGTTCTGTTGAACACCAAATCCGTTACGGCTGTAAGGTTTATAACTGTATTCACGCTGATTCTCTTTACGGTTACGAGCATTGTGTGAATATCGATCGGCCGCTTTATCAACAACCGTCTTACGATTCTTAATTGAGCTTTTGATCGAGTTGATTGCGACCTTACTGGCTTTAGCTATAACCGGGCCTGCTTTCTTATAGTTTTTTGCCATAACTGCCGCAAGCGCCGTCACAGCGGTGCCAATAAAAATATTCTTAACAGCCTCCTGAACAGCATTTTTGTTAAACTGTTTAGCGTCTTTCTTCCATTGAGGCGTCATATTGTTCTTGTAATTCTGTTCAGCCTGCAGACGATTATTGCGCTTTCTAAGTTCTTCGTCAGAAAGATCTGAAGCGTCTTTAGCCTTCCATTGCCGGCGGTCTTTTTCGTCCGCCCCGCGAGTCTTGCTTTTTTTTATGCCACCGGTTTTGCCGGAAGATCCGGACGACTTTCTATATCTCTCACGCCCGGCAGCCGTATACGTACCGTTCTCTTCCTGGAAGCGCCTCTGGCCCCACTTCTGGCCTTTGATGCCGTAATGCGCAAGTTCAGGCGGCTGTCTTGCGCCGCCATATGTAAATACCGTGGATTCCCACTGCATATGAATCCCTCTCTTCTGTATCATTATGCTCTTCTGCGTCGTCTGGCCAGAAGTTCATCCAATTGTCTTTGAGCGTTTCTGGCGCCGCGATGGGTTGCCTTCGCGCCTTTTGAAATAGCATCGGCAGTTGCGTTCCCGGCCTTTGAAATTATCTGCTCGGCAGTTCGTATTTTATTGTGGATCCGCTGTGCCCCGGTCGGGTTTCCGGTACGAAGATATCTGTATCCGGCTTTAGCTCCGGATAAAGCCGCCTTTCCTGATGCCTTAATTCCGCGGCCGATTGCTTTTCTGACTTTCGGCACGTTTCGTCTTGTCGACGAAGCCACAGCCGAAGTAGCTTTAACGATTCCCTTGGTCACCCGACCCGTTAAAACGTAGTTGACCGCTTCCTGAATCTTTTTCTGACCTTCTTCATCCTGTAGCGTATCGTAAATCTTATCGAGTCCTTTGTCTTTTTGCTCTTTCAGAAAATCCTTCGCCTTTGGAAGAAACGAATCGACACCGTATTCCTTAGCTATCTTGTCAAGACCGCTTTTCTTAAGAACGAAATCCGTACCTTTATCGACGACCCGGTCAGAAAAGCTCTGCTTGTTCTTGGCTTCTTTTCTCGCAAGAACGTCACTGACTTTTTTCTTGATGAAATAAGTGTCGGACGCGACACGCTGTCCACGCTTATAGCCTTCCTCAAACTGCGCTTTCGCCTCAGCTTTTCGTTTCTGTTTCAGGATGGCCTGCCGTCTCGCGATGGTGTTGTAACCCTTCTTGACGTATTCCTTCGTCGTGATGCCCCAGTGCATTCCGGGTACACCGTGATGGGACAACGTATTAGAAGCAGGAGTCAGCAGAGAACGACCACCAAAATTGCCATCATCTTTGAACCTCCAGGTCTGCGCTGGAGTCAGCTCTGCGTGTTTCACTTCGCTCTCCCAGCGCATATCGTCCACCCCTTATTTATTCATCTGAGCGTCCACCCAGTTCTGAACAGCTTTCGAATTAGGATCCGCATTCGGATGCTCTTTCAAATACAGTTCCTTGTAGTTCCGCATTCGCTCAGCTTCGCTTAGTTTCTTTACGCCGGCTGCCGCTTTGCTGTCTCTGTTCTGAGAAGAATCTGCATTCGAAGAGCTTGATTTAGCTCGTTCCGATTTAGCAGTCTTCAGTCCATTAGACTTATACTCGGCGCAAACCCTATTGATCCCGGGCATATTCACTTCCAGATTGTCAGTTCGGATGAATCCGTTCTGGTCATTGTTAGAATAGAAACCGTATTCCTGAAGTTGCTGGGCCGTGTGTTTCTCATTTCGCTGAGGATCAATAACAACCAACTGATGGTCTTTAATCTCCCAGGCCATACTGTGTGCAAAGAAGGGAGCGGTTAAATGCAGTTCTCCGCGGGCTCCTTCCGGATACTTTTCAGCCGCCTTCTTAAACATGTCTGTGAAATTACGGGCTTTAATATTGTCTACCTTTGCGTCTTTATAGAGATCCTTGATGATCTGATCCGGATAATTCCCAGTTTCACTCGCAAGCGCGGCGACGTCATATCCTCGGCGACGCATGTCATAAGTAAAGGCACAAAGCGTACAGTTTGAGCTTGTCCCGGGAACAACGCCTTCTTTATACCTTGGATTGCAGGCAAGCATATCATCCTCGATACTGTGCTTTCCGGTAATTAGCTTTGGAGGGTTGTCGTCGCTGAACTGTTTGTCCATGTCGACCATATCGCCAAGAAGATCTTCAGAAAGTGCTTTGTTCCCTTCATAGTACTTTTGCTGTTTTTTATTCTTTTTACGATCTTGAACTTTAGGATTGCTTAAATAAAGGTTTACGCCAACAAGCGTGGCAAGTGTGACAAGCTCCGGAATAAGCCCTGTGCGCGCTCCGCCTTCCGAGTCATACTTTGCTGAACCGTTTCCGACCTTACTGGCATTCTTAACAACTTTGTTGTGTGTCTTCTGATCAAGCGGATAAGGCGGACCGTTGCGAGTTCCCCAGCTCTGTCCTTTGATTCCGTGATGTGACAGGCTCCCGCCGTAAGTAAATCCATTACTTACTTCAGAAGACGAACGCTCAAAAGGGTCGCTGTCACTTCCATTTTGAATTTTTCGAACACCGTATCCATGTTTGCCTTTTCCACAGCCATAAAGCGAGGAATGACTGACGCTCTCTTCGTGATTGGCAACAAGGTTTGGCTTTTTCCACTTCTCACGGAAACTCGGATCCTTAAGGAATTCCATAATGGAAATGCCGCCGCTGATAAAACCGGTATCCGGATCAACGACGTGCATATCGCTGATAGCCTTATGCGGGTCATAACCCTTCTGTACAATATTAAAAATGTATTTCCCGTTCACCTCAATGAAGGTATAAGGGTAATGTTTCGGATATTCTTTTTTTATTTTTTCTATGCATTCCTGTAATGTAAGAGCCATGGAATCACCGCCTAATCTTATTCAGAAGCTTCTTTCCGGCGTCAGCGATCACCTTATCTGCCCCAACCATTTTTGCCGCGTTGTAGAGTGCTACAGCGGTCAAAGACGCCGAACCTACTCCCATGATCAAGTTCTTTATGCCTCTTGCCGTTTTGGCTACAGTATTCTTGGCATCTTGTGCATGACGTTCCCGATTGGCCGCTTTCTGGTGCTTTGACATATCCTGGGCGGCCAGATGCTTCTCGTATTCAGCCTTATAATCAGGATCCTTCATCCGCTCGCTGATCCGGTTACGAATCTGTTTTCTTCGAGTCCCAGCTCCCTCGCCATAGTAAGCCTTAGCCCGGGCCATATCTTCAGCGTCCTTCTTGGCGTCTTTCTTCAGACGATCTGTATCTTTTGTGCCGTCCGGCCGGTCATAAACGCCGTTCGTCTTAGGACCCATTCCGCGCATCGGTCCGTTATTAGTCACCCTTCCGGGACCCTTTTTAACGGATTTATCATGTAGATCCTTAAGCGCAGCCCCAACGTTACTTCCGCTGTATCTCGTCTTGCCTTCAGCCGTTAAAGTTCCGTCTTCGTTCTGAAAACGCCTCGAACCCCATTTCTGGCCTTTGATACCATAATGCTGAAGCGAATTTGTTTCATAAATCATCGCCATATATCCCCCACAATATTTGCAATTTCTATATATTCTTCATGCTCCGAGCGGCACGTTCGGCATAACGTCTACGCTTACGCTCAGAATAAGGCTTAAATTTCCCTGTCATTTTTGACCTCTGATATCCCTCAACAAGCTTTCCAGTACGTTTCTCCATGATTTCGCTCATTTTTCTTTTGGCAAGATTATTGTCCTTAATAAACTGTCGGGTCGCTTTATAACCCTTCAGATTAAGCACTTTCTTTGCCGCGTATCTGGAGTTAACAGCCTGAATATCATGCTGTCTCCACATTGCGTGTTTTGCCCGATCCTGAGCAGTTTTATTTAAAGATTCTGTGCTCTTGTAGCGCTCGTGCACCTGGTTCTTCGCCGTTTGAATCAGATTATCCGTCGTTTTATTGTACCTGTGCACGCCATATCCAATCGCTACGCCAACGCCTACCAACGCCGCCGTTTTAAGAAGTCTCTTCGCTCTTGTTTTCCGGGTTTGAAGCTCTTTTTTGCTCAGCTCTTGAGGCCTCTTTTCAAGCATTCCTGTGGAAGCTTTTCCATATTTCCGGACTTTATAGTTATGAGAGGATGAACTTGCTGGAGATACCTGACCGGTTCTGCTGCGAGCTTCTCCTATTCCGTAATGTTCACGGCCTTCGGCAGTAAGCGTTCCATCCTCATTTTGATAACGGCGCACTCCGTTCTTGGAGCCTTTCGTCCGATAGTGCATCAAATAGTTCGACTCGTACATCATCTCAATTCATCTCCACGTTTTTCATATAAGATTCTATTATTTCTAAAAAGGCAGCAATAGCCTATCTATTTTTTTCAACTTTTACTGTGTATCTTTTCCAGTTTCTCGCGTATAATGGTCATATAAACAAAGCCGACCAACACTCGGCTAAGTTATGAAAGGAGATTATTGAGATGTACAAAATCATCTTCGATGGTTACGAACAGGACGGAACTTATGCAACATATGAAGAGGCAGAATCCGCGGCCTGGGTTATGGTAGATGATTTCAACGCGGGTGCCGCAGATCTATGGGCAATGAACCCTGGTGATTATGAAGAAGAAATGGATGGAGCTACAGCGAATTACGAAATTATTGAGGTGGAGGAATAATATTTTATCCGCGTCCTGCCGGCAAATTATGCCGTTTGTCGATTTCATACTCATCACTTCTAAGGACCACAGAATTCTTAATCTTCCTATTCTTCACACTCTTCATGAAGGACTGATACGCTTTATTTCTCTTAACGGCGTCGTCCGCTTTATGGAGATTATCCGAAATATTTTGACGATTATTGTAGGTCATAGCCAAAAGAGCCGGTATTGCAACGCTCGCAGCCATAAACGCCGCCGTATTCCGCAAATACCGCTTGGTCTGCTCTTTATGCACCGGCTCTTCTGCTTTGCTGAAAGACATTTTCGGATTATCTTTCATTCTCTGTATAATCTTGCTCCGCTCTTTTTTATTGTAATGCCGGGACATCCATTCGATGTCGTCTTTTGTGACGCGCTCTTTATCTTTATTGAGCCCGGCCCTGTCAACTTCTTTCCGTGCATTCCGCTTGCGAAGTTCGTATCTTGTCCTGTTTACGGCATAAGTAGTTGCGGAAACTTCTAACGGACCGGGCATTCCTCTGGCAGGACCGCCCGAACGGCGAAAACCCGCATTATTAGTGGGCCTGGCATTTTCTCCTTTGGAGTCTCCTGAATTTCCGCCTTTGGAATCTCTGGCCTTTCCTACGCCGTAATGCTCACGTCCCTCCGGTGTAAGAGATCCGTCAGGATTCTGGTAGCGCCGTTTACCCCATTGCATCTTCGGGACGCCATAGTGCGCAAGAGAATTCTCATCCTTTTCATAATTTACAGCATAATACTTGCCCATAACGGCGTACCTCCAAAATTTATTCATACATGTCTGTATTCAGCTTATAGGCCACATAGGCATCGATCATAGCAGCAACAGAGTCGATCTTCTGATCATATCTCTTTTTCCAAAGCTTTCTGTTGCCATTCGTGTCCTCCAGCGTAATGGCGTTCCCCATTGCAAAGGACATGATGTCCTGATCGAAGATCAAAGCTCTTTCCCCGCTCAGCTTCTTGAGCTCTCCAAGCGGAACGCTCTCCGTCTTCGCGCCCTGAATGACCTTCTCGACGCCGAATTCCCCATTTTCCCGAACCCATCTTTCAACAAACTGCCTGCTGTTATATGGGTCGAATCCGAACGTCCTGACGTCATAACCTGACTCTTGAATGTGCCGGTCGAGATCGTCATAAACGTCCATCATCTCGAGAACTGTGCCCTCCATGATGATAAGGCTTCCTTCATTAATAAAGCCGTCATACTTCATTCGCATGGCGGCCGGAAGCTTACTTAAAGTGAGCGATGTAATATAGCATCTTGTCTTCACGCCGAACTGTCCTCTCCCGAGCGGGAACAGGAAAGTAAACGCGCAGAAGTCATCTCCCTGCGAAAGGTCGGCTCCCATAGAACATGGCATTTGCCAGAAATCCCGCCGCCTGTGCGGAAGCGTCTCCTCATAGGTAAAGAAGTAAGTGTACCCTTCCATCGGGATGTTAAAGCGCTTCGCCAGAATATCGTTCCGGACAGCCGGCGTCTTCTCTGCGCGCTCAACGTCCAGAAGATAGGTCTCGAAACTGACGGTCTTGCCCAGATTCGGATTCGCCTTCAGCCAGACCATCGGATTTGTCTTCCCTTCCTCAACTTCCTTCAGGTCGTCCAACTTGTAATACCAAATGGACACATGCGGGTTGTAATAGTCGCCCCGAAGTATGTCCATCAGTTCCATTTTGATTGTATCGCCTGGTCCGTTTCGAACAGTGCCCTCAGAGCTCGTCGCGATGATCAGATAGTCATCGTTCTTGGATGCGCCCTGCTCCAGCGTTCCGATGACGTCCTCCCGGATCGCGCCGGACAACCACTCGTCCACGGTGTTGATCTTACTTCTAAGTCCCTGAAGTTTGTCCATAGACATAGGACGAATCTCAAGAATCGAATTGGTCAAGAAGTTCTCAACGCCCTTTTTCGTCGAAGCCATCTTCTGGCGGTTTGCTTTGCTGCCGGTTGTGTTCTGAAGACTTCCTTCAGTCATAAACTTAAGCAGCGGGCCTCTTGCCCGCGCCAAAGCCGTCCGAAGTGGAGACATGACCTCCTCGGACTGCTTCATTGTAGGTGCCGTCGTAATCTGCTGAGTTGTAGACGTATCCACAGTCAGAAAGTAGCCTTGAATGCACATATCGTACATCGACTTGGCGGCACCGCGGGGAATGATCAGATACTGCTTGTTCACAAGCCGCTTCTTGACCTTCCTCGTCTCATAGTGGATCCCATGCCCATCAGCATTCTGGACAGCAATACTCCGATCCACAAAGTAGTACCACCCGAATATCTCTTCAGCCCAAAGTTTAAAAGTGTCCAAAAGAAAAAGATCTGACCCGTCAGTCAGGGTCAGCTCATTCTCGCAGAACTTAACGAAACCTTCTACGGCATCGATATCGTAGTAGAATTGCGGGTTCCGAATGAGACCGTCAATCCGGTTCATCTCCATCTCGATCTCTTTGCATACAGGAATCTCTCCCCGCAGAACCTGATCCCGGAACATTCCGTAATACTTCGGCGTAGCGGTATTTGAAAGCATTATGCTACGCCCCTTTCATTTCAAACATTTATCGACGAGTTCCTGAAGAGTTTCGCCAGGAATGTGTTCTAAATCGTTGAATTCTCCGAATTCTATTTCAGGAAATGCAGAAATATCTCCGTATTCTCCAGTCGAATGAGCTTTTCGTATTTCGTTTTTAATATCCTTAAAAGAATTGTACGAAGTGATCCCTGCACGCTCAGACCACGCGTTTTCGAGCCAATTGACTTTTCCTTTGTCGGCATAATAAACAAAAGAATGTGTCATTCCGCCTTGATTTCCATCATGTTCCATGACGAAGCACGCCTTAGGATCATAACCCATTTTTCTAAGCTGATCCATTTCAAACATTACTTGATCATGACATGATCCACGCTTCTGCTCTCTAACTTCTTCTGAAGACATTAGAACATCAAATTCCTTGTACTTCACGTTCTTCAAGAACTTTGACAGGGATTCAGGCGTTTTCAAAGTCTTTTCCGAATCGTGTCTGTAACGCTCTTTTCCCTCAGGAGTGTACGACCCGTTATCGTATTGAAATCTTCGTACTCCCCACTTTTGACCTTTAATGCCGTGATGAGCAAGCCAGTTATCTTCATACAGCATTACGCATCACCACCGTCGTCTTTGTCTTTGTTCACAGGCCGGATCTGAGCACCGATGCTGTGCTCCATCCGTGAGAAAAGCTCGTCGTACAGTTCCTCATAGTCGACCAGATCCGCGTCGCAGACAGGTGAGATCTTAAATCGATGGCCTCGGATCTGATCTGATTCTTTTTCGGAAAGTAAAGCGTTCATCAGTTACACCTCCGACATAAAATCGAAGGTTTCAACAGATTCAGCCTGTGCGATCAGCCGCCATAAGTACTCTTCAGACTGCGTCTTCAAAGCGTCCATCACAATCGAACTGGATGGTGGATCAAACACCATCCGAACCTTCATGTATATGTACTGTTTAGCGGCTTCGAGCATAACTTCATTTGTGAGGAAGTCGCTCCAGGACTCGCTCATCCCCGTAATGCGAAACCCTTCCTTAGGGCCGACATCAGCCTGAGTCAGTGTCATAAGCGCAGAATTAATCATGACGATAATATCTGTGTCAAACGGCGTGTAATCAGCCCCAAGTCCAAGCATCTTTTTGATGCACATCAGAATGCTCTCTTCCAAAGCGACTTCCTCCTTTCAACAAAAATCATGTTCCGCTGTTCTGCGAGTTCATAACAATCTCAACTCCGGTCTCACCGGCATTGATTGTATAAGAACTGCCACCAGCTCCGCCGGACTCAACAGTTTCCGTTAGAGAAGCAATTTGCTCATCCATGTCATTAAGATCTTCTGCCATCAGAATGTCTCCACTCTGAAAATCATGCGCAGTGTAAGGCATCTGTCTCACCTCAATTATTCATTGGTTTCACACCAGTGCGTACAGTAGAACACTCCATCCTTTTCGCCAAGTACGTCCTTCGCGATGTCCTGATAAAGCATGGATTTGTTGCCATTAATGTCATCGAGCTGGTCATTAAAGAACTGAGCAACTTCCTTCTTAAACACCGCGTAATTGAATGTGCCAATCGTCCTAGACGTGCTCTCGGCCCCAACAAATACAGGGTTGCCTTTAAACGCATCCTGAATCAGAGAGAAGGCGGAGCCATCCCCATGATTGGCCGGAATAACTTCAATTTTCAGTGTCACGTTTCCAAAAACTTTCTCCTGAGGAAGCAGCTTTGAAAGCGCATCAGCTTTTCGCCAGTCTTCTACATACAGCTTGACTTCCAGCAAATTACTGTCGACGACCATTCTAATATCAGCGTCCTGTTCGAACAGCAGCTGAAGTTCATGAATATAGGTAACCCATGGGGCAGACAGCATTAACTTTTCCATAGTTTTTCTCCTTTGCTTATAAAATAGGCAATTTTAACAAAGTAAGTTCCAGATCCTAGTCCTCGTCAAATCCTAATTCATAGTAAAACCAAATTAGGTTCCAGGAATCTCGACAGTAATCTTGGTTCGGTCGAGAACTTTGTACTCGTCGTCGGTGGCATAAATCTGGAAATACACCTTGTCTCCGGCATCCCGTCATTCGTCAACGGTCAGAGCGGCATTAACATCGCCAAAGATCATTGTCGCGGTCAGATAGCCTGAAGTGCTGGCAATCGTGTCTCCGATGTCATTCGCCCACTCGTCATCCGTATTACTAGCCAGAACGTATACGAGGGCATTTGGATTCTCAGACTCCGGATCAGGGTTGACCGGAACATTCATCACAAGCAAAGTAATGTCAGACTCCGTAGCATCTGTGGCATTTTCGCTGATAGCTGCTCCAGCAGAAATTGGAGCTGGCTGTATAGGTGCCGACTTTCCAGTTGAATCCATACTTGCTCATTTTTGTTATCCTCCTTATTCTTCGTCAAGTCCAAGATACCCATCTCGAAATGCCCAGTAAACGCCACATCTTTTGCATCGTTCGCTGTCGCATGTTTTTCGTTTTTCGGCCATCTCTGTTTCTGGATGACAGTCTTCACAGAGTTCATAAAATTCACACCGATGGTCTTTCTCCATGTATTCGCCTCCGGTCTCAAGACGAAATGTAAATCCCGAATGCATGATGTCACTCTTTCCATGGGCATGTGTCACCGGGTCTTCGCTCTATAGGCTCTTGCGGTATAAGGCTCTTATCTCCATAATGTATAGCGTTATGAGTCGTAAGAGAAACACAGATCAGATACTCCGGATTAAAGATGTCGTCTGAAAAATCCTTCAAATCGTCGACACTGATAGGATTCATGTGATGGACAATGATTATTCCCTGAATCTCATACCCTTCAACCCCAAGGTCGCATCCATTATCCCTAATAATGATCTGATTCCGCAGTCTTCTCCATTTTGACGAATTGTATAGCGTTTGATTTAAGTATCGTTCAAACCCAAACGTGGACTCTCCAACAAGTCCGCCAATCTTTAGATACTCAAACCTCTCGTCAAAAGTTTTTAACCTCGAAAGCTCTCGATAGTTTCTCATAGCGAATCTCCTCGATTCACTGAGCCCGAATAGATCTGCATGGCTTCGATAGCCTGCTGATAGAGCTCATCCGTTTTTGCTGCGGCGTCGATCGCATTTGCCTTGGCTTCAAGCAGCAAGTTCTCTCTGCGTAACTTTTCCTTTTCCAACTGAAGCTTTGTCGTTCCGAGCTTCAAGTAATGCAAGACAACCTGATTTGATGGATTGTCTTTTAACAATTCTCGTTCAGCTGCATCAACAGCCAAACTAATGAGTTGGTTTTCACGAGCTTCTAAATCTGTTGCAGGGGCGAACTTACGCTGAACGGTGCCGCTTGAATTTTTTCTACTGACAGCCATTCACGTTTCACCTCACTTCAGATTGGTTCTTCCAACTCTTGCTGTCGGTCTGTATGCACTATTAATATCCTTTCAATAATGTTTCAGTGTACTTCTGAGAAGAGTGCTGGACCCCGAAAGGAGCGCCGGCTGGACCAAAACCGGAACAGGAAAAGGATCCAGCACTCGTCTCAAAAGTACACATCACGCAAGTCGTTAAAAAATTCAACCAATGTTCCCGATAAATATCCGTAAGGGTAAGAGCCAAAAATGCCCCCGGGGAAAAATATAAG
>Ga0326511_10003440_pt1 | contig 12732 bp, 15 predicted proteins | sample 0_2496_0518_D_FD_203701 | JGI IMG/M metagenome (GOLD analysis project Ga0326511, IMG submission 203701) | Bovine rumen microbial communities from UC Davis, California, United States - 0_2496_0518 | ecosystem: Host-associated > Mammals > Digestive system > Stomach > Rumen | place: USA...
AAGGGGGTTGAAGGACAACACCAGGCAGAATTACATCTACATGTATGAGAATTTTGTTTCTCCTTCTATCGGTAAGATGAGACTGATCAAGATCAAGAGATCAGACATCAAGCGATTTTATAATACTCTTGCCGATGAGAGAAATCTTAAGTTCGCGACCATCGACAACGTACATACGGTTTTGCACCAAGTATTGCAGATGGCTGTTGAAGACATGATAATACGAACGAATCCATCTGACAATATGCTTAAGGAACTTAAGGCTTCTCATAATTTCGATACGGAGCATAAGAAGGCACTCTCTGTAGAAGAGCAGAAGTTGTTTATGACTTTTCTTCAGAAGCATCCCAAGTATCAACACTGGTATCCGATTTTTGCTATTATGCTTGGTACGGGAATGCGTGTTGGCGAAACAACTGGCTTACGCTGGTGTGATATCGATATGAAGGAAGCAACCGTTAATGTGAATCATACGCTGGTTTATTATAATCATGCGAAGGGTGGCTGCTACTTCGGTATCAATACTCCTAAGACAGAAGCTGGCAAGAGAGATATCCCAATGTTTGAATTTGTGAAGGATGCTTTTAAGCAGGAGAGGAAGTTCCAGTTTGAAGTAGGCATCCGTTCTGAGGCTGTTGTAGACGGATATGAAGACTTTATCTTCGTCAACAGATTTGGTAACGTTCAGCATCAAGGAACGCTTAACAAGGCTCTCAGACGCATTATACGGGATTGTAATGATGAGGTCCTTGCCAAAGCAAACGGTAATGAAGAAGTAGTACTGCTTCCTCCGTTTACATGCCACAGTTTAAGACATACATTCGCAACAAGGTTATGCGAGAGCGGTATCAACATTAAGGCGTTACAGGATATTCTTGGACATAAAGACATTGAGACTACAATGGAAGTATATGCAGAGGCAACCAAGGATCTGAAGAAGAAGGAAATGGCTAAGATAGAGCTTAGTGACGACATCTGGGCAGTATAATACGCCATACGCCAACCAACGCCAAATGGTACGCCAAGACATGTAGACATTTTGGGACTCGTTAATACTGTCCCAATCATAGAACCCTTGATTTATAAGGATTCTGGTACGTAGCAGTACTACAAAAAACAGCGTAAAATGGCTACAGGGTAACTCCCGACACTTAAAAGCTTATAAGGCAAAAGCCTTTATTTACGGGCTTTCTAAGGTGTCGAAACGTATGCCATATGCCAATCGTATGCCAATCGATGCAGAAAACAGCTAATTTGATGCTTTTTGAAGAGGCAATATGATGATTATGAAACCCTGCAGTGATCAAGCATAAAGGTCACTGTAATCAATCAAACCAATGAGTATTGAATTTTCTTCAAAATATTAAAGAATAAGATTTTAGAACGACTCTTTATAGATTGGAATCTCACTTGGATTGATATGTGAAGACCGTTGTACTGGTTAACAGAGTAACCGGTACAATGGTCTTTTTAACATACGACACCCCCGTGACGCTATACCGATATGCCATATGGTAGACTGCGTGTAAAAGAAGGGAGAACACAGATGATTTATAGGATTCTTGTTGATGGTAAGGAGTTATCGGTAAGGAAACAAATGGCAGATCATAGCCGTGAGGCGGATAATACCGCAAGGGAGGAGATAATACGGCAGTACCTGGATGAAGAGGGAGCTACGGATGTGAAGATATTGTCGGCTACGGAGGAGGATGAATGATGGATTATCACTTAATGTATAACGCCCTTATAAAAAAAGTGAATGCACTGTTCAAGGAGGATAGTAATATCCTCAAAAAGATCTATCAGAGAATAAACTTTTCTTCATTGCAGATTAGTGAACAGAAGGATAAGCGTGAGGAGCTTGTCAGGGAAACAAGTGCGAAGTTTCATGTAGCAGTCAGGTTTTTCAGAGATTTTATTGAGAGAACCTATATATCGCGTATGGTTCCTTTTCATAGTTATACCGGACTTATAGAAGCACAGGATCTGATGGAGAGGTTTATGGGGAATGAACTTGCTCCGATATCGCTGGAAGCGATACTCGCAATAGCCATCCCTTGGGAAAAGGTCATGATAAGAAATTTGCTTAAGATGTTTGTTTATGATGATATAGATCGACCGGATGTTGAGCTGCAGAAGCTTGTAATTCTGGTATGTGGTCTTGAGGAAGCCAAAAGATATCAGGAATCGAAGGGGAGCTGGAGCAGTGATATCCAGTCATTATCAAGGTTTTATGATGATGAGTTCATGACAATCGAAATGTCCGACATGGAGGAAACAGAACCCCTGCTGGAGACGATAAGAGATGAAGAGAACTATAAGTGGTATTTAAATTCCTTGATATTTCCGATAATGCTGCAAAAATACGAAAATCATATCTTTGATTTTGAGGATAAGAAATCTGACAGTTGGAGAGACATATTGGAGCGATTAAATCAGCTTCCAAAGATTGACGGTTTGGATAAACCCAAGCATATGTTAGAAAATCCGGAGACAATGCGTTTTATCATAAAGGATGCATTGAATCACTACCATACCGGTTCACTCCATCTGTATCACCCTATGTGGATTTTTGGAAGCAGAAACTATTGGATGGTATTACATGATTATCTTAATGATTTTCAGCTGGATTTTGAATGCTATCAGATGTGTAGGATGATGGAGGAAGTGTAAATGAATGATTATTGGCTGGAATTGAAATATTATATGAGCGGATTAAAACTTCTGGCGGAGATGGCATATTTAAGATCCGGGAACCGATCTCTGATACTGGAGAGGTGGTTTCATGAGATGCAGAGTGATCCTTTACGCAGAAAAATGCAGGATATTGTTAAAGCGGGAATACAAGAAGACTGGGATATCCGTTATATGGTTCAGTGTATGATTAAAACTGTGCCGGAAGAGGAGCGGTACAGGGTGGATAGTGGAGGATTTACTTTTCTTTCTGATAACTCGGAGGAAACAGTTAATCGGGTTTATAGCGAGACTGATAAGAAGTACAAATTTCAAGCAGTATATGAAGGTCTGTACCCGGGAGTAGATGAGTTCGGGCAGAGCTTTGCTGATTTACAGTACCGATATGAGGCTGTTGCAAATACAAAGGAGCTTGAGGATGAGTTTAAAACCGGCAGCCTGTTTGCTTGGGAAAAAGCGATTTCTATAGAGAGTGATGAAGATCTATCAGTATTATCTACAGGCCTTTCCAGAGGTGGACGGCATCAGCTGTTAGCGGGTCTTCCAAGGGAAAGAGTTCCCAATATCGTAATGCAGGCAGTCCTGTATGGATTTGGAGTTCATGAGAAAGCAGATTCGATAGCCGATAGAATACTGGCAAAATGGAGAGAAATTGAAATAGAAGGTCTGGAAAGGGGAATGACAGATGAATTGCATTAGAATAGGGTTTGATGAATACGACGCTATCTTTGGAGGGCTTGAGGCCGGTCGGCTTACTATGATTGCAGGGCGTCCTGCTATGGGGAAAAGTACCTTGGCCATGAATATTGTTCACAACGTCTGCATGGAAGAAGGGAATAGTGTTATTGTATTTACTCCGAAAAAGGAGGGATACCATTACTGCAAAAGACTGATTGAACTTAATCCTCGAGATAAAATTTCAAAGTGGAGCCTGGAGGTGGACGATACAAAGGAACTGACGGTTGAATATATGAATAAGCGATTATCGATGATGGATCAGGTCTCCTTGGTAGTGATAGACTATTTACAACTTATAGGTGGCGATAAAAGGGAGAATATACTGCATGACCTTAAAGCTTTATCGGAAAAATATGCGATACCATTTTTGATACTGTCAAATATATCAAGAGCATGTGAAAACAGAGAAGACCACAGACCCAGGCTGTCAGATCTGATTGAGAGGACTGATGCAGAAATCTTTGACGACATAATAATGCTATACCGAGCAGATTACTACAGGAATGTTGATGTGCAAGACGATCAAGAGGCTGAACTTATAGTTGTAAAGCATCCGCATATAGAGGATATTCCCAAAACCATAACACTATCATACAATTCTTATGCGGGAGGCTTTACAAATTGCACTCATACTCGAAAATGAAAGATTTGTATTTACGGCTGTAATAGATGTTGAATCCTGCACGGTTCAGCTCTTCAAAATCCCGTTGTCTTGTTCTTTCATTACTATTTGGAAAAAGAGAATAATATTCTGCTTTCAGATCATAGAATTCGAAGTTCTGAGGGATATAGGATTCTCTCATCATTTCTATGTCATCGGGCGAATTGTTTTCGGGATCATCCTTTACATCCTCAAGATATTCTTCAAATTCCTGTACCCCGGATTTGTATCGTTCAAGCTCGTTAGTGTATGTACGTGTAAGACCATGAATCAATGTGCCGATTCTAAACAGACGCTCTAGATGTTGTCTGCGTCGTATAGGAATGCTTTCATCGGAGGGGAGTGTTTCAGCGAGGTTATACTTGTCAGTAGACTTATCGTATTGGACATTGATCAGGCCGCAGTCGCGAAGATCCTTAAGGTCTCGCTGCAGCATCCTGCGTGAGATCCCAAAGGATGACATTATTTCAGATGGACTGTATACAGCACCATTTTGTACGCCTGCCAGTAAATCATATATCTGCAATTGCCTGGCCATTTTAAGACCATCACTCTTACCCATGCTTACCCCTGCTTTCCTTTACAAAAATACATATATGCAGTATAGTTATTATACGACATCCCCTTGACGCAAATCAAGTTGTATTGTGATATCATTCAGACATAACATAGTTAAATATATGGAGGATACAGGTATGGATAAAAATAAAAAGCTCGATTTTGCCGTAGACTAAATAAACCAATATTAGCATATGCGACACAATGATGAGAATAGAAAGAATTGATGGTTATATGATGTTCTCATAGGAGGGCGTTATATATGACTAAGGAGTATTTTAAAAGCAGATACAGAGATTACTCGAATCCTTATGTGGCGAATCTGAATAGCTATCATATTGGAACATCATTTATGGGAGAGTGCGTTGATCACCTGTTCTTTGTAGAGCCGGTCAACGATCCGGCATTTTATGAATATATAAAAAATATGGAGAAGAAAAATCTTCTTCCGAAGATTGACTGGGAGAGGTACCGGAGAGATCTGAAGATAGAAAGGGTGATGTTTTATAAAAAACTTCATGAAAACGATATTGATGCATCAATGCTGTTTGCTGTGTCTAAAGAGTACTTTCAAAGTGATGTTTACAAACGTTGGAGACTGCATGAATATCCGGGAAACCAGTTTGAGGACGGGGATTTTAAGGATGAAGATTTTGACAGGGCGAGGTTTTCCCTGTATCTGAGTGGAAAAGCTGAGCTTCTTGACAGGCTGATCAGATACGTAGGAATTTCTTTTGCAGAAATACCAATTGATGATCCATTTGTCTATGATAATATTACGGTATTTGGATGCACGACAAAATCGTTTGATGAGCTTGTATTATTGATTGATGAACGATTCGTGGCAACGTGGCACAAGCCCGATGGTCTTGTAAAGCCTGCACAAAGCTTATATTCAGCGTGGACAACGGTAGCCCTGACATGGTTTCATAGCAATTATCCGGATTTATATGATGCGTGTTACCGTCAGAGTGTTACTGACAGAAAAGCGGGATATTTGAAAGATTATTATTATTGGAGTGATGAGCTTGGAAGAACATGAGATTTACCTGACAAAGCTGGAGAGACAGATAGTTCTCTATAAATACTTTAACAGTCCGAGGATAAAGGGGAAAATTAATTCGAAGGAGTTGTATGGAATTCCGGTCAGTACGATTTACAGGGATTTAAGAGATTTAAGAGATGCAGGTCTTGTCTCCATCAGATGGAAGCCGGGGAGAAATGGATCAGAAGGTCAATATGTAAGACTGTGGGATAATGATAATAATCACGGAGAAGCGGAGGAATATGATGAAAGCAAGGACAGCAAAAGACGCGTGAGTCATCTTAAAAGATTAAACCGGCTGTGCAGGCTTACGAATACACTCTGGAATGATGAACTTCAGGTGGATTACCGGGAGGGGACGATAAAGAGAGGAAAAACCTGTAAGGATTATTATAAAGAGATGTATCCGGGATTTTCTGATCGTACCATGCAAAGGGATTTTCAGGTTCTTTCCAGAGTTGGATTCCCGGTTCGTTACGACAGACGCCTCAGATATTATGAGTTTTTTGAGGAGGATGAGGAGTGGCCATGGATAGGCGGAGTTTATTATGATCAAAAAGATCATAAGCTTAAACGGATTGTGTCAGAGGACATGGATTGTCCGAAACAGGAATTGCACATGGATGAGATCCTTGATATCAGGGAGGGATTGAATCGTGAATAATAGTCCATGGAAGGAAATGTATGACAGGATGGAAATGAAGTGTCCTGAAAGCGATATAGAGAGGCACGTACTTGAGATGCTTGGATCAGGAAAAGATATGTCGGCTTGCCTTGAGTATTGGGTGCAGATGAAAAAGGACAAAGAAAGTTTCCTTGATTTTATGGATAGGGTCGGCAGATGGGAAACTGAAGAACTTCGTAAGATCAATAAAAAAGAAGAGTGTAAAAGATAGAGCCTGATAACTTAAAAAGCGGAGGATAGGATATGTTGAAACCTCAAAAATTGAAAGCAACCTACAGTATAGAGATAACCCCCGATCTATATGAGGAGATCCGTATTAATGAAGCCTGGGATCGGAATGGGAAAGCGGCTTATTCCGACAAATTTGAGGATGAATTAATATGGTCGGAACTATATGGCCAGAGTAACAAAGATCCTTTTGATAAGTGGGCGTTCAATTACAATATGTGTTTTAAGGGCGGAACCGGAACCTTAGAGAGTTTTTTTGAGAATCATTTTTCGCAGAAAGAGATCAGAAGAAAAGGACTTAATTTTCTGTATCCTTGCGATGATTTCTGTGGATCGAAAGAAGACTATGTTAAAAAGGATCCGCGGATATCCTGGTTATATTATAAGAGGAGCTTTGATGCTGTTTTTCCGGTTTTTTGTGAGCATGATAAGACGCATCTTCACATGGAATTGGAGGGAGTATTAGAAGATGGGCGTAAATTGAACTTTTTGTACACAACTAAAAAAGATGGCAGGATTTTAGTTGATGATGAGCATTTGTTGGATGTCAACTTTTTTAATGAAAGGTATTTGAATAAAGAAGGGACTATTGAACCGCTTGATATAGGACGGCCGGAAAAGCGAAAAAACGAAAAAACCGCCGTCATGATCTATGGCGTTCACAGTTTTACAGAGCTGCTTTGTGGGTTGGAAATGGCCGCAGAAAAAGCACTGTTTTATGAAAAGCACATTGGTGGAGATGGAAAGACCAGAGTGTATCAGGTTAGTTCTTTTTTGGGGATTATAGAAGCAAAACGAACGGATCTTATGGAAGACGATCTAATCGCAATGGGAGCAAAAAAGCTTACACAGCCCGAGGTGGATGAACGAAGGATAGGTTTGTTTTACTGGAACTATGACAAGTCAGTTAAAACGCTGGGCGGATATGCTGAACAGGCTTCTTACCCGGATATGTATTGCATAAAAAGAGAGGCAGAAAATGCAGATGGTGACGAGTACTATCTAGTATTGGATGAATTACAGGATCTAGAAGGGTGGTACCCACTCGATCGGTTTATCTGGGAAGATGATAAGGAGCCGAAGAACGATTGTGATCTGAGGAAGATCATTCGTAATTCTTCAGGTATTTGAACACTTAACAGACATTAAGAGGAGAAAAAATGAGTAGTTATGAGCTTTCGATTGATAATTATATCAATGACGAGTATTCCATATGCAGGGAAGAGCGGCAGTATGCACTTTATCTGAGCAATATTCTTAGGTATTATGGAAAGAACGAAAGAATAAAAGCCTTAGAGGGGGATCTAAAAACCTTTCTGGTTAAGATATACTATTTGTGTGGGCTTATAAAAGATTCAAAAGAAATTCCTGATAAATTAGTAATAAAAGATGTATTCTATGAAGCGACATTTATGAGGGATTTTCTTGAGAGAAACAGACGCTTAAAATTGGCGAATAAAAATGACCTGACCAGTGAGAAAACGGCAAAGAAATGTCTTCAGAAATCTTATACGCCCCAAAAGGATGGAAAAACTGATTATACTGTCAACAGTATTACAGAGGATAGTTTTAATTACAAACTGTTGGAGTATGTTACAAGAGCTTTCCCTGAAGAGAATGTTAGGCTTGAGAATATAAAGGATATTACAGAAAGAAATTATGGACATAACGCAATTCCTGATGGATTAACGGATAAGCAAAAGCTGCGGTTAGTTTCTATGATGAACGCAAAGCCGGATCTGGTTGTGATATACAGTCAGGACGGCAAGGATTATTTCTCGTTCATTGAATGTAAATTCGAATCAGATGAAGATAAGTATGGAGATGGATTTGGACAAACCGAAGTGCAATGGCATATTGCGAATTTCTTAAAAGAATTTCTGTGGAAAACAAATGGAAAAGAAATAGAACTTTCCGAATCAATGAAGAAAGAGGAAGATAAGAATAAAGGGGCTATCCTTGTTAGATTCGGAAGGGATGAATATGACCCGAAAGCGGTTGTGCCACGTGAGTCAGGTGAGACAACTTTGGAAATAGATAAACTGATTGAACTGGAGAAAACAATATTTGCAGTTAAGGAGATTCCATAAATGGCGACAGGCATCAAAATATACAGAGGCACAAACCAGATCGGCGGTATAGTAACTGAGATCAGAAAAGGCGACCACCGGACCCTGATCGATTTCGGTGCTAATCTGCCCGGAACAAAAGAATCGACAATCGGGGATGATGAACTGGTAGAAAAGGTTTTTGGGAAAGGATCGTTTGAAGGAAAGACAGACGCTGTTCTTTTCACGCATTATCACGGCGACCATGTGGGACTGAAGAATCGTATTCCGGACGGCATTCCGATGTATGTGGGAAGAACTGCAAAAGAGATTATGAAGATCATAGCCACAGGCGTTGATTTCGTAAAAGAAAAAAATGGTCATCCGGAAGATATAGAGATGCCAGTAATAGAGAAAATGCGTCCTTATTGGAAGCTTGGGAAGGCAGAGGATTTTTCCGGAATCAAGGTTACCCCGCTTGTGTGTGATCATTCCGCATTGGATGCATATATGTTTGTCATTGAACTGAATGGGAAACACATACTTTATACGGGTGATTTCAGGGATCACGGGATTCCGGGGGAAGAAACCTTTGAGAGAATGATCCGCGAAAAAGTTAGAAAAGTCGATATCCTTGTGACGGAAGGTACGATGGTCTCCCGTGTTGCGGAAGAAAAGAATAATAACATTAAAACCGAGGAAGAGCTTGGCAGGAGGGCGGCTGAAATTTTTGCGGCCCATCATGAGAATGTCGTTCTTGTTTCTTCTACAAATTTGGATAGCGTTATGGAATTCTACAATGCGACACCGGAAGATAAGGCCTTTCTTTGTGACCCATATCAGGCCAGGGTAATGAAGACGGCAATAGAAGCAAGGAGTCGATTCTTTGCGAAGTACCATTATAGAAAGCAAATATACGTTCTCTGTCCCGGTGAGTATGATGGGTATATGAAGGATCTTTTGGAATACCGGATTCCGGAGACGAAACGCTGCCCATTCAGTATGGCTGATCCGAATATATATCTGAAAAAAGGATTTGTTATGCTTGCCAGAGCAAATCGTAATCCGAATAGGGAAACTGGCAGGTTTGAAGAGAGGATGGCAAAAATGAATGATCCTTTCATTACTTACTCAATGTGGATAGGTTACCTTCCCGGCGGTAAAGCAGAGGATCCGGCGGTAGTCAGGTTCATGGATGGTTATATGGATGAGAGCCATATGGAAGTGTTGCACACCAGTGGGCATGCATATGTTGAAACAATAAAGAAACTTATGGATATGACAAATCCGGAAGTGATCATCCCGATGCATACTGAAGATGCAAAGACGTTTGAAGAAGTTGCAGAATTTAACGAGTATATAAACAGGATCCGGCCGATCGGGGACGGAGAATTGTATGTCATATAGGCATATCATTATTAAAGAGGTGAAGCCAAATGATACTGAAAAGATTTCCGCTTCCTAAGCCTGGAAGCGTCCGGTTTACGTATTGTAAGATTCCCATTGAGGATGCCCCCAAAACGGGAATGCTTGAGAGGCGGTTTTATGATTGCGGTTATTGTGCGGGGTGTGATGAGCGGCATCCATATGTGAAAACTGCAAGTGTGGCCGGCTTTCCATTTTTATGTGAGGAATGTTATCGAATGGTATATAGGTACAGCTGCTATACCATTGACCCTTATCGTATAAAAAAGATGCGGGAAGATGAAGAGGTCAGCATAGAAATAACGCGAAAGGTTATTAATTCCGGCAGAGAACTGGAGATAAACGAAAATCTTTTTCTCACAGGATTGATATATGAGCATATGAGAAATGAGGATGAAGAATAATACGCAGAGAACATATTAAGGGAGATGGGAAAATGATGCATTATTTGAATAAAAATATATTTAACCGTGTTATGAACCTTGACGGGAAAGATGCATTATATCGTGCGTGGCAGACTGTTCTTCACGACGATACGCTATGCCCTGTCCTGCGAAATGAGAGGATAGACGTTTATTACAGAGGATTCAAGGCTTTTTCTTTGACTGATGGTGGCATATTCAGGAATCCGGATACATTTGAAAATGATCTGTGTGTATTTGATGTTCCGGGGGAAACATCAGATGAGCAGTTTTTGCATTATCTGCCCTACATGAAGCAGAACATAGATCTGTGGATGGGTGCTGGGAATAAACGTCCGTATGAAAGAGAATTCATGCAAATGATCATGCGGGAGAATAATTCGGAAAAAGCAGGAAACTTAAGTGATTATTTTATCATTGATATGGAACATCAATATGAGAAAGGCGGAGCCATCCCCGATCTTGTGGGACTTATCATGGAGCGAGGGAAACGACAAAAACCTGTATTTCGGCTTTCTATAATTGAAGTGAAATACCTGGACAGTGCCTTTACAGGAACTGCGGGAATACATTCACATATTGCCGATTATGTGCAGTTGATAAACAATTCGGATATGTTAAGTGAAGTCAAACATGATATAAGCGAAATGTTTTATCAAAGCAAGAGAATGGGACTGTTGCCGGGGATTAAGAATAAATATGACAGGATTGATATTTCAGATGAAAGACCGGAACTGTTGCTTGCTCTGGTCTCACGCAATACAAACAATGGAAAGAATAACAGGCAGGATGATGTAGAAAGCCTAAAGTCCATTCTCGAGAAATCACTGAATGAATATGGCGATATGTTGAATGATGTTTATGTAGCAGGAACGGCAGAGATGGGATTCGGTTTATATTCTGATAGGAAATCAAGTATAAGGAGCTTCTTGCAACAGCTATAATGAATATTTAAGAGATCAGAGCAATGTTGAAGATCAAGGTACATCGTGGCTCCCATCAGATTGGTGGGAGCATTACGGAAATATATACGGGAAAGACGCATATGTCCTGTATAAGTGAAAAAATATATATATTTTTGGAGGCATCCAGGTATTAGAAATTAAAGTGCATCTTTAGTTCGAAACCCCACCCCCTCTGACACAGTGAAGACCGTTGTAAAGGTTACAAGCGTAGCCGATACAGCGGTCTTTTTTTATTGCTTCAAACGGCGGTGGACAACAAATTATTTCAAAATCGAAAGGAGAAAACATTATGAAGACAACCAAAACACCCACGATCAAGGCAACCGTAAACTATGATCCTGCTCTGCTTAAGAGCAACCATATTTATATGGCGGCTACAGATAATGAGAGAATCTATGTAGATGACATCTTCCAGCAGATGCCGCTCTACGTGAGAACTTATCTGCTTCTCCACGAGGAAGGACACATTATCAGTGGACATCCACACAAGAGAAGTCTTGAACAGGAGTTTGAAGCAGATTCATATGCAGCAAAGAAGATGAGCAAGATTCTCGTACATAAGGCAATGCTCCATGCCATGAAGGTATTCATGGGAATCGACTGGACTATCGCGGCGGAGTTTATGGTACGGCTCTATGATCTTGGATATTCCAAGGAGATGTATATTATCGCTCCCAACGGTCTCAGATTCAATGTGGAAACGATCCGTCAGTATCTTTAAGAGTAATTGACCAGCATGTCGTTAAACTGCTCAATATCTCCGGAATTAGAAAGGAGCCGGAGAAATATATAACCTATAAATCCAGAGGAAAGGAGGATTCATATCATGAAGTTTATCTTTACAGTACTTCTTTTGACGATGCTCTATCGTCAGAGACATCGTGTCATTCGTGCGATCTGGTATGTCATTACTGCTGTTGATGCAGTACGTACCGCATGGAAAAACGTGTAACCCATTATTACCACTATTAACCAGTGCTGATACCGGCACACCACTAAAAGAAAAGGAGATTTTCATTATGAAGAACAATTCTATTAACACTGCAGCCGCTAACAACAATTTCAACAAGAATAATTTAGGAGGTATCGCTATGATGAACGGAATTATCAATAACATGAAGGATTTTGCAGACACTGTTAAGGCAGCTATCGACGTTTCTCTGGGAGCAGGACATGAAGTCGAGGTACGCGAAGTGCTTAAGAACAACGGCACCCGTCTTACCGGTCTCACGATCAAGAACGAGGAGAAATCCAATGTGGCTC
>Ga0326511_10003441_pt1 | contig 12731 bp, 14 predicted proteins | sample 0_2496_0518_D_FD_203701 | JGI IMG/M metagenome (GOLD analysis project Ga0326511, IMG submission 203701) | Bovine rumen microbial communities from UC Davis, California, United States - 0_2496_0518 | ecosystem: Host-associated > Mammals > Digestive system > Stomach > Rumen | place: USA...
ACAAGTATGAACTCGCCCGGCGTCGTGTTGACGAGCGTCTTCACCGTGTTGAGGCAGTGCGGCCCCAAGTGGTGCGCCTCGTCCACGACGAGACAGCGCCGCGAGATCGAAAGCCTGGACTGGACTTCCTCAAGCCGCTGCACCCGCCCGGCGGGCAGTTCCGTCATGCCGAGCGCCCTGAGGATCGCGCCGAGGAAGGCGTTTGGCGAGTCCGCCCAGACGTCGCTCGCCTCGACGTAGCTTATCCTGCCCGTGCCGTACTTCCCGCGCAAGAGCCCCACGGCGGTCGTCTTCCCGACGCCGCTTTCGCCCTGGACGATCAAGACCCGGTTCGTCCCCGTCGCCTTCACGACGCCGAGGAACGCGCGGCGGAGCTTCACGACCGTCCCCAGGTCGTCGTATATCCGCTCCTCGCCGCCCTGGTTCGAGAGCTCCTCCATCGTTGCGTAGACCGCCCGGTATTTCACGAGCTGGTTTTCCGCGTTGTATCCGTCGAGGTTCCCGGCCGAAATGTCGCGGAAGCTCTTCTCGCTCCCCAAGTCGGTGAAGTTCCTGACGATCTGCGCCCGGCTCATGCCGTGCGATTCTCCCCACGCCGCGATCTTCGCGGCGATGTCGATTAGTTCATTCTCCTGCTGGTTTTTCATTTGCACTCCTTTCGGTTTGTACTGTTTTTGTTGTTCAGAATTTCACGAACGCCACCCGCGTTCCGCCCGGTATCCGGCCGCGGCTCTCGACGATCCTGTCCTGGCGCGTTTCGATTTTCGGAACCGGAAGACCGGCGCGTTCGAAGGCGGCGTCGCGCGCGGCGAAAAACTCCCGGCGGCGACGCTCCTTTTCCTTGCGCTCCTTGCGGAGCGTACTCCGCGCCTTGACATCGCAGCACGTGACATATGTCCCGGCGGCGTATCTTTCTTTCCATCTTTGCCTGTACACGCTCTTCCTGCAATCGCGGCAGAGTTCGCATCTTTTAGCATTGCTGCGGCGGACCGGGAAATCGTTCCCGCACACCGTGCACGTTTTGAGGACGTACGCGCCCGTCTGCTGCGAGTCTACCGGCATATCCACCCCGCAATCGCCCAGACCGCGACGACCGCGAGGTTCGCGAGAAGCCACGCGGCGACTATCGCCACCGATCCGTCGGAAGCGTTTGATTGTTTGACTGCTTGTTTGTTCATGGATTCCTCCTTTTTGTTTGTTGTTGTTTTCCGTCCAAATGCTCACGCGTAAGCCATCAGCCTTTCCTCGGCCTCTATCGCCGCGAGCGCCGCGGCCGGATCGGGCCGGGCGGCGTTCTCCTGCGCCGCCACGGGAACGCCGCCGCGGAGGCCCCAGCCGGTTTCCCCGCCGTCGTCGAGGCGCGTCATCACAGGCCCTCGCGTGTCGTAGGCGGTGACGACCGTCCTGACCGCCGCGCGGCAGGCCCTCTGCTCGTGGCGACCCGCGCCCCTGAGGTCGAAGAGCCCCGCGTCGCTCACGAAGTCCGGAGGCGCGCTCACGCACGGCGCCGCCGCGTCGATCACGGTCCCGGCCTTGAAGTCCCGCCACGTCTCCGCGAGCTCGATCGACGCGCCCCTCGCCGCCGCCGTCACCGGGTCGAACCTGACCACGACCGGCGCGCCGTCGTACCGCCAGCCGTCGCGCGTCGCGAAGGCGTACTCGTGCCTCAATCCCTCCAGCTGCGTCTCCGCCGTCACGAACACCATCCCGCCGCGACGCAGTGTCCGGCGCGCCGCCACCGGCATCGCGTACCGCTCCAGACCCTCCACGAGCGGCATGCCGTTCGCTGCCGCGCCGCGGTAGAGTTCCTCCGGGCTCCACGTCCCGTAGATCCGGCTCTCGACCTTCTCCCAGCGGAGATACGCGACGGCCTTGTTCAAGGCCTCCAGGAACTGCTTCAGCGTCGGGAAGTACTTGCGCGGATCGGCCGAGCCGGAGAGGACCTTCATCCAGTTCAAATTCTCCCGGCGCATTTCGCCGCGGTAGCGGCCTATCTGGCCGTAGCCCGGGAGGAATATCGAGAGGGCCGTCCAGAGCCGGTTGAAATAGTTCTCGACCAGCTTCTGGTTCGGCCGCCCCTTGGCATCCACCACGCCCACGCCCGCCGTGCGCAAGAAGTCCATCGTCGGCTTCGCCTGCCAGCTGCCGCCTTCGAGGACGACCTTCTTCGGCATGTAGCCCTGCTGTCGCCACACCTCGTGCATGACGTTCGCGACGTCGCACGCCCGGTACCCGTCGCTCGTGCGCATCACGTAGCCGAACCCGCAGAAGAAGTCGGTCGCGCAGTCGATGCCGGCGAGGAGCTGGTACCTGGCCGCGCGCCATCCCCAGCGGTCGCCCGCCCTGTCCCCGCGCCCCGCCCACGGGACGGCCACCGCGACGTTCACGCTCGCGTCGTCCCACACCTGGCGTTCGCCGGGGAGGAGAAGCCGCCCCGTCTCCTCGTCGCGCCTGAGCCACCCGGGGACGTAGATTCCGTTGTTCTGCCCCTCGCGCGGGTCTCTGTAGCGCGCCGTCACGACGCCCGACACCTCGCGCATCGCCCGGCGCACCTCCACCGGAAGGTGGTGCTTTGAACTGCGCTCGGCGAGGATGGCCGAGCGCGTCTCGGGCCTGAGGCATGTCGCAGGATCCCGCGCCGCGATCCGCGCCGCCATCGTCATCGAGCCGGCGCGCTCCGCCCGGTTAGACTGGAGGTATATGCGCCTGAGGCACTTCTTCTCATCCTCGTCGAGCGTGACCGCCGGCGGCCGCCCGCTCTTCGGCGCGTCCGCGAGCGCGCCGACGCCGCCCTTGTCGAACTTCGCCGCCCAGCGGCGGTAGGTGGTCTCGCTCACGCCCGCCGCGAGAAGCGCCGCGTCCAGCGTCGCGCCCTCGCTGACGAGCCGCCGCACCTCGCCTACCTTCGCCGCTCTTTCTGCCGACTTTTCCATGTCGCTATGCTCCTAATGTTGCCATTGTGGAAATGTTGCCAGTTCCAATTGGTCATTGGTATTGGCTACTGGCAACACTTTCACATTTCCACATTTCACCGCCTCTTGCCCTTGGTGGGGCGAGCCGTCCCCGGCGAGCCGCCGAACCGGGCCTCCATCACCGCCCTGAAATCGTCGGGCGCGACTTCCAACGCGGCCTTGAACCGCTCGACGATGGGCCCGCGGCAGTCCATCGGGACCGTCTGCCAGTTCTCGAAAAGCCCGGCGAGGCTCGCCATCGTGCGCGCGCCGATGCCCACGTAGTCGGCGGCCGCCTTGCCGCCCACCTTGCTCACCTTGCCGCCAGCCGCGGCCTTCCACCGCCTGATCGGCGTCTCGCCGTGCATCACCGCGTCAAGCGTCTCGAAAAGGTCGCCTTGCTCGTACTGCGGCCGTTCCCCGTTCCCTATTCCCCGTTCCCCGTACTCGTCCATCGCCTTCAGCAGTTCAATCCCCGCCAATACGTCGTTTTTCGACACGCCCAGACGCTCGGCAATCTCCTTCGCGCTCCAACCCTTATCGTCGGCTGCGGTTTCATGTGAAACCGCAGCCACCTTGTTGCGCCATTTGCTTTCCTTGCGGCCCTGGTACTTCTCCGGATCCGCGGCCGCGAGGACTTCGCGTTCATGGCATTTGAGATAGGCCATCACGCGCGAGCCGGTCGTGACCTTGCGCATCATGGAGTTCTTGCAGACGACGAACTCTGCGACGCTCAAGTCTCCGAGGTCGAACACCTGGGCGTCGGTCTCGGTCTCGCCGGCGGCGAGAAGCGCGTTCATGCGCCCGATGCCGTCGATCACGAACCACTTCTGATTGTTGCCAGTGTTGCCATTTCCAATGTTGCCAGTTCCCAATTGGCCATTGGATTTGGAATTGGCAACATTTCCACATTGGCAACATTCCCCGTTCCCCTCGTCCGCTATTACGGCGATGGGCGACAAGACGCCGGTCTCCTCGATCGAGTTGCCGAGTGCGGCGCGGTCTTCGCTTGAAGCCGAGTAGGCCTCGGCGTCGGCGTGGGGCTTGCAGTCCGCAAGCTTGATCTTCATCATCTTGTAGGTAGGTTTTTTCATCTTCGGTTCCTTCAAATCCTTTGCGCTCTTTGTGTTCTTTGCGGCCAAATCCTCCGGAGTCCCGTAGGGATGCACCGTAAGCTTGTACTTGAGCCCCGTGCCGCCGAAGTCGCCGGTCTCCACGTTCGCGATCACGAACATGCCGAACCGCTTCTTGGTTGTCCGCTGGTTCATTACGGCCATGTCGCCGATCGTGTACTGGCCGGCCGAGTCGCCGGGCTTTGCGCGGAAGAACTCCTCCGGAAAACTGCGGTGGGTTTCGCCGTCCAGATCCGTCCAGATCCCGTACCCCTCGCCGATGTCGAACTTGTGCGGCTTTTCCATGTCACGCCACCTCCACATTGAAGCCCATGGCCTGGAGGACGGCGGCGAGTTCCCGGCCCGGCTTGCGCTGGCCATGGAGGACGCGCCAGATGTGGCTTTTGGAGCGGCCTATCCGCCGCGCCACCTGCGAGACGGGCGCGTCGCGCCACGGTCTCAAAATTGTATCTCGCTTTTTTTCCATCTTCATTCCTTTCGCGTTTTTTGGTATAATGTCAGTTGCCTTTTTTGCGGCAACATGTGTATTCTAACATATTGTTAGAAAAAGCGCAAGGGGCTAAATGAACATTTTGTTAGATTTTTTATGTCTGCATTTGGCGACAATTTGAAAGCCGCTAGGCTTGCTAAAGGAATGACACTCGTACAATGTGCGAGTGCCTTGGGGGTTACTAACCCCGCGCTAAGTCAATGGGAACAAGGCAAGAGAGAACCTAAACATTCAATGCTGGTTGCGCTCTGCCGTCTCCTTGACACGACTCCAAATGACTTGCTCGGCGTTGAGGACGTTTCTCCAAGACCATCCGCCACGAACACCCAAAAGCCAAAACCCACAGACTCTTCCTTCGCGCCGCAGTGCGCGAAGTGCCCGCACCGCAAGCTCGCGGAGAAAATGCGCAAGATGCTGGACGGGGGATGAGAGAGGCGATGGGAATTTCCCGATGAGAATTTACCCGTTGCGCGCAACGACAACCTATGGTATAATAATTTCATACAATTGCTGAAGGAAGATCGAAACATGCCAAAGTCAGACCAAGTTCGCATTGTCGAATTGAATGTGGCCGAACGGAAGTTCGTTTCGGTTTGTGATACCATAAAGACTCTTTTCGTCTGTGTTGTTGTCGGCGTCCTTGGGTGGGGCGCGATCGAGATGCTCAAGCTTGGTCTCACGACCGACGCATCGCACTTAACGGCGCTCGCCCAATGTCTAGAGAAATGGAATGTCATGGACGTGTTGCTGCTGCTCGCCAGCATCGTGTCCGGAAGCGGCTGGTATTGGGAACGCCAGCGAAACAAGAGACTTGTGAAGAAAGAAGGTGATCTGCGGAGAGAAAAGGAGTCGTCCGATCCTGTTTCCTCCCGCAGCGGATTGAATAAAACCGGGGATGCTCCGGAAGACTGAACAAAGGAGGTGACCAATGACAGTAACGATAGGTTCGTTTATTGCGTTGCTTCTGCTTCTTCTTGCTTGGAGGAACTGGAAGGCGACGGCGCGCGACGCGGTGCGCGATACCATCATCGACCTGCGCGATGAATGGCGAAACTACTACGTCGACAACAACTTCGACATGCGCGACGGTTGCTATGCCGACATGCGCGACTTGCTGAACGGCATGCTGCGGTATACGAAGCGGATGCGGATGATTGGATATTTCTATTTCGCCGTCAAGATTGATAAAGCCGTAGTTGAGAACTTCCAGAACCGCCAGCAGACGATTCTTGCTAATGTCGAACCTCAAATCGCCGACAAGGCGAAGCTCATTCGCCGAAAGGCGTCGGAAGCGATACTGGCCTACATGGCGGCTACTTCGCTTGGGTTCATTTCCGCCGTTGTACTGATGACGATCTACTTGCTTCCGTCCAAGATCATCAACTGGCTCAAGTCCGGCGTCAAGTCAGTTTTCGCTTTGCGAACGGAAACATTGGGCTGTGCTGTGATGTGTCCCGCCTAAAATCCACTTCACCCTTGAAAACCCGCGCAGGGCCTTCCAACCACGCGCGCGGCAATCAGCATCTCCTTGAAATTCATTCTACACTTTACATTTACATTCTCATAATTCGCCGCCCGTCCGACATTGGGCCCGGGGCGGCGCGTCGAGCCTTGAATGCACGCCCGGCGGCTGGGTGGCAGGCGCGGCGCACCGCCGGGCGACGGAAGACGGCCACATGCCGGATGATGGATCCGCCCGCCGCTATGCAAGAGTGCGCGCCGCGCTGAAAGCCGCTATTTGTCCTGGCACGCGCCGGTCGTGCATTCGCCGCCGGCCGTGCATGTCGTGCAGACGTTTTCGTCCGAAATCGTCATCGAACCGTCAGACAGCTTCGTGACTGTCGCTTTCGCCGCGTCGCCTCCGCCGGACACGAACGAGTTTAACGCCTTCGCCCCCACGACCCGCGCGAGCTGCACCGCCTCGGTCGGCTTTATGACGTCGAGAACGGTTATTCCCTTGGGGGCTTCCGCCTCGGTCTTTGCGATCGAAGGCGCGACCTGGACGAAGGCGTTGCAGATTGACTTGACTATGCCATTCGCAGACCCTACGGAGTTCGTGCCGGTGAGTATGATGTCGATGTCGTGTGTCTTCGTGGCGGGCGAGAGGAGCGCCGTGTCCTCCGTGTAGTGGATGACCGCCGAGTCTGCTCCGTCCGGGATTGCATCGACATGCACGACGCCGACGGCGAGCTGCCCGGTGTCGGAAATATACATGCCCTTTGCGTCGAAGGAGCGCGATTTCGTCGCGCAGCCGGTCAATGCGATAGCCGCGGCCGCGGCGATCGCCATCGTCAGTTTCTTCATTTTGCTCTTTCCTTTCTTGTTTTCCTGTTGTCGCGCGTCTGCCGTCGTGGCAAACGCAAGCTGTATGTGCCGTCTCGCCTCGGCCACCGATTCCGGCGTGTGCCGAAGGTAGGTGATCCATCCGAAGAGACGGACGCCGATCCAGATGCGGCGGCGCTTCCACGCGCCGATGCCGTTATCCTTCATCATGCGGCGGAAGGCGGCGTCCGCGTCCGTCCTTGGCACGATCCGGCCGCGGTACATCGCGTCGTGGCCGATCGCGGCTGCCATGATGTCCGGGTCGTAGGGCGAGCCGAAAACCATCCAGAGCCAGCGCGGTATCGACGCGCCGTCGGTGCGGAAGCCCGGCATGACGTGCACGACGACTTCCCACTCCTCGACCTGCGCCGGGAAGTAGAAGTCCTCTTCGAGAACGTAGTCCGTTCCCGCAAGCGGCCTCACCGCCGGCTTTTCTGGAAAAACTGCTTTGCTCATCGTGCCCGGTATTATCTCAAATCGCCCCCGCTCCCGCACCGTCTCCGTGCGGACCGTGCGTCGCATCGTCCGCACGGAGACGGTGCGGAACGGGAGCGCGAATGGTATCATATGCGCAAGAATAAAAAAAGGATTCCATCCCATGCATGACAACGGTTCCACATACCTCATCATAGGCGCGGCGGTAGTCGCGCTCGCGGCGCTTGCGGCGCTCGTCAACTACGCGATCTCGATCGTGTCGGCGTTCAGGCGTTCGCCTCCGCTGCCGGAGGAGGTCGCGAAGGCATACGCCACGAAGCGGGAGCTCGCGGAGCTCAAGACGGAAATAAAGTCCGAGCGCGACCGCGTCGACAAAATACTCGCCAAGCAGTTCGATTTGATACGGAAGCTCTCGGAAGACACCTTCGAGAAGTTCTCCGCACTCATGTCGTCCCTGAAGGAATGGCAGCTCGGCATCGAGCGAATGATAGGAAGAATCGAAGGAAAGGTAGACAAGAAATGAACCTCAAGCAGCTCATAATCGCGTTTCTATCCCCGCGCTATCCCGCGGCCTACACGGAGTCCGCCATCGCGCAGCGACTCAACGTCTCGCAGATGCTGGACAAGCGCTGCACGGTCGATGAAGTCGCCGACGATCTGCGCGCCCTGCACAAGATGAAGATGGTCGATCTCGAGGTTGACCCGATGGACGGCTCCGCCGTCTGGCAGGCGACGGAGGCTGGCATCAAGAAGTGGGTGCTCGAAGGAAGGGTCACGGTCGTATGAACACGCGCTGCTACCGCTCGAAGATAGGCCGCCTGCCGTTCGCGGTCAGGAACGAGCTGAACGAACGGATCCGCGACGGTGCGCAGGGGTCCGACATACTCCTCTGGCTCAACAGCCTCAAGGAGGTGAAAAAGGTCATGCGCGAGATGAAGACTTCGATCGTCAATGCGCAAAACCTCACCGACTGGCGCTCCACCGGCTACAAGGACTGGCTCGACGACCAGAAAGACGCCGACCGCATCCGCCGTCTCGCCGAGGTCTCGCAGACGCTCGCCGCAGCGGCGGGCGGCAACGTGGCGGGCGTCGGGTGCAGCATCGCCACGGCGAAAATCATGGACGCGCTCGAATCGGCGGACGACGACAAGATAGCCGACCTCTCGACCGCGCTCGTCAAGCTTCGCGCATCCGAGAACGCCGCGCAGAAGGTCGCGCTGGCCGAGGAGAAGAATGCCATCGCGAAGGAGCAGCTTGAACTCTCCAGGGCGAAGTTCGAACGCGACACCACGCGTCTCTTCATCAAGTGGGCGCAGAGCAAGGACGCCCTCGCGCTCGCCACTGACAAGCGCCTCGGCTCCGACGAAAAGACCGAACGCCTCGGGCGGCTCATGTTCGGCGACCTCTGGGAAAGCGAAGACGATGGAAAATGACGCCGTCATAAAAATGCGCTCCGGCCAGCGGCGGCTCTTCCAGCTCGTCGAGCAGTACCGGCTTCTCGGCTTCATCGCGCGCCGACAGTACGGCAAGACCACCACCTGCGCGAACATTGCGCTCATGAAGATGATGAAGCACCGCGACCACACCGTCATCTTCGGTTCGGCAAAACTCAACCTCTCGCGTGAAATCGTCCGCAAGGAGGCCGCCGTCATCGAGAAGACGATCTCGGCTGCGATGGCGCGTCTCGACGAAGGCAAGGTCCAGCTCGCCGACGACAAGACCGGCAAGAGTGTGAGCGGTCTCACGCATGACGACTTCGCCGATCTCTTCGAGCATTCGCGCCTGGAGTTCCGCTACTACCACTCGCGCTCTTCTTATTCGCGCACCAAAGTTGTCGCACTCCGTCCGGACACCGTCGGCGAGACCGGAGACCTCATGTGCGACGAGGTGGGCCGCATCGGCAACTGGAAGGACGTCTGGGAGGCGGTCGAGCCGATCGTCGCCTCTAACCCGCAGTTTCGCATCCTCCTCCTTACCACGCCGCCGCCCGACGACGCCCACTACTCCTTCGAGCAGCTTGCGCCCCCGCCGGGAATGGAGTTCACCGTCTCGCCGTCCGGAAACGTCTACGAATCCGTCAAGGGCGTCACCTGTCTGCGCGTCGATGCCTGGGACGCCTACGCCGACGGCGTCGCGCTCTACGACACCAAAACCGCCCATCCGGTCACGCCAGAGGAGTCGCGCCGCCGCGCGTTCGACAAAGACGCCTGGGACCGCAACTACGGCTGTCTCTTCATCACCGGCGGATCGGCGGCCGTCGGGCTCATCAAGCTCATGGAGGCGATGGAGCGCGGCGAGCGCGCCGGGTGCGTCTATGCCGAGGATGATTTGCCGCCAGGCTGGGAACGGCTCTTCGACCTCTCGAAGGGCCCTGTCGGCATCGGTGCTGACCCCGCCACGACCGAGGGCGAGAAATCCAACCCCTTCGGCATCGCCGTAACGCAGATGATCGATGGCCGCTACGTGACGAAGCTGATAATCTCCTTCAAGTCGAAGGATCCGAAGAAACCGAAGGGCATACTCCGCGAACTTGCGACGCGGCTCAAGGCCAAGGCCGTCGCCATAGACGCGACGAGCGAGGTGTATTGGGCTACAGAGGTGCGCGAGGAGCTTGAGGGCGTCTCGGGCGTCATCCTCGTCAAGAACTCCGAGAAGCTCGAAGTCATGGGCGAACGCGTACTGTACAAGACCTACCTCGGCCAATTGCTCGTGAACGCGATCGACGAAGGGCGGATTGACGTCCCCAACGACTTCAACGTCAAGGACGACTTCCGTCTCGTCAAGAAGATGAAGGGGGGCTTCGACAACTCGCTCGACGCCGCCACCGGCCGCCATGGCGACCTCTTCGATGGCACGAAACTCTCGCTCCACGCCCTCATCGAAGGCACCGAAGAAGCCAAGGCCGACGCCGTCCAGATAGGCGCCCGCGTTGCGTCGCCGGGCCGGTGGGGCGAGGCGTCCCCGCCGAGCCGCCTCACCATGCTCCCGCCCCCCGACGACGGCCCCACCACCCCAACCCTCAACTCCTAAATATCGGAGCAACCGGGCTGCAGCCCGCCCCCTCCAGAAAGGCCTCAATGAAAGAATACAACGACCAGATCACCCTGCTCAACCCGCGCCGCGAGCTGCCGAGCTTGGTCCGCTACCTCACAGCCGACCGTCTCATGGGCATCGTCGAACAGGCGCAGAACGGCGACACGCGCGAACTTTTCGCGCTCTACCGCGACGTCATCTCCAATGACAACCAGGTGCGATCGGAGTTCATGAAGCGCAAGATCGCCGTCCTCGGCGATCCTGTCACGGTCATCCCGTTCAAGAAAAACGACCCTGCGGATGTCGCTGCAAGCGACCTCTGCGACGACGTCATCAACAATGCCACCTTCGCGGATGCGCAGTCGTGGCTGATGAATGCTACGCTATTTCCCGTCGCCGTCGTGGAGAAGGTGTTCGCGCCGCTTCCCGGCGGCGGTTTCGCGCTCAAGGCGCTCGTGCCGGTCCACTACCAGCTCCTCGACTACTCGCAGGGCGCGATGCGCATCTTCGACGTGGACGACACCGGCACTCCGCTGCACACCTCGCACGAAGTCACGCCCGAGCGCTACATCGTCCACCGTTGCGATCTTATGCCCGTGCCGGACAACTGGGGTGGCGCGATGCGATCCATCCTCTTCTGGTGGCTGCTGCGCACAATGTCCCGGCAGTGGTGGGCCGATCTCCTTGAGCGCTTCGGCGTTCCATTCCTGAAGGGCAAGTACTCGGATGACAAGGGGAAGGCTACGCTTGAACGCGCTTTTCGTCTCGCGGTGCGCCTCGGCGCGATCGTCGTTTCCAAGAATACTGAGGTGGAGGTAGTACAGGCCGCGAACGGCGATTCCTCCAACAGCCACGAGCGCTTCATCACCATCTGCAACCAGGAGATATCGAAGCTCATCGTCGGGCAAACCCTTTCCTCCAACGCCTCGCCCACGGGAGAGCTCGGCGGAGGCACCGCGAATCTCCAGGGAGAGGTGCGGGATGATATCAGGAAAGCCGACGCCAAATCGCTCGCCGCGACTTTGCGAAGCCAGCTCTTCGAGCAGCTCCTGGCGATCAACGGCCAGACGGGCCGCGCGCCGAAGATACTCTTCGGTTCTGAGTCCGCCCGTGAGCAGGCGGCGACTCTCTCGGTGATCGGCAAGCTACACGAAGCGGGCCTTGAACCCGATGACGACGCCCTCGACACCATTTCCGAGCGCATCGGATTCGGCATCCGCCGCAGCTCCCCGCCCCAATCCCCAATGCTTCCATTCTCTGCCATGCCCCATGTCAGAACAACGGGATTCAGCCCGATCCCACTTTCCGCAGCCGATTCCGTCGAAGATCGCCCTGCCGCCACCCGTGCCGAGGACCTTGCACGGGCCTTCACCGCCGACCTTGCGCCGCTCCAGTCCGTCATCGCCGAGTCTACCTCGCCGGAGGATTGCATTCGGCGTGTCGAGGCCTGGGTCGAGCAGCACAACCCCTCCAATGCGGCGGACGTGATCGAAAAGGCGCTCTACGTCTATTCTATGGCTGGCGCCCGCTCCGCCCAGCGTCCCAAGTCCTGATGTCCGAGTTGCACTCGGCATAGAAAGCCCCCAATGACCACCCCCATCCAACTGCCTCGAAGTCACTGCTCCATTCTTCCGCTCGTCCTAAAGGGCAAGTGGTTCGACATGATCGCATCCGGCGAGAAGCGCGAGGAATACCGGCTCCCCACGCTCTACTGGCGGAAGCGGCTTCACAACTGGAATCGCAAGTTTACAGAAAACACAACGCCGATCGTAGAGTTCCGCCGTGGCTACGCGAAAGATGCTCCGCGCATGGCTTTTTGGTGCATGGGAATTGAGACCATCAGCGGACTAATGCCGTATGCGTATGTCGCGTATCCGGCAGATCGCTGCCTTCATCCCGAATGGGGCGAACCTGACGAGCCGCATTTCTTCATCAAACTCGGCGGCCGCGTTCGTCTTATGTCGCCCAGTAGAGGGGAGGAGGATGTCCCATGAAGTTATTCTGGCGACTTGCTCACAAGACTTTTTCACTCTTGCGGGTATTCACCTACTGGCTATCCGAAAGAATGTTGGACTGCCAGCTGTTCTGCTCGCGAAGAATCGGCGACGAACCCTTTTGATTTGAACATTGGAATGTCTGAAAATGGCGCTATGGCATTAATTGGATTAAGGTCTTTCCAACCCTAACCATTACTTTCTGCGCAACCCTAATGACCTCTCCCTCTTGTTTTTGCCGTCTTATCTCGCACAATCCCCCCGCTTTTTCAAGAATTTTCAAGCCTAATCAAGCCTAATCAAGCCTCTTCAACCATCCACCATTTCTTTCTATAGCGTTCAGTACACGTACAAAAGCTTCGAGGAAGAGGGT
>Ga0326511_10003442_pt1 | contig 12728 bp, 15 predicted proteins | sample 0_2496_0518_D_FD_203701 | JGI IMG/M metagenome (GOLD analysis project Ga0326511, IMG submission 203701) | Bovine rumen microbial communities from UC Davis, California, United States - 0_2496_0518 | ecosystem: Host-associated > Mammals > Digestive system > Stomach > Rumen | place: USA...
TGACAACCAAACGATCCTGACCGCCGGGATGATGGATCACATTGAGGATGGTATTGTCGCAAACGAGACGAGGCAAGACAATGCGAACGCAAGCATGAATAAGCTGACGGAAATCCAGAGTTCTGATGTTGTGTCCAGTCAAATGTGGGTACAGGGTACTTACAATGACAGCGGAACTGCTGTTGCCTCCACAACGAATCTTCGCATGTATGGAGTCACCCCGTCGAACCTCGTCGTAAAAGTAGATGTTTCCGGCGACTATAAGTACAAGATCTTCAGGTTCAACGCCAGCGATATGACGCTTGTAGACAAAACGGAGTGGATTTTGCCTGATGATGATCCTGTGTGCATCAGCGTTGATAAAACACAGAACGCCAATGTCGTTGTGTCCAGGCTGGATGAAGCTACCATTGACATTAGCGAAGCGTCTAACGTTGTTGTTCATTTGCTGTATGGCAACGAGTATTATTCCAATGTAGCTGAGACAACTGGAAAGAACCTCATCCACTACAGGATGTTCAACGTCAACGATGGCGGCGCAAACATCTCGTTTAACGACGAGACCGAAAGCGTCATTGTTACAGCCGTTGGAAATACGGATTATCAGTGCGCACAGTTCTATCTCAATGAGCTTCAGCAGATTTGCAAGGTTGGGCATCAGTACCGTTTGAGCTATGAGGCAGAGGTTCTTTCCGGTACGCCTTACATTTTGATGTCTGTTCGCGGAGCCAATGGATCGCCCAATTCGCGTGTTCGCTCCGCTGGCCCTGGGTCTGCGGCCCCAAGCGGAACTTATGGCTTTACGTTTACCATGAACGAGTATATGGGGCGTATCATGGCGCAAGTTTCTGAAACGGCGAATAATCCAGGAGCCTCTGTGAGATACTATAACATCTCCTTGCAGGAGATTATGCCGGACACAGCGGTCGATGATGTTGTAAGAGAAAAGGTTGAAGAGACGAAAGGCAACGAGGTTGCACTCTACCCCGATATGTGGTTTGAATTCGGCGGTGTCTATGCGTCAGATGGCAGGATTTATAACGGTGATGCTACTTATATGGCCATGAACAGGAGAACTGCCAATTATGTCAAGGTAGACCACGATGGATACATTTACTTCAAAAATCCTGACGCAAGCAAGTTCAACCTGAGGATTGTCCAGTATAATCTCGACTATACAGTGAGAGAAACACAAGGCCTCGCTCACATCGAAACGTTCTGTTTCATGAACTCCAGCGATGTTATGTATAAGATTCAGATCAGTGCGAGATATACTGATACAGAAATGCCTACTCTTTCCGATTGTCATGTGGGGGTTTATTACCCTGTGCAGTTCATAAGCGGCATCGGATCATCTGAGCCTAAGAACACTTACTGCATCATGACGCACAATATCGGCCAATGGACGACAGGAAGCGGAACGAAAATGACGGATAATGTTCACTCCTGGATCGATCTCCATGACGCCATCATTAAGCGTTATAGCCCCGATGTGCTTTGCTTGCAGGAGTATCTCCCGTATGAGTCCATTACTGGCGACTATTACGAGAACTCGTATACATTCAACAGCCCCAACAACAATGTCTACAGCGGAAAGTGCATTCTTTCCAATATGCCGCTGGAGAACAGCACGGGCGGTGTATACTCGAACCAGGCAAGCGGAAATATCGCATGCAACTGGGCGAAGAGCTATGTATGGCTTGGAGGCCATAAGGTCGCCATCATTACGACCCACCTGTCCACTACGCTGGAAAAAGCCCAGCTGCAAAATGCAGAACTGAAGGCGCTTGCCGACAACGAAGAGTATGTGATTATCTGCGGCGACTTCAACGTCCCGTGTACCGCAACGACTGACACGAACTATATCAATTTCTTCAAGCCCTGGGTTGACGCCGGATATCGCATGGCAAACGGTGGCCAGTTCGGATTTATGCCGACCTTCTATGCGACCAGCAGCGTTGCGAAAGAAGACGGCCTTTGCATCGATTACATTATTACTTCCGGAAACTTGAACGTCAGCTTTGCCTGTGTCGATTACCAGAAGTACGATGCGGCTATCGATACAAAGATTGACCACATGCCGCTTGTTGCTTATGTTTCTCTTTCAGACGATGTGCGCTACGACGTGGCACAGACGCTGACAGACGCACAGAAAATGACGGCGCGGGAGAACATCGGGGCGGCGAGTCAGGCAGACAAGACCGCAATTCTTGACGCAGGATGTTATGTGGACTGGGGCTGGGTTTCCGGAGAGCAGGCCGCAACCGTAGCTGGCGTGACCGTGACCCGGAATGGGAACAGAGTCAAACTTAACGGTGTGTCTACCGGAAACTTCTTCGTTCGCATGGTGGGCGATCTGCTAACCTTAACCTCCGATCCTACCGCAGCACAGCGGATCGCTGGATGCCATACTATCGCGGGGCATGAGTATCAGTATCAGATGCGGCTGTTGAGCGGTTCGGCGGAGCTCAACACGGCGCACATTGTGCAACACCTAATTGCTGTCGGCTCATACAAATCAAATTCAGCAGACTCCTTCCCAAACCACCATGCCCAACGCATCGAGGAAGAAGGCTGGGAACTGCGTGATTTCACCAGCGATGACGGCGCAGACTTGTCCGTGTGGCTGTGGGTTTCGAAAACGGCTGCCTTCACGAACGCAGAGTATGAACTGACCCTGTTGGATGTTACAGCGGTAAAACAGACCGATTATGCCACCACCATGGCGAAGGCGGCGCTGACGGCAAAGCTGGGGGCGCTCCCGGTGGAAGCCTACGGCAAGCCGGGGTCTATCATGACAATGAACAAGGTTCGGGTTTCCAAGAGCTGGGGTAACCGTGTGCGTGTGGACGCAGTTGGGAACGACGGTACATATAGTATGGTGTCTATCCAGAATGGAGTAAATTTCTTGGGCGCATGGAACCTAAGCAATGACATGGTGGAATATGAGCTTAAGGCTAACCATGCCTACCGTTTCACAGCTAAGTATATTTCTGGTACAACGGAACAGGTCGGAAATGCTGACAGCATTATCATGCTGTTTTATAAAGGGGACAGCGGGGCAACGCCTTCTACAGCCTATTTTACGGAAAAAATGAACGCCCAAATCAATGGCGGCGTCACCGAGTGGGAGATTGTAAAATCTTTCGACGAGCCGACAAAGATTGGATTTGGCTTCTATTTCCGAGGAATGGCAGCTGACGCGCTGACCATCGAGTTCCTGTGCGAAGAGGAACAGCTTGCTGGGATGGATACAGCGATGGCGGTTGCCGGTTCGCCGTATTCTGTTGCCGATTACGGAATCCCATACATGGGAACAATTTCTGGCGGCGGTTCTGTTGAAAAAACCGGAAATACAGCAATTATTTCCGGCACAAACACATCGACCACATCGCGGGTGATGAAGTTCTCCGGGGACTCGTTCTATGTAAACGGGTCTGCAACAGAGAACAGCGCACACACTACCGGACACCACGACCTTCTTCCGGGCAGAACGTACAGGCTGACCATGCGTGTACTGTCCGGCACCATCGACTATGTTAACACGACCAATCTGCGGAACAACAGGTTCGACCTGAGTGTGTACAATTACGCCACCGGCGCAACGTCCGGGACGTATTTGTCGGGACGTTTGAGCGACCTGATCAATGATGCAAAGTACGAAGCCGCGACCACATATTCAGAGACTGCTGCATATTACAAGCGTGTTGTCCAGGCGTACTCGTCCGGAGATAACATCAATTTTGAGGCTGTGTCCGTCTATGCCGAATCCGGGACAACCGCAACGCGGACATACGCAGCAGACGATTATATCGCTGCAGGAACAACGCTGTACAAGGCTACAGCCAGCATCGCGTCCGGCGATACCCTGGCAGAAGGCGTAAACGTTGTTGTGCCGGATGACCTGTATACAGAGAAGAAGGGCAGCGCCTATCCCATTACGTGCTCTGTTGTACGCACGTTTACGGACAAAGTGCGAGTGGGATTCTGTATGTACATCACCGGACAGCAGAGGTGGAACGACCTGACTGTTGACTGGGCAGTGGAGGACATTACCGCAAACGGCGCGGTGCAGTATGTTCAGCAGACGCTGACAGACACACAGAAAACGACGGCGCGGGAGAACATCGAAGCGGCGAGCACGACTGAGATCGCAGCAATTGAAGGGTCTGCGGCTGATGCGCTTTCTGTCAAGGCATATGGGCCACAGTTTACTGATACGGACTATGGCATTACGATTACAAAATCCGGACGGCGGGTAACTCTGAATGGAACAAGAACAGGGTCATCATTCCGTTGCGTTAGTGTTACAAATGGAAAGGTTGCGACAAATAATGACAGTCCTACCGTAAACCATGTGAATCAGGACGCTGTGCTGTATGCAGGGAGAACCTATGTGATATGGTTCCGGATCATCTCCGGGACATACTCGCAGGGAAGCAACAACTGCGGCGTGTGGATGTTTACCTATGACGGCACGACACCGCATTCTCCTGCAATAAGTAGCAATCTCCTTGAAACAATCAATGGAGGAGGCTATGCGAGTATCCGCAGGACACCCACAACGGACATGAAGGTCGGCTTTGGGTTCTACTTCCGTACCGGAGTGTCGTTCTCGAATCTGGTGATTGAGTTCGGCGTACAGGACATTACGGAGAACACCGTCATATACACAGCATCCGCTCCGACCATCACGGCAAGCGCTGGTGTCCGCTACATCTGTTCTGCGGCCTATGTGACTTCGCTGTCCTTCACTCCGAGCGAAACGGGCATTTGTTCCGTCCGGTTCACCTCTGGCACCACGCCTACCGTGCTGACTCTGCCCAGCACCGTGAAGATGCCGGACTGGTGGACGGGAGTCGAGGCGAATCGCACCTACGAGATCAGCATTGAGGACGGCATCTACGGGGTGGTGACATCATGGACGTAAGAGAAAGAAGAAGACAGATCATTGCAAGCCAGCCGCATAAAGCCAGTGCGGCTGGCGAAACCTTTGAAATCAAGGTCGGCGAACCCAAGATTGAAAAGCTCCTGGTGAACTTCTCTCCTGTACAGACCGGGAGCGGGACACCGAGTCCGACGAACGTCAGGCCGATTAGCGGGTGGACGGTAATTCCTGCGCTTGTGGGCGTGGGGAAGAACTTGTTTGATTTTGCTCATGCCGATGTGGCAAACAAGAAGATCAGGAACGACAGCGGCGTTGAAGTTTCGGACAATGGCGGCAGTTACACAATGCTCTACACTCCTGTGAAACCATCCACCACATACACCATCAGCGCATTCACGGCAACGAATTCAAAGAGAGTATACTTCTACGACAGCGCGAGAACGTGGATCAGCAGAACAGCAAGTACTCTCGCAAAACAAATGACATTTACAACACCGTCCAATTGCTATTTTGTGCAGTTTCAAAGCGGGTCTTACCAAACCCAGGAACAATGGAACTGCCAACTTGAGGAAGGCTCCACCGCAACGTCTTTTGAACCGTATCATGGCGTCACGGCCACGGCGAACCTTGGCGGCACCTACTACGGCGGTACGGTCGATCTTGTCAGCGGGACGATGACGGTGACGCACGGTCTTGAGACACGTACATGGGGGAGTATGACGAATCGCGCAACGTGGACAAACTGCGAGATGCGGACAGCGTCATCCACGTTTACGTTCAAATCGCCAACCAGTATCTGCAACGTCGCACCGTACATTTACAAGTTTGAACAGGATGAACCACACGCCTATGTAAATAACGGCTCATGGAATTTGCTTTGCGCTTTGCCCATCGGGGCATCGTCCGACACGGTGGTGCAGTGGGCATTTGAACTCGAAACCCCTCAGGTCATCACGCTGACACCCCAGACCATCTCTGCTATTCGTGGACAGCAGACAGTGCTCACTCCTGCCGATAGCATCGAGATTGACTACTGGGCGCATGACAATACTGTGCGACAGCTGTCCTACGGTGGCATCCCCGTGTTTACGGACAATGCGTATTTTGCCACGGGTGTCGGACGTCTGAGGCCTACGGCTGTCACTTACGACCCGGATTGGTTTATCGCCGGTTACTTTGACAGCGGCACAACGGATGCCAAGAGCCTCACCTGGAAGAAGGTTAAGAGGCCTGGCCATGACGCCGCGATGATGATCTACACCGATCGGGATGCCGATGCAATTGCGGCTGACTGGTGGCCCACTGCGACAGGAACATCTGACGCGGACATGACATACAATGTGAAAGGCCGGTATGTTCTCTTCTCTGTTTACAAACCTCGTGCCGGGGAGTTCTACATGAAGAACAATGCGACTTCCCAGTACATATTCAAGGGTAACGATGTGACCTGATTAAAGAAAGGATGATTGCTATGCTGTATTATGCTCAGAGGAAATCTATCAAGGACGGGGCTGCTCTTCCGATCAATAACCGGTTCGGCACCCGTGAGGACATGGAGCGGCAGTTCCATCTCTACTGTGCCAGCGCCTGTGTGTTCACCGATCAGTACGAGGTGGACGCCATCGAGTGGGGTACCGTGGAGCATGGTGCGCTGGAGCGCAAGGTGTACAACTATGTGGCTCCTGAACCTGAACCCGAACCCGAGCCTGAACCCGAACCAGAATCCACCGAGGAGACCGAGCCTGTGACTGAGGGCGAGTAACTTTATTTCGGCAGACCTCCGCAGAATCCAGTGTTTTGCGGAGGTCTGTCTGACTATAAGAGGTGATGTGGAATGAACGGTAAAACGACTCATGTTCTCTTCAACGGAGAACGTGTCACCGAAGCTCCTCAACTATACCAGTACGACTATGGCCAGATCCTCGTGTTCGACGACATCACCTTGCCGGAGACCTATGAGGTCTTTTTCAGTAATAATGTGGTGCAGGACGCGGCTGTCGCAATCGGAACATCAGAAGGTGTTCTGATCCCAGATTATTATTTGACAACGGGAAAGAATGTTCTGGCTTGGATATTTCTTCATGAAGGAGAAGACGATGGCGAAACAGAGTATGTCGTCAGGATTCCTGTTAGACCAAGGTCGTACAACTCAGACAAAGATATTCCTCCTGAAGAGCAGAGTGTTATCACAGAACTAATAGCGATTGTTCAAGGCTTACAAGCAACTCTTGACAGCTATGAAGATCGCATTGTATTCTTGGAAAATCGCGTTCCTGCTCTTGGTGGATGGAAGACAGACGGAGGTGAGAGTGATGATTCAACCGGTGGATCTGATTGATCTTTTCCAGAAAGCTTACACAGAACGGTGGGGCTATATCTGGGGAACAGCAGGAGAGACATGGACTGATGCGAAACAGGCTGATGCCCAGAAGCAGTACCAAATTGCTCTGGAGAAGGGCGACGAGAAAGGCATTGAACGTTGGGAGATGGCCGCGAAGTACGGCAAGAAATGGATCGGTCGCCGGGTGTCTGACTGCTCCGGCCTGTTCAGCTGGGCATTCAAACAGATGAACAGCTACATGCCCCATGGAAGCAACTCCATGTTCAAGCAGTACACGACAGCCAACGGTAAGCTGGTATCCGGCAAGCGGGACGACGGCAAGGAGCTTCTGCCCGGGACTGCTGTGTTCAAGTACGACGAAGTGAAAGGCTATAAGCATGTCGGGCTGTACAAGGGCGACGGCAAGGTCATCGAGGCCCAGGGTACACAGGAGGGCGTCGTGATCTCTGACGTGAAGAAATGGCACTATTGGGGAGAACTCAAGGGTGTGGACTATAAAGCGGAGGTGAAACCCGTGGATTACGAGAAGGCAGTTGTGGTCGCTGAAGGCGGTGTGAACTTTAGGACGGCGAAATCCACAAACGCTGCGAGGATCGGTACAATCCCGCAGGGAACACAGATCGAGGCGGCTGACGCTGGCAACGGTTGGAGCCAGGTCAAGTACAATGGACGGACAGGCTACTGCATGTCCAAGTTCCTCCAGTATGGAGAGGCGGCTTCCGACAACGAGGCTGTGAACATTATCAATAATATTATCAAAGAGCTTGGGCAGTTGAAAGAGATGCTTGAGCCTTAAAGGAGGTAGATCCCATGGAGCAGATTAGCGGATGGCTGTTTACAGCCAGGGATCTCCTGACAGCGCTGGTCGCGGTGGTGACGGCTGTCGGGGTGATCTACGGATGGGTGATCAAGCCCATCAGGAAACAGCAGGAACTCGACAAGATCCAATCTGAAAAAATCGACAAGCTTGTGGTCGCCGTGGAGAATCTGAAGAAGCAGGTTGACGAGAATCAAGCTGAGTACGTTCGAGACCGACTTCAGACGCTTCATGAGCGGTACTGCAGCGAACTCGGATGGGCCTCGGCAGAGGAAAAGCGACGGGTCGTTGACTGGTACGACAGTTACAGCAGGCGCGGATACAATCATCTTGCAGCGACCTACGCAGAAGACATCATGAAACTTCCCGAGCGGCCTCCTGTGAAGGAGTGATAACTGTGCTGGACAAGGATTACATCCAGTATTCGAAGCGGTTCACGAAGTGTGGCATGATCATGATCGGCGTGGTTATGATCCTGTGTCTTGGCATTATTGCGCTTTGCAATCTGCCTCAGTACTCAATCTAGAGCATTGTCTCCCTGTATAGTTCCTTTGCGACAGTGCTGGGCATCACGATTGGTGCCTACCAAGGCAACTCGTCTCTGGAAAAATGGACGCGGGCGAAGTATCAATATGACGAGCTGATGCAGAACGAGCCGGTTGAGCTTGACGAGTCATCAAACGGTTGATTTTCTCCCTGTTTAGGCTTATAAAACATAGTGTTTATGCGGGTTTCCGAGGGCCTGAATATTGCAGATGAATATTTATTCCTGATACCCGTAAAACACTGATCTAAGGCAGGAGATTCTAATAACTTATTAGGAGGCGTTACATATGGATTGGACAACCATTATTGTGCTGGCGATTGGTCTGGTGTTTACTGTTCTGACCGGTATTGCCGTGAAGCATGTGATTCCTTGGCTGAAGGAGCGCCAGCTGTATGATGCTGCCATGATCGCTGTGAACGCAGCCGAGGCTGTGTATGGTCGCTATCATGGCGAAGAGAAGCTTGCCGCTGCGCTGAAGTAGCTGGCTGACAAGGGCTTCGATGTAAAGTCTGACGTGGTGATCGAGGCGCTGAACGCTGCCTGGAAAGAGATGGACAGAGCGATGATTGACGCTGGAGAGAAAGAGATTGTGAAGGCGGAGTAACGAATAAAAAAGGGCTACCTCTCATATGTCGTAATGACACATGGGCGGTAGCCCTTTTTATTTCTTCCCAGATTCTACATGGGAAGATGGATTTTTCAATCCTGGAGAACGAATAATAGTTTTCGAAAACATACACTCAGTGGGTGCTTTCGAAAACCATTATTGACAACAACACTCGCTGCGGTAATCTGGTCTGCAAAACCTTCACTCCCCGGTTCAAATCCGGGTGGCACCTCTTTCAGACGAGAGCATGTGGTTTCTGGTATTTACGAATCTATTGCTTGAGTCTGCATGAGCATCGATGCCGGTCGATGCTCTTTTGTATTTTCTGGTTAGCCGGTTAAGGCTGCGTACATCTCGTCGAAACCGTCCCCTCTCAGGCTGACGTAGATGTTCATGGTGACGCCGATGTCTGAGTGTCCGAGAAGCTTGGACAGGACCTTGACGTCTACGTTTTTGTAGTAACAGTTGGTCGCAAAGGTATGTCTGAAGGCATGGGCTCCTCTGTACTCTACTCCTGCTGCCTTGCACACCTGGCGGATGTGTTTCGCAAGATTGTTGTAACTAAGCCAGGAATCTCCGGTTCCCGGGAACACCCATGTGCTGTTCAACGGCTTCAGCCTTTGCAGGAGCTCGATCGCTTTCGGAGTAAGCGGGACTGTGCGATTGCTGGCCTTGGACTTTGCGCTGGGCTGGTATTCGCAAGAAGATTTTCCGGCAGGGTTCAGGATGGTTGCTTCCACGCGAAGCCGTTTGCGGGGGATGTCGATCTTATCCCAACGAAGTGCCAGCAACTCCCCCGCTCTCAAGCCCGTTTCAAGCATGAGGCCGATGGCAATCACTGCCGGATGATCCCTGGTTTCGATGATGTGCCAGATTCGCTTCTGCTCTTCCTCAGTATAGGGCTCCACGACTTTGGTGTGCTTCTGCAGCTTCTCATCGTTGGGAAGTCTGACGCCAGCGGAAGGGTCAGCAGGAATCAGATGCATGGCTGCTGCCTGTCTGAGCGGCGCAGTCACGATCTGCATCTGCTTTTTTATGGTGGACAAGCCGTACCCTTTCTGGGCAAGCTCGTTGATGTAGAACTGGATATGGAAGGCGGTAATGTCCTTGATCTGCATGGCTGCTATCCTGTACTCCAGCAAGGATTTGTACGAGCACAGCAGTCTGTTCAGCGTTGCAGATTTAACGGATCCTGCCTTGAACATATCGAGCCAAGACTTGACATAGTCTGCGAGAATCATGGATGGATACATGTTCACATCTCCTATTTCTTCGCAGCGAGTGAAGTTGTCAAGGTTCATAGCAGTCCTCCTTTTAAAAAAACAAGGGCTGCCATACTGGTATTATACCAGACAAGACAGCCCATGTAAAGGTTATGCTAAACCACATACAGACCTATCGCCGTTATGCGAACACAGATCCTGTTCTTTTGTCGCCCAGCAAACTCCCTGTCCATATATGACATTGTAATAAGGGCACATTTCGTGCTCTTTCGGCGAAGAGGGATTGCGCATCTGCATAAGAATGTTTTCGATCTTAATCGCAACTGTCACAGGGATCTTCACATGTTCGTCATTCGTATCAAATGCCGTGTCGATTGCCCTGCTCAGCAAGCGCAGCGCAGTCTCAGGCTCAATCGTTTTTCGCTGACTTTCAGTGTTTATTCGCTGACTTTCAGTCATTTCAGTTCACCTCCTCAGGCGGTTCAGGCAGTGGCATCCAATGGGTAACTGGTGTCGTTGAATATACAGTCCCGGAATCGTCTGAATGCCAGAATGTTCCGTCGAAATAGCCTCTTTTTGCTCTGAACCAGTCTCCGTGGCAGTTCTTCCCTATGAACAATACTGTCTCGATCTGCATAGGCATTTCGTCCTTCACGCTGATCCAGCCGTCCGCGGTCGGAGCATTCATGATTGCTCTTAATGGCCTATCGTGGTCAATCGTGCCTTCAAGAATGTTGTCATATGGCATATATCTGAGTTCCTCATATAGCGCATCTGCATCAATCAGTCGCATCCGCGCTCACCTCACTCCCTGTAACCGTTGTAAACCTCAACCTCACAGTCACATCCGAGCCGTGCAAGTTCCTCCTTGAAGTAAGACCGTGCCACAACCGTTACAACAAAGTCCGGCTGGTCAAACTCTTTCGACAGTGATAGCAGGCACTGTTCCAAATTATCGTACTCCCTGACCTCGAAAAGGGGTTCGCTTGTCATGCTGACATGAACCTTCATTCCTACACCTCCTTCGGCGGTTCTGGAAACGGCATCCAGTGGGTCACACGATCAGGTACCCATATGCGACCGACCTCATCGCTCCACATGTCATACCGCCAATCATACGTTCCAGTCGTTACGCATTTTGCTCCGTCGCCTACGAGAATGCAAATGATGCAATCATGTGTATCTTCTGGCAGTCTGTCCTCAACGCTGATCCAGCGCGGAGCGTTTATCCCGATAGCCATCCACTCCGCAATAGACTTACCGCCAGCGAAGGGTTCGTTCAATGCCTTTTCAACACCAGACTTGATTGCAGTTTCGATGTTGAGTTCAGCCATCCACGCTCACCTCCTCTGGCGGTTCTGGTAGCGGCATCCAATATACCACTCCATAATCCTCATCAGCGTCTTCCATATACCAAGTCGATTTATGTTGAGCGAAGTATTCTACATACATCCCGTCATTTGGTCTGAATACAAGGTAAAACCCGGACAGTTCTGGAATTCTATCTTTGACGCCGATCCAGTTATTGTTTTGCATGGCATTCATGTCTGCGATGGCAAACTCGATCTCTTCGATAAAATCGTACTGCGTATCACAGCAGTCGCCAGAGATCATGTACTCCAGCGCTCTAATGGCCTCATTCCTTGTCATTGATTTTACCTCTCTCTACCCAGTCTCCGATCTCGGCGCTGTTGTATTGCTTTGCCGAGACCGTCCACTTGTCTTTCTTGTCGTCCAGTGTCACGATGAAGATGTATGACTCGTCATGATGATAGCGGCGACGAACCGGGATGAAAGCTTTCCCAGAGCGAATCATGACGGTTGTGGTACCCGTGTGCGCTGGGACATACTGCTTCTCTGCCAGCCATCCGGCGTCCAGATGATTGTGGATCGTCAGGTAGATACCATAAGCAGCCACTGCTACGACGACAATACATATCAGCGTGATCACAGAAGCGCCGATCACATCGGCCCAGTCGATATCATAAATTCTTTTGCTTTTAGTCCTCATGCTCCATTACCTTTTGAGACAGATAGTCGATTCTGTTCTTGAGATCCTTCACTTCCATGAACAATCCCCATATTTTGGCGATGCCCCAGACTGCCACGCCACACACAGACAAACAGCCGATCACGGCAAGCAAGGTCATGGTGGCTTGGGCGAGTGCATTAACATTCATTTGCTGGCTCCTCCTTATTAGATTCCGAAGAAGACTTTATTGTTATGCTGGAGCAGGATGGACTCTACTTGCTTGATGACATTCTGGAGTTTCTCCACATCCTGCTCCGAGAACTCAGAGGGCTT